>JAABUM010000130.1_pt1 | contig 150008 bp, 104 predicted proteins | sample 5559161 | NCBI WGS metagenome assembly JAABUM01 (sample SAMN10711868, study PRJNA513369) | rock metagenome | isolation source: Antarctica rocks | place: Antarctica: Victoria Land, Siegfried Peak nord | reverse complement strand
CCATCCCTCCCCCCTCTACGTACTAAATCTCATCTCATCTATAACCCCCGTCATCCCTTATCCAAAAACTATCCCATGGGTATGCATGCAGAGTACTACACCCCTACCTCCTACAGTTCCATCTCACCTCCCCCCTCTACATACCAAACATTACCTATAACCCACGCCGTCCCTTACTTATTTAACAAATATCCTAACGGTATACAGAGTACTTCTCTCGAGTGACTGGCCGGATCGTCTCGGATATTTAGTTATTACTTACTTTACCCTGGGTAGCTTACTTACACATACATACATACAGCCTTCTTATACTTATCATCAATCACTCATTCAAAAAACAAGCGGTGAATAGATATCTTCCTATCTAACATAAAAATACATATATGCGTGCGACCTAAGGTTTGAGAGTACGAGTTTCGAGGGTGAATGAGTATGTGCATGCATGCATACCTCACGAACCACGGCAGTGATCTCCCTTCAACGCCAAGAATGAACTGCATCCATCCTCCTCCCCCAAATACCACCATCGATCGCATCATGATATGACACCCCACCATTATCAGCAAAGAAAAACCCCAGGCGAGGTCATATTCTCACCCTCTCCCTCCCCTCCCCTCCCCTCCTCACCCCTCTCTACCGAGCATAAGGATGGAAAACCCCCCGATGCCCACCCCCTCTCCCTCCACCCCGATAATTCGCCCCCGGCTTCCCCGCATTCTTCGGCCCTGTCGGCGCATTAGCAGGCGGCGCCGCCTGCGGTTGCGGCGTATGGCTCCCCCCACTCCCACCCCCAGCCCTCGCACCGCCCCTCCCGCCACGTCCTCCGCCACCCCCCGGAGGCTGCGGCACGTCATCGTACATGCCCTCCCAGCTCGTCGGCTGATACCCACCCATCTGCTGCGCCTCCATCGCCGCGCGTCGCGCGGTCTGCTGCTCGTATTTCTGCTGCTCGAACGCCATCTGTTCCTGGGCGGTGTAGCCGGGGGTGCTGCGGCGAGGTGGGGGCACGCCGGGTCCGCCTTGGAAGCCGGCGGCCATGGCGGCGGGGTTGGGGGAGGTGCCCATGGGACCGCCTCCGCCGCCGTAGCCGTTGGTGCCCGCTGCTTGCATCTGTTGCATCTGCTGCATTTGCTGCAGCATTGCGGGGTTCATGCCTGCCATTCCTTGTGCGCCGGGGCTCTGGGGAAGCGGGCTCTGGTTTCCCTGTCGGGCCATCTGTTGTTGTTGCATGGCTTGCATTTGCTTCATTTGTTGCATTGCTTGCATTTGCTGCATCATCTGGGGGTTCATGCCTGCCATACCGCCCATGCCTCCGTTCTGCATGACGGCTGCCGATGCCATCTGTTGCTGCATGGTGGCGAAGTATTGCTGCATCTTCTGCCAGTACTGTGCCATCATTTGTGGTGTCATGCCACCCATCATGCCCTGACCGCCTTGTTGGTTTTGATTATTTTGGTTTTGCTGATTGTTGCCATCGTAGCCACGGTCGTTATCTCTACCGCCACCACGACGGCCGCCTCGTCCACCTCCAGGACCGCCGCGTCCCAGAGACTCGTTCTCTTCTTCCCGCATGTTTCCTCGGGGCTGGGCTTTCTTGACTTCGATGGGCTTGCCGAGGATCTGAAGATCGCCTGCTAGCGTAGCGTCGACGGCAGCTTCGCTATCAAATGTCACGAAGCCAAAGCCACGAGGTCGGCCGGTATCTTTGTCCATCATCAACGTGGCATCGACGACGCGCCCGAATTGAGCAAAGTAGCTCTTGAAGATTTGTTCATTGGCTTCCTGACTAACGCCACCAACGAAGATCTTGCTGGTGCGCTCTTGTTCGTCTCGAGGTATAGCCCGCTTGGGGTCGATCTTGGGTAACGGTGAGCATACATCCACAATCTCAGCGGGGTTCCCAGGGGGTCTCATGAGCCTTGAGGGTGCTTTTTTAGAAGTAGAAATATCGGGTCTTACGATTTTGCCATCAAGATAATGTTCTTTCACCATTACTACGTTGACGGTCTTCGGGTCTCTGAAGGTAAGAAAGCCGAAGCCCCTGGAGCGCCCGCTGGCGCCATCTCGCATGACTGTGCATTCTTGGACTTCGCCGAATGTCGAAAAGTAATCTTTGAGCGATTCTAGTGTAGGACAGTAAGTCAGATACAGGTGAAGTCGTGATGATTGTATTCAGTGAGGGGTACATACGATCGGTGGTTTCCCAATTCAATCCGCCAATGAACATTTTTCTAGATCCAAGCAAATAGTATTAGCGAAGGACAACGCCAACAATAGAAAATTCAAGTCAACATGAGACAGCATCAAAGCGATAGTCAAGTAATCAAGAGAACTCCTTTGCTAGTCGCCGATGCTCAAAAAGGTCATCGCCGATAATGTGATCCAGGTCCGCTTCAATCCATACTGAACCATAATCTCTGGGAGGCGCCAGGGGGTCGTGGACTGGCAGAGCCACATGGTCGTGGTGAACTTGATGGCGATGAGTACGCTAAGGTCGTTGTCCGGCCAGAAGTCCAATCCATGGTCCCGCTGTGTGCGTAGAATGGGGTTAACCGAATTTGCCATGGAATACAGGACGCAGTCCCCACGTAACAGAAGCCCAGTGTTTGGCACCATGCGTACACCCGGGCAGCTGGACAACCATGTACCGGACAGTACGAGCATATGTCAAGTACTCGGGGGTGATTCGTCTTGTTCTTGCTATAGAGTCGTATGCTAGGTACTGTTGCTCGGCCGCTAGACAGTAGCATGACACCGGCCTAACCTGCTCTATGAAGATGATATCGACAACAAGCTATGTAGTAGCAGGAGTAGCACTATCGTGAGATCATGAGTAATTCCAGTGCCGAGTGTTGTATACGATCCAGCTGGTGCCAATCTGATTGCCCGCTTCATCAACTTTAGGCCACAACCTCACGAATCGCAGCTGATCAAGCAGCATCCCGAACACAGCCCAAGCTCATTATCCTCCACAGCTCTCAACTTCAATTATTCGACCCAATGTGAATATCGTAATTGAGGATTCCAACTGCTCTGTCCCGTGGACCAATGCTAGAAACGTCGCAACCCTGGCGGATAACAAGATGCTTCTCCGGAATGGTGTGTTCTGTATCAGTCTTTCCAAAGACTGCAACTCACCACATGAAATAGTCGGCATGGAAGCCTTCGCGATCATTCCGCCGTACTTTTAGGTAAGGGTCCGGGGATTTCCACAATCACAGGTAAACGCCAACCGATCAAGGGAGACTAGGACAGAAATGTGCATCAAAAACGCTTCACGCAAAGACTCACCCATCCTCTTTGATGCCAATAGGTGGCAGTTCGTGCTCCATATGGGCATCATTGTATTGCCCTGAATGGCCGCCATTGACCTGATCGCCATTCCACCCTTGGGCAGCATCATCATTATGACCGTTTCCGTACATAGGCTCTTCTTTTATTGGGGGTTCTGGGGGGGCGTCGAAGGTGTTGATATTGTTCGTCCCCAATCCATTCACCACTGGTGCAGGGGCTTCGACGATTGGTGGTGGAAAGTCAGGCTCTGCTGCAGTGTCTTCTTTGGCAGGGGCGTCGTCTCCATCGTAGCTGGCGGACGCTGTCAGTATCATTCAAGTGACCGTATCTGCCAACAACATTACTACATCTCAGAGGATACGTACAGGTCGGCGAAGAGATCCTCCTCGAGATCTTCTGGTTCGGTCATTCTGGCTATCAGTGCAAGAGTAGTGCGAAGGTGAAAAGGCAGTCAGCTTTATCAGAAGGTCTTATGCCTTCCGATCAGCATGCGTCGCAGTAGTGTTGTAGAGGTTGAGGAGTGATGGAGCCAGATCACGCTCTGGGCTGCCAGAAGCGAGTGGAAGGTGGTGAGCCCGGTCTTGCGCGCTTGATCGAACAGAGATATCCTGTGACGTTTACCGGGCAGCGTGAGGTAGTCCTCTACAGGCAGCACGCCTCCAGTAGAAGAAGATGTTCGTCAATGAAGGCTGAGATGATGCAGTGAGGAATCGGTCAACCGTTGCAAACAGCCATTCAAAAAGGATCGACAGCTAGGGATATAGCCGCTAGCCGCATTGGGGATCACTGGTTTCGGCCTCCAGTGCGGTATGCACCATTAGCCTTATATACCCATTCGACCAGCTCTTCCTCAGGTCGCTGTTCATATGAAGAGGGGCATACCTAGTGGGTCTACCTAGTATGAGCTCCAGAAAGATCCTTGGTCAGGTCAGTATCCTCCAGAGCGGATGCACAAACTAGGCTAACGACTTATCAAAGGAAATGGTTCAGGTCGGTTCGTGTTCTACTTTTCGAGCTGTGCAAGGGCATTGCATGCTGTTACCCGACCAGTGTCCCAATATTACAGCGCTAATATATGACCAACGAACAAATAGATGGGTCAGAGCAAGTATACCAAGATCAATCGCTTTCGAATCGTTTGCTAACCGAACTGCAGCAGAACTACCTCGCCATTCTGGCGCAATCGGCCAGTGAATGAAAGAGACGGCTCCTTGAGAGCTACCAAACCCAACGCTGTTTTTGGTGCCTCATATTCTCACGCGGATGTGCTCAACTTCGATTCATTGTTAGTCATTCGCTTCTCATGGTTGACGCAACTGATGAAATGCTGAAAGATCCTTAACGCCCTCAAACTCACGCCCTCATACTCCTCCCTTGTTGTCCTCCAGATCAAACTCCCGCTATGCGACCCAGTCCCCTCCTCCAAGATCCAACTCCGCCCTCTCGTCACCTAACAAACGACCCTCCTACTCGCATCCTATCTCGCATACAATCAACGCTTGGACTACTGAACCCGAGGACGAGAATGATAATGAGGACGCCGCTGAAGAGTACTATCTGAATGAGAATGCGGACGAAGACGAGTTTGGACTGCCTAGTATAGGGAATTCGAGACGAGAAGCAAAGAGAAGGATACCCGTGAATACAATCAATGACCCTGGTGGTGGCATACTTGGAAGTGCCAATGGCTCATCCTCTAAAGGGTTATATGGTCGTCCAAGGGCAAATGACTCTGATATTGCCGACGAGCGAGGGCCCCCGAACTACCCAATAGCGAAGAAGAGTGAAGGAAAGATATTGAGACCGCAGTACAAAGACATCCTACGAGGTATACACGCCGAAACACGTGTATCGGCTAATACTAAATGATACTCCAGACCCTGCGAACTCCCTCCACCTCATCAGCCACCCACCAGTCCCGCAGAACGCAGCCCCAAAAGAAGCGGAAGCCCACTCGACGCGAATATCCCGCATCAACAAGTTCAAGCGAATTCTCCAAGCGAGTTCTATCCCAATATCGGACCTCCGTGACTCCTCGTGGTCAGGTATTCCAGAAGAAGTGCGAGCAATGTCATGGCAGCTCCTTCTCGGCTATCTTCCAACAAGCAGTGAGCGGCGAGTTGCCACTCTCGAGCGAAAGCGGAAAGCCTACCTTGACGGCGTTCGACAAGCGTTCCCAGAACGAGGTGGAAATACCTCAATTACAGGCGGCGCAGGAAGCTCGACTACACGACAAGCGCGGATTCGTGGTCTCGATGAAGCTCTTTGGCACCAAATATCTATCGACGTCCCTCGGACGAGTCCTCATCTCCAGCTCTACAGCTACGAAGCAACCCAACGCTCCCTCGAGCGTATCCTATACGTATGGGCGATCCGGCATCCAGCAAGCGGTTACGTCCAAGGTATCAACGACCTCGTCACGCCCTTCTGGCAAGTCTTCCTCGGCAGCTACATCACAGACAATAATGTGGAAAGCGGCATGGATCCCGGTCAGCTACCCAAACCTGTCTTGGATGCGGTTGAAGCAGATTCATTCTGGTGTCTCACGAAACTACTTGATGGTATTCAGGACAATTACATAGCTGGCCAACCGGGCATAGTGCGACAAGTAGCTGCTCTGCGGGATCTGACCACACGAATCGATGCCGGGCTGGCGAAGCATCTTGAGAACGAGGGGGTCGAGTTCATGCAATTTAGCTTCCGATGGATGAACTGCCTGCTCATGCGGGAAGTCGCCGTGAAGAATACGATACGAATGTGGGATACATACATGGCCGAAGAGCAAGGCTTCTCGGAATTCCATCTATACGTCTGTGCAGCTTTCTTAGTGAAGTGGTCCGAGCAGTTGGTGAAGATGGATTTCCAGGTACAGCCCCACTTACACCGACACAAACCACCACAAGTCCAATAGTGAGCTAATGTGCGTACTAGGAGGTCATGATGTTCCTGCAAGCGCTACCGACGCGGGATTGGACCGAGAAGAACGTCGAGCTCCTCCTGAGCGAAGCATACATCTATCAAAGCCTGTTCCGAGGAGCGAGCGCGCATCTGAGGAATTCCAGCGGGGTCACATAGGTGCAGTGTATTGTTCCTTAGATGAACGTAGGTCACTCTGTACAATATATAATCTCCATATTTCCTCGATGATCATCATATACGCACCCAGTCCTAATTTTCCATGCAACGAGTTTCCCCCCCTTTTGCAATAACGGGATTCATTCGCGAAACCCTCGCCATCACGCTCCCCACCAGAATCCGCGCTTACATACCAGACCCCCACTTAGGCCCGTATTAAGGCCTTAGCGAATTAATATTATACTAAAAGCTAGTACTAGGTATTAAAGGTAGTACTAATACTCTAGCCTAAGTATTTTATTAGTATTAAACCTTAGTACTAAGTAAAATTCAACTTAATATTTAGCTTAAGTTAGAGGTTAAAATACTATAGATTATATATAAAAGATAGCTTATAACTTTATAATACTATTTATTAAGTATAAGTTATAATTAAGACTATATATTATTAAGACCTTACTACCTAGACTAACTATTAAGTTAGAATTTAGTACTAAAAATTAGTACTAACTAGATACTTAATACTAGCTCTAGGTACTAACTTAAATACTTAGTACCTACTTCTTATACTAACTTACTAAGGCCTTAATACCTTAGTAATCTAAGTTAATCTAAGTTAAATTACTAAGGTATTACTAAGATACTAAGGCCCTAATAAAAGAGTAAGGGATACTAAAATAAAATCTAGAATTACCTTTATTCTAAAAAAAAAAAAATTAATTAGAATTTTAATCCCCGCTTTAATTTCCTAGGGATATATATAACCTTTTTATATTACCTTAAAGAATTACCTAGATTAGGCTAGATAATAATAATAATAATACTTAGTAATATAGTAGTAAACTATATATATAGTAGTAAGTACTACTATAAATAGAAAATATTATTAATATTATAGTTATTACTTTTATAAGAATAGCTATTACCTTTCTTATTATTATAATTCTAGTACTATATTAGCCTAATTAGGACTAGCGTAGCTATAACGCGTACTATATTAGTTATATTATAGATATATTATAATACTATAGCTTTTATTCTTATTATACTAGAATACTACGTTATTAAACTAATATTATTCTAGTCCCTAATTATAAGGGTACTATGTAATAATATAGCTATTAAGTACTATAAATAGTATATATATACTTATATATAGAACTCTCTATTCTTATTAATAGTAAGACTAATTACTATCCTTCTCCTTTAAGGGGAACTCCCTCCTCTATATATTATAGGTAAAGCGGTAGCGTAGTACTACTACGTACTATAGACACCACGTTAATAGTAGTACTATATCCCTAACTAGTCCTTATACTAATACTTATTATCTTATCTACTATTAAGAATTACCTAGGTAATAATAATAATAATACTTAGTAATATATACTATATATACTAGTAAATATAACTATAAAAAGAGAATATTACTAATATTATAGTTATTATTTTCCTAGGAATATATATTACCTTTTTATATTATCTTATTTACTTTTAAGAATTCCTTAGATAATAATAATAATAATAATAATAATAATAATAATAGAGGAAAAAATATAGAAAATATAGTAAGAAATATACTATAAGTACTTACTTATTATTACTATTATTAATAGTACTATTTACTTAGTATACCTTTCTTATAAAAGGCTTCTATACTTTATATACTTAGATAGATTTCTTATATATAAAGAGTATATCTTCTTTCTATATTATAAATTAGTAGTAATATATAGTAGTAATACTATAAATCTTATTCTATATTACTAAGAACTATAAATATACTAATAAGAACTACTAGCTCTAGTAGTACTAGCTTTAATAGTACTAGTCTTTAATAGCCTTCTACTTCCTACTATTTTATCCTTATAATTAGATAAATAGCTATTATAACTACTAGTCTATTAGCTATTAAAGTAAAATAATAAGGTAATAAAGCCCTTATTAATTTAAGAAATACTATATCTAAGTATATTTACCTTATCCCTTACTATTACCTTTACTACTACTTCTTTAAAGTAAAAGGTAATACCTCCTACTTATATTTCTACCTTACTAGTAGTAAATAATTAATAAGCTAGCTCCTAATCTAGTACTTCTTAATTAAGTAATCTATTAATTATATAAGACTAATTTATTCTTTAAGAGTAGTAGCCTTATTACTAATAAGCTTATAATAAAGTCTTAGAGAGTACTTAAGTTCTTTACTATATATTACTTATAACTAGAAGACTTAACTCCTAACCTTAAAGATAATAGTACCTTAGAGTTATCTACTATATCTACTATCTTATAACGGACTAGGTAAGTATTATTACCTACTACTATAATACTTCCTACCTAAGTACTTAGGTAGTTAATAAGTATAGATTTAATCTTAATATTTAAGTCTAGTATATTAAGCTTAAGAGGGTAAATATTATTCTAGTAAGCTTTAAACCTACCCTAATACTACTACTATCTAGGACGCTAACGCTAGTATTAAATATAACTACTACTACCTTCTTAGAGGCCTAGCGAATTAAAATAGCTAGTATTATTACCTAAGCTATATATATATTTAATTAGATATAACTAGGTAATTTATAACCTATTATAATAGGTCCTTAATAAGGATCTTATTTTTCTACTTCTATCTTTAAACCTTAAGATATAATATATTTTAATCCTAACTTATAAGTTATACCTATTAAAGTAAAGGGTAATTATAATATCTATTATAATATCTTTAACTTTACTAATTACCTCTAAGTTAAGGTAGCTAATATAGACCTTACTATCTTAAGATAGAATATAGATTTCTATTTACTTAATACTATTAATAATTTATATATTAACTAGCTTAATAAACTTAGCTAATCTAGCTTATATAATAATTCTAAGAGTATTAATTAATAGTATAAGAGTCTTAAAGCTAGATTCTATAACTCGCTAGGTAAGTTACTAGCTTTACTTAAATCTATTTATTATATAATTAAAGATATAGGAAATTATTATAATCTAGCTAATTATATTAATATAATTATTTCTAATAGTAAAAATACTAGCTTTACCTTTCTAAAGGATATATAAGTTAGGTTAGTATATAAATATATAGATAGTAAGTTAAGATAAAATCTATCTTATCTAACTAATATATCTACTATTAGTAGCCTACTTACTAAGTTATACTATTAGAAAGATATCTAGTTTAATATATATATAGAAAGTCTTTTATAAATATAATAACGGCCTTATTATAAGTAAATAAGTAATAGTTATAAGCTAGTAAGTAAGGTTAATATAATCCCTTATTAGTAAGATCTTAACTTACCCTTATACCCGTACTAAAGGCCTTATAACCTATAAGTCTAAGGCTAGCCCTAGGAGCTCTAGGTTAGCCTTAAGCCTATCGCAGCGTATTATAAGGCCTTAGGGCTACTCTAGACTCTAAGGGTAGTATTATATAACTACTAACTAAGTAATATTTCTAAAATCTATTATTTTATAGATTTTAGGAAGTTATATAACTAATTACTAAGTGAAACTATATTATATAACTAATTACTAAGTAGATCTTTAAAAGTTTTAATATTCTATAATTAATAGGGGACTTAGGTAGTATACCTTAGAGCTACCCCTAATACTACTTTAAAAGCGACCTTAGAATCAATTAATTTAGCTAATTTCTACGCGGGGGTAATATACTAGGGTAGGCCTAGGTAGGGGTTAATAGTATAGTAGTTATATTAACTTAAAGTAGTTAATAATATAATAGTATTACTATTATAAGTACTTTAATACTATTACCTAGCGCCTAGAAGCCTAATTATAAGATACTAATTATACTATAATACTATTACGTAGTATCTAGAAGCTTAATTTTAGGGTAGCCCTAGGTATTAGGTAGGTTACCCTTACAGCCCTTATAACTCCAGGCGGACTCGTATCTACCCCTATAACTCTAGGGTAAGCTTTCTTAAACTACAGCCCTAGGGCTAGCCCTAGATACCCCTCTAGGTTTTTAGAAATTACTAATACTATTCTAATTTTAGTTATAAACCTTTTAATTTAAATCTATATTAGTATAATTAAGGTTATAATAGACTATATAAGCCTTATAATAATATCTTTAATCCTTATATAAGTAAACTATTTAGTAATCCTTCTTCTAATTATTAGAACTATATTAACTAGTAATAATAGTAATAGTAAAATATCTAAGCTTGTATCCTTCTTAAAGGGTATTAGTACCTTTAAATTACTAGTAGAAATACTAACGTATTAGTAGGGATATAGAAGTAACTAAATAATAATATTAATAATAAGAATCCCTACTATAAGCCCTTTTAGCCTTAGTATTAGTATAATAATTATACTTATTAAGTAAGTATTAAAGATAAAGAGAAGGATAATAAGATCCTTAATAATTAAGAATAGTATAATATATATGAAGAGGGATACTATTAAGGTATTAACTAGTCTTAGATAGATTAATAGATAGACTAGTCTATACTAGAAGCTTCTAGTTTAACTACTAATAAGGTAAGTATTAATAATATTATAGAGAACTACTTTATAAATCTGAAAATATAATTATCTAAACTTAAATATTATACTTATACCTTTATATTTAAGTTAAATAATATATTATATTTATATATTTACTCTAGCTATATTTTAAAGCCTTAAATAACGCCTACTCTCTTATCTAGTATAATAGGTAAATTAAGTAAATTATCTATTATCTATTCTAATCTTCTTACTATAATAGAATATCCGGATATTTAAACCCTAAAGATCTTCTAGACCCCTTATCTAATAGATTTATCGCTTTATACCCCTATTTAACCGCTTTTAGTTTAGCTTACCTTTACGAAGAATATTATATTCCTAATATTCTTTACATTCTACCTACGTATATACCGACGTATTATAATATTTTCTATATAAATTATATTATTTATTCTATTTCATACTACTTAGATATATTAAAATTAGGAAAATCGGTCTAGTAGTTTAAAAGATATATTAGAATAAGTAGATTTACCTACTAAATTCTATGCGCTAACGGCTAGAATAATTAGATTAATAATAAAAATCCTATTATTATTTATAAATTACCTATTCTACTACGTTACCTATTAACGTGTCTAATATCAGCCTAAATAGGGGGTAATATCTATCTTATTACTAGGTATATAACGCTATTATAATGATCTATATCGCTGCATTACTATATTAGCTAATGCTATCGCATTTACAGGCTAAAAACCCTACTATTCACGTCACCTACTAACGTGTCTAATATCTACCTACTAACGTGTCTAATATCGGCCTAAATCGGGGGAAATATCCGTCTTATTACTAGGTATAGAACGCTATTAGAATAGGTGTATATAATATAGCTAATACTATCGTATATACAGGCTATCTACTAACGTATCTAATATACTCCCTACTATTCACCTTACCTACTAACGTGTTTGATATCAGTCTAAATAGGAGGAAATATCCGTCCTATTACTAGGTATAGAACGCTATTAGAATAACCTATATCGCTGCATAGGTTTATAGGCTAATACTATCGCATTTATAGGCCGGCTACCTACCTACGTGTCTGATATCAGCCTGAATAGGGGGAAATATCCGTGTTATTAATAGCCTACTATATCTAATATACTCCCTACTATTCACCTTATCTACTAACGTATCTAATATACTCCCTACTATCTATATTACCTTCTAACGTGTCTAATATCAGTCTAAATAGGGGGAAATATCCGTGTTATTAATAGCCTACTATATCTAATATACTCCCTACTATTCACCCCACCTACTAACGTATCTGATATCGGTCTAAATAGGAGGAAATATCCGTGTTATTAATAGCCTACTATATCTGATATACTCCCTACTATTCACCCTACCTACTAACGTGTCTGATATCGGTCTAAATAGGGGGAAATATCCGTGTTATTAATAGCCTACTATATCTGATATACTCCCTACTATTCACCCCACCTACTAATATATCTAATATGCTCCCTGCTATTCACGTCACCTACTAAACGCTAGGTAGTAGGGGTGATTTTCCGACGTAAAAATCTTGAATTTTTACAGGTATTTTCTAGTTCTAATAATATTACTATAAAACGTTATAGCTTTTAAAGATATTACTATATTACTATCCCTATTACCTTCTTAGCTAGTAGTATAAAATATTATATCTATACTAATACTAGTACTTAAGTATATCTAATTAATTAAGACTTCCTACTTACTAGGTTCTTAAAAGCTTTAATAGAAAAGATACTAATACTTATAATAGTAAGAGGTATTAATAATAAGAAGTATAATACTATTAAATTTACTAAGCTCCTTATATTCTTTAAAAGTAGTAATAGAAAGGTTACTTTAATAAATTAAAGTACTTATTATAGTAGATATCTTAAAGCTAGTATAAGTAGTTATTAATTATAGTAATAACTTAATAAAAATTCGTTCCTATTAAAATATAAGAATACTAGTTATATTTATTAGTTAAGGTCTTTAAATTAGTACCTTAGTATTTAGTAAGGTATATACTACTATCCCGCCTTAAAGTAATTTTACTATACTAATAAGTAGTTCTTAATACTATTTATTAAGATTATCTTAGGACTATAATTTTATTTTTAAACTAGATACTTTAAATAATCTATTACTATATACTTATAGTATTAATATAGTAATATCTTATATCTTTATCTATAATAATACTAATAGCCCTATTATACTTATATATAATTAGGCCTTTAATAAAGTTATAGAATACAAGTTAACTAGTTATTTTCTAGTTAACTCTAATAATAAAGTACTTGTAAGTAAACTACCTACTAAGATAATTAGATAGGTAAGGTTTAGTATATATAGTTTACTTACTCTTATAATAGCCTTTATAACTATAATAAGCTCTTTTTAAGTAATTATAATAAATTCTTAAGTAGTTTAAGTAAATAAGGCCCTTAATACCTTACTTCTAGTTAAAGTATATTATCTTACTAGAGTTATAATTTATAGTACTATACCTTAAGTAGCTACTTTAATTACTACTATAATTAATAAATTTCCTAATCTTTAGAAAGATATTAGTAATATTAGTAAACTAGGAAGCTTATATATTATAAAAATATACGTATTTTCTATATATAATAGGCGCGCTTATATACTAGCTCTAGAGATTAACTTTATACCTCTAGTTATTAAATATAGAAAATACGTATTTAGTAACTTTTAATATATTAAAACTTAATAGGTAAAAGTCCTAGTTAGTATAACTAATTAGGTATAATAATATAAGGCTAGTACTAACTAGGTAACTCTAATATATTACTAAGTCTTATTATTTAATTAGTAGTACTAATACTTAGTAAGAGAATTAATAGTAGGTAGAATATAATTATAGAATATAAGGCTAGGCTAGAGGAAGTACTTTATACGTATATAAATTATATAAATTAACTGTATTTAAAACTTATATTATACTAGTATTAATAATATAGCTATTATAACTCTAGTAAGCTTCCTATTTCTTCCTAGTACTAGAGGAAAATTACGGATTTAAGGCCTTAAACCTATATTTTCTATATTTAAGACTTTTAAGCTAGAAAAAAAAACCTGAGATTTTCCTATTTATTACTAGTATTTTACCTGGAAATATTACTTTTAGTAGATTTAATAGTTTGGATTTTCTATATAGGTTCCTCGTTTACTAATAAATATTATTATTATTTCTAAGTCTTAATATATAGAGATTCTCTTACTTAATAATTAGGAAGAATTTATTAACTAGGCTAAGTATATATATACTCTCTTAATTAGAGGGATAAGAAAGTAATTAATATAGAATTTAATAAGCTTTATTCTTAGAAAAGATTAGAATAGACTAATATATCTATACTATTCTCTTTCCCTTACTTTATTATTTAGAAAAATACGCCTAAAGCTTAAAAGACTAAGTTATTATTAATATTAGAGTATTAAATAAGATTATAATACTTAATACCTAGTCTATTCCTCTCTAATTAGAAATACTTACCTTATTATATAATACTTTATTCCTGTTACGACCCGTCGTCTTCTAACTAGAAGGCTCCGGAGTCTAGGTGGATCTCGTAGAGAGGAGTATTAAGGACTAAGGTAAATAGGCTTCGTACTAAACTAGTCTAATACAGGTGGAGTATTATATTTAGTATCTAGGAGATATCTAGGTTAATAATATGAGTTAAGCACGAAGCTCCTATCTAGAGGGAAAGCAACGCCATCTATATAGATATAGGAAATCCATACTCGTACTAGTCGCCAGTAATCGACCCCTATTAACTAGAGCGATCAGGTCGAGCGATCGCTCGACCCGCCATGCTAAGGTATATTCGACTTTACTAAGCGCTTATAGCGTCCGCTAAGGCTCTAGTACTAGGTCGTAACATTACCCCTTATCCCCTAAACCTTTATCCTAAAGGTTAGGTAAATACTTATACTATCTCGTCCGTAGTAACGCCGTACCGAGCTATTAGACCGAGTGGCTTATAGGGGAGTGATTATAATAGTATTATGTCTGCGATACGCAAGATCTTAAAAGGAGTATTAGGTGTCTTCTCTTTCTCGGAGGTACGCGGAATATATTCGGCTCGGAAAATAATACGAACCCGCCGTACCGGTTATCCACTTCTCTAGTATTAACAAGGCTATAGAGAAGCTTAAACGTAAGGAGGTGGAGATAGAGGTAGCGTGGGAAGCCGCTAACGAGGCCGCTCGCCAGAGCAACGAAATTGCTCGTTAAAAATAGACGAAACTAAAACGCCTTCGTTAATAGAAGCGTTTCCTAAAAGAGCGGGAATAACGGATGTTTAATAAAGGTCTTGACGATATTAAGGAGTTAGAACGTTTAGAAGAGCTTAAGAAGGCTAGTAAAGTCGAATAGGCACTAGTAGAGTATCCTACTTTCTTAGAGTTTAAGGGTTCCGGAACTCTCTCGCCTGGAGCTCTCGAGTGGATCGCTTAGGGTATGTCTGGGTTTAATAATACTACTAGAGGAGCTCTTGACAGTTCGTAAGATTTATAACTAGTTCCCAGGTATTTTCTAAGTCCTCGTATCCTTTCTATTTTACTAGGTAGCTCTAACCTCTATATAATAGAATCCTTTCGGCTTCGAATTCATTCTCTTCTTCTATCTAGAAGTAGAAGGTTTCTTGTAAGGGTGTATTAGGGTCTACTGGTTCCAATATTAAGATATGGAATACTAGGTGGATTTTAGCGTCGGGTAGAAGCTGTAATTCATAGTTAATAGGCCCTCTATTTCTAATAACTAAAAATGGTCCGACTTTAATATGGTCCAGTTTCCTACTTAGTCTTATACCTTTTAAATTCTTTGTAAGGAGGTATACTTTATCCCCCTTCTTTAGCTAAGGACCTAATTTTCTTTTCTTATTTACTAGCTTCTTTATAGTAATATTAGCCTCGCTAATCGTATGCTATATATCTCTATACAGGCTTTTTATATTAGAAGTTAACACCAAGGCTTTTTCGGTATCTAGTCCTTGTCGAGGATCTAGGAATAAGTTTACGTGTCGACCGTAGTTTGTAAAGAACGGTGACAGCCTTGTTATATCTAACCTTTTGTCGTTATATACTAACTGTACTATTAGGAGTAACGTAACCTAATTATTTTGTCTTTTATTAACGTAGTGTCTAAGATATACTTCTATTATCTAATTAGTACATTTAGTCTATCTATCCGTTTAAGGGTAATAGGCTGTTAATATTCGTAGTTTAGTTCCTATTAACGCGATTAAAGTCTTCTAATAATTTGATATAAAGAGTTTATCTCTATCTGAAGTTATTAATTCCGGTATGCTATAATCTCTAATCAGTCTGTCTAATAAAATAAATCCAAGCTAACTAGTATTATAGGATTCCTTATATAGGATTATAATGGCATACTTAGTAAGTTTATCGATGATGACTATTATTAAGTCGTACTTGTCGTTAGTTACTAGGTTAACTAACTAAGGTAGTTTTATAATAAAGTCTATCGTGACGTCTTTCTATAGCGTGTCTAGAACTTCGGCAAACTGAATTTGTCTGTACTTGGCATGTCTTGCAGATTTGTTCTACTAGTAGCATATACATTCCCTGATATATTACTCGACTGACGCTCGCAGGTTTAGTGCGGCGTATACTCTTTGAATGAGCTCTAATGTTTTAGACACTCCTAGATATCCTAGTAAAGGATTATCATGGTGATCCCTAATTACTCCTTCTATTACTTTCGGTAGTAAGTACAGCTTCTACTTGTATAGTAATAAGTCCCGGTTAGGCTGTTCTTTCCTAAGTTATCCGGCTAGTTTATTATCCTCGTATACTTCCTTTAAATCAGGAACTATATGTGTCGTGACTCGCATAGTCGTGGCCAGATTCCTTACTGGTACTAACGAACCATCGTTTTCTTGTTTTAAGATAGGTTAAGTGGTAATATCTTTTACTTATATATAGTTAGATCGTCTACTTAAAGCGTCTACTCGTCTATTATCTTTTCCTAGGGTGTACTAAATTTTAAACTTATATTGCCTAAGGAGTTCGGACTATTAAACTTGTCGTCGATTTAATTCTTTTATGGTCGTAAAACCTACTAAATTTTTGTGATCGGTGAAGATAGTAAGTTCTAAATAGCTTTCGGCATATACTCTCTAATGTTATAGAGAATAGACGACTACTAAAAGCTCCTTGTCGTGTATATTATAGTTCTGTTCTGCTGGAGACATCTTGCGTAAGTAGTATGCTACTAGATACTATTTGCCGTCTTTTTATTAATAGAGGCACGCTCTAATCGTAAGATCTAAAGCATCTGTCTTAATGCGTACTAGTTCTCTATTTCGAAACGTATAGAGTACTAGAGGATCTATACAAGCTTGCTTTAGTTCTTTAAATACTCTCTTCTAGTTAGTATCCTATCGAAATCCCGTGTCCTTTTTAGTAATTTCTATTAGCGGCAAGGCCTTCTTAGAGTAGCCTTCTATGAAACGTCTATTAAAGTTAGTAAATCCTAAGAATCCTTATACTAATTTAATATCGTGTGGTGTAGGCCATTCTTATATAACCTGAATCTTCTTAGGGCTTATACGAACGCCTTTAGTTATTACTATAAACCCTAAGAACTTAACTAAGGTCTTATAAAACTCGTATTTCTCTGGTTTCAGGAGGAGTCTAGCTTGTAATAAGCATATTAATACATCTTGCACATAAAGGATATATTCTCTAAGAGTCTTAGAGTAGATTAATATATTATCGAGGTATACGATCGCTATAAGATCTAAATAAGCTCGTATAATATTATTAACTAATGCCTAGCAGGTTACTAGTACGTTAGTAAGACTAAACGGCATGACTAGGTACTCGTAATATCTATATCGAGTCCTAAATACTATTTTCTATTCGTCACCTTCTTTTATTTAAATCAAGTTATACGCTCCTTAAAGATCTAATTTTATAAAGATCTTTACTTTAGCTAGCCGGTCCTATAGCTCGCTAATATTTAGTAGCGGGTAACAATTCTTAATCGTTATATCGTTTAACTTTTAATAGTCTACGTATAGTCGTAGTAACCCGTCCTTCTTCTTTATAAAGAGTATCGGATATCCTGCTAGTAATTTAGATTCTCGAATAAATCCCTTTTTTAGGTTCTTATCAAGGTACCCGCGTAGTATTATAAGTTCCTTTTCGGATAACGTATAAATAGGTCTAAATATTAGTTCCTTCCCTAGTTCGAGTTCGATCTTATAATCCTAAGGTTAGTATTTAGGTAGAGCTTTTACTATTATCTCTTTTATAAAGAGGCGTTTCCATCTTTAATACTCTTATAAGATATCAGGAGTACTATTAGTTACTCTAAGAACTCTAACTTATTAACCTAGCGGACCGCTGCTAGTATCTATTAAGTCGGATCCTTGTATTCCAAGGTCATCCTTATTCGAAATTAAGGTAATATATACCTCGACTATTCTTCGGTTCGATTTTTTATCCACCGTCGTCTACTATCGACGTGTAGGTTAGAATCTAGTAATATCGCCAGTTCGCTTAAACTTAAGTACTTTTCTTCTCTAGTTAATTACTAGGTTATACTTTTCTAACTAAGGCATGCCTAATATAATGTAATAGGTGGCCATCCCTATAATATCGAAGGACATTTCCTTATAGTGTCGTTGAATTACAAATGGTAGCGAGGTTATCTCCTCGTCTACGCTTCCTTTTAATAGCGTTGACCCGTCGGCTATTCGTAAGTTATATAGATCCTTCTTTCTCCGCGTTAGTAGGCCCACTAACCGTACTAGTACTTCGGAGATAAAATTTCCAGATGCCCCGGAATCTATTATTACTATAGTCCGCTGACTATCTATTTTAACCGGTACGTTTATATATATTACGTAGTTCGTTAAATATAGCTAATATATTTTTAGGGTAAGGACATTAATCTCCTTATACTTCCCCTTAATACAAGGGATTACTCTTTTCCCGAAAAGGATAGGAATCCGGTAGTTCTTTTCATATATATGTGCTTCCTGTAGTTATCGTAGAAACAGGTATACTAATTATCTAAGTGGCACTCTGACGTGTACTCGTCATACTTGAGGTGCTTATAAAGACTGCTATGCCATCTTTAGTTATAGTTCGGAAACTACTTCCTTGATCTTTTAGTTACTAAATGCTAATAATAACTTATATTATTACAGCTTAACTAAATCTTTCTATACGTTCGGATCCTAATAGATTTCCCTAAGTTTATCTTCGCTTAGTAGTAAACCATATATATTTCGTCGGCGCAGGCTGACTAGTATATTTTTCCGTGCTATGGATATACTAAGTCGTTCCTAAACTCCTTTTATAGAAGTCCTCCTACTACTTTTTCTTAGTAGAACTCTACCCGTTCCTCGAGTTTTATCTGTGGATCTTTTAATATAGAAGCTCGAGATGCTACTCTATTACCTTCTTTCTTAGAAGTCTAGCTGAGGTTTTCCTAGTCGGAATCATCCTCGCTTTCTCAGCTTTATTCGGGTTTTCCCTTCTAAATACAACTACTATCATATTTATTATTAGAGTCTAATTCCTTAAGTTATTCGTGAATATCTGCTAGCCTTTATTTAATCTTTACGATATTCCTCTATTTCTTAGCTATTTCTTCGCGTAATTCTTCCTCTCTAGATTATAGTTCTCTATTAATAGGTAGATTAACGAGTACTAGTAAATCATCTATAACTACGTCTAGCTCGGTGTCGTCGTACTCCGTTTCTTATTAATCCTTTAGAGGTTTAGTCTTCCTAACTGGAACTCTTTCTAATATATTTAACTGAGGTCGTTTCACCATGTTTTTTAACCTGTAGTCTCTAGCGATGTGGCCCGGTTTACTACAGCTATAGTAATTTATTGCTTTCTTACCCCCTTACTATTTCTTACCTTTAAACGGTTTCTTTTTCTCGGTAAAGTCTAACTCCATTAGCATCGGACCGTAAGGATCGCGTGAAAATCGTTTCTTCCTATAACTTCCTCCGGAATAGAGTCCTATGTAACCGAGTCCAGAAACTCTACTATTATAGCGTAGTTCCATTACTAACTCGTAGATCTAGTCATCGACTCTTATTAAGGCTCTTATTAATAAGTCTAAGTTATTATAAACGGCTCCGTCTCGTATAAGTTCCTTCTTTACCTGAGGTTTTAATCCTCTCCGATACATTACTATCAGCGCGTTATTATCCTAGTCGGTTCTTATAAAGTACTGTTAAAACTGTGTCGTATACTTAGATACCGATTTCTTTTATATCAGGTGCTGGATAACTCTCGTTACCACGCTAGCTTTATTAGAAGGTCTGAATATCCGTCTTATTTCCTAGCGAAAGAGCGTTAAGCTCTCTATCTATAACTTAATAGAGATATTGTCGTCGTTGTCAGGATCTTCTATATATCGTTTAAGAAATGGGGCGGACTATCTCTAGGCCCGTCCTCTTATATAAGTCATTATAAATAGTAGTTATTTCTTTAGCCTAATAGCGTCTTTATTAAAAGAGAAGTATAGCTATATTTATACTAACTACTCTTTAAGTTTATCTCGATCGCTATAATATAAATCTGGTTTAGTAACCTTAATACCTTCTTTAACTTCTGCTATTACTAACTGTCGTAGACCGCGTTTACTTGGGGTGAGGTCCCTTTATCCTGAGGTACTTATCTTAAGGGTACTTAAAGTGTTACGACCCGTCGTCTTCTAACTAGAAGGCTCCGGAGTCTAGGTGGATCTCGTAGAGAGGAGTGTTAAGGACTAAGGTAAACAGGCTTCGTACTAAACTAGTCTAATACAGGTAGAGTATTGTATTTAGTATCTAGGAGATATCTAGGTTAATAACATGAGTTGAGCACGAAGCTCCTATCTAGAGGGAAAGCAACGCCATCTATATAGATATAGGAAATCCATGCTCGTACTAGTCGCTAGTAATCGACCCCTATCGACTAGAGCGATCAGGTCGAGCGATCGCTCGACCCGCCATGCCAAGGCATGTTCGACTTTGCTAAGCGCCTATAGCGTCCGCCAAGGCTCTAGTACCAAGGTCGTAACAATTCCCTACCCTTAAAGAGGGTAGGAAAGGCTCTAGAGTAGAGTTATTTTAAGAGAAGGTAGAGGTCCTTTAAGGGACCTTCTTTCCTCTACCCCTAAGGGTAGACTTAAGTAATATCTAGGGGTTTTAGTATAATATACCCCTAATAATAAATATAAAGGTTATTAAGAAGAAAGTCTATAAGGTAATTAATAGGTTAGAATAAGATAAGGTATTAAGGATAGATAGGATCCTAAATAGATTCTTAAAAATAGTAGAGAGGGAGCTACTATCTAGCTTTATATACTTATTCTAGGCTTATTTAAGGGTTAGATATTACCTAATAAAGTTTAAGAAGGCTAATATAATTATCTTAAAGAAGTTAAAGAAAGAGGACTACTTAGAACTAAAGTTATATTATCTAATTACTCTACTTAATACCTTAGAGAAGGTATTAGAGGTAGTTATTATAAAGAAATTAGGTGACTTTATAAAGGAATATAAGCTACTACCCTTATAATAAATAGGAGTAAAGAAGGGAAGGTTAATAAGAATATCCCTTAAAATAATAGTAGAGGTAGTATATATAATCTAAAACTATAGTAAATCTAATATAATAAGTATATTATTATTAGATATTATAAGCGCCTTTAATAATATCTCTTATAAGAGGTTATTATATAACTTAAAGAAGAAAGAGGTCTTAACCCTTATTATATAATAGGTATAAAGCTTCTTAATAAAAAGGGCTATAATAACTATACTAAATTAGGAGATAAGTAGAATAGAGATAATAGAAACTAAAATCTCTTAAAGATCTCTAATATTACCTATTTTATTTTTATTTTTTAATTCTCTAAGTACTTATTAAAGAGTATATAAAGATAAAATTCTAAGTATAAATTAAAGGCTTTATTAATAATATTTACTTAATAGTATATAATAAAATTATTAAGAAGAATTATAAGATCTTAATAAAGGTATATAAGATATACCCTTATATTACAACCCGTTCGTCTTCTAACTAGAAGGCTCTAGGGTCTAGGTAGATCTTATAGAGAGGAGTATTAAGGACTAGGGTAAACAGGCTTTATACTAAACTAGTCTGATATAGGTATAGTATTATATTTAGTATCTAGGAGATTCGTCTAGTAAATAATATAAGTTAAGTACGAAGCTCCTATCTATAAGGAAAGTAACGCTATCTATATAGATATAGGAAAGTCTATACTCGTACTAATTACTAGCGCTTACTCCTTACTAACTAGAGTAACTAGTCGCGCGATTACTCCGTTTACTATAGTTACCCTATATTAACTAGAGCGACTAGGTAAGTAGTTACTTAACTTACTATACTAAGGTATATTTAACTTTAGTAAGCGTCTATAATATACGCTAAGGCTCGCGTACTAAGGGCGTAATATTACCCCTCCTTCCCTAAACCTTTATCTTAAAGGTTAATAAGTATTTATATTATTAGTATAATAACGACGCCGTATTAAACTATTAGATCGAGTGGCTTATAAGGGAGTAATTACGATAGTATTATATCTATAATATACTAGATCCTAAAAGGAGTATTAGGTATCTTCCCTTTCTTAAAGGTACGTAGAATATATTTAGCTAGGGAAGTAGTATAAGCCTATTATACCGGTTATCTACTTCTCTAGTATTAATAAGGCTATAAAGAAGCTCGAGCGCGAAGAGATAGAGATAGAGGTAGCTTAAGAGGCCGCTAATAAAGCTACTTATTAGAGTAGCGAAATTACTTATTAGAAATAAATAAAATTAAAACGCCTTTATTAATAGAAGCGTTTCCTGAAAGAGCGTAAATAACGGATATTTAATAAGGGTCTTAACGATATTAAGGAGCTAGAACGTCTAAAGGAGCTTAAAAAGGCCGGCGAGGTTAAGAAAGTACTCGCTACTTATCCTACTTTTTTAGAGTTCAAGGGTTCTAGGACTCTCTTACCTAGAGCTCTTAAGTAGATCGCTTAGGGTATATCCGGGTTTAATAATACTATTAGAGGAGCTCTTAATAGTTTATAAGATTTATAACTAGTTCCCAGGTATTCTCTAAGTCCTCGTATCCTTTCCATTTTACTAGGTAACTCTAACCTTTCTATAATAGAATCTTTTCGGCTTTAAATTTATTCTCTTCGTCTATTCTAAAATAGAAGGTTTCTTATAAAGGTATATTAGGGTCTACTAGTTCTAATATAAAGATATAGAATACTAGATATACTTTAGCGTCTAGCGGGAGCTATAACTCGTAGGTAATAGGTCCTTTTTCTTTAATAACTAAAAATAGTCCAACCTTAACGTGGTCTAGTTTCTTACTTAGTCTTATACCTTTTAAATTCTTTATAAGGAGGTATACTTTATCCCCCTTCTTTAGCTAAGGGCCGTTTTTTCTCCTTTTATTCGTTGACTTCTTTATAAAAGTATTTACCTTGCTAATTATTTATTATATATCCTTATATAGACTTTTTATATTAGATGTTAATACTAAGGCTTTTTCGGTATCTAGTCCCTACCTAGGATCTAAGAATAAATTCGCATATCATCCGTAGTTTATAAAGAACGGTAACAGCCTTATAGTATCTAATCTCTTATTATTATATATCAATTATACTATTAGGAGTAGTATAACCTAATTATTTTATCTTTTATTAATGTAGTATCTAAGGTATACTTCTATTATTTAGTTAGTACGTTTAATTTACCTATCCGTTTATAGATAATATACTATTAATATTTATAGTTTAATTCTAATTAATATAATTAAGGTCTTCTAATAGTTTAAAGTAAAGAGCTTATCTCTATCCGAAGTAATTAATTCCGGTATACTATAATATCTAATAAGTCTATCTAACAAGATGAAACCAAGCTAACTAGCGTTATAGGTTTCTTTATATAGTATTATAATCGTATACTTAGTAAGTTTATCTATAATAACTATTATTAAGTTATACTTATTATTAGTTACTAGGTTAATTAATAGTAATAATTTAATAATAAAGTCTATTATAATATCCTTCTATAATATATCTAGAACTTTAGTAAACTAAATCTATCTGTACTTAGTATATCTTATAGACTTATTCTGCTAATAATATATACATTCCTTAATATATTATTTAATTAATACTCGCAAGTTTAGTACGGCGTATAGCCTTTAAATAAGTTCTAAAGTCTTAGATACTCCTAGATATCCTAGTAAAGGATTATTATAGTAATCTCTAATTACTTCCTTAACCGCCTTTAATAGTAAATATAACTTTTCTTTATATAATAATAGGTCGCGGTTAGGTTATTATTTCCTTAGCTTACTAGCTAGGGTGTTGTTAATATATACTTCTTTTAGGTTTAGAACTATATATATTATAATATATATAGTCGTTACTAGACTTCTTATTAATACTAATAATCCATCTTTTTCCTATTTTAAAATAGGTTAATCCGTGATATCTTTCGTTTATATATAGTTAGATTATCTACTTAAAGCGTCTACTTATCTATTATCTTTACCTAGGGTATACTAGATTTTAAACTTATATTACCTAAGTAGCTTAGACTATTAAACCTGTTATCGATTTAACTCTTTAGTTATAATAAAACTAACTAGGTTTTTATAATTAGTAAAGATAGTGAGTTTGGAATAACTTTTAGTATAAACTCTCTAATATTATAGGGAATAGATAACTACTAAAAGCTCTTTATTATATATATTATAATTCTGTTCCGCCGCTATTATCTTACGTAAGTAGTATGCTACTAGATGCTATTTACTACCTTTTTACTAATATAAGTAAGCTCCTATTATAAGATCCGAAGCGTCTATCTTAATACGTACTAGTTCTCTATTATAAAATATATAGAGTATAGGTAGGTCTATATAAGCCTGTTTTAGCTCGGTAAATACTTTCTCTTAGTTAGTATTCTATTGAAATCCCGTTTCTTTTTTAGTGATTTCTATAAGTAGTAAGGCCTTCTTAGAATAGCCTTCTATAAAACGTCTGTTAAAGTTGGCGAATCCTAAGAACCCTTATACTAATTTAATATTATGCGGTTTAAGCCAGTCCTATATAGCCTAAATCTTTTTAGGGCTTATATAAACTCCTTTAGTTATTACTATAAACCCTAAGAACTTAACTAAGGTCTTATAAAACTCGTAGTTCTCTGGCTTTAGGAGGAGTCTAGCTTATAATAGACATGTTAATACACTCTAGACATACTAAATATATTCCTCGAGAGTTTTAAAGTAGATTAATATGTCGTCGAGGTATATAATTACTTCTTAATCTAAATACGCTCGTATAATATTATTAACTAGTACTTAGCAGGTTACTAGTGCGTTAGTAAGACTAAATAGTATAACTAGGTACTTATAATATCTATACTAAGTCCTAAATGCTATTTTCTATTTATTACCTTCTTTTACTTAAATTAAGTTATATACTCCTCTAAGATCTAACTTTATAAAGATCTTTACTTTAGCTAGCCGATCCTGTAACTCGCTAATATTAGGTAGCGGGTAATAATTCTTAATTATTATATTATTTAACTTTTAATAGTCTATATATAGTCGTAATAATTCATCCTTCTTCTTTATAAAGAGTATTAGATATCCTGCTAGTAATTTAGATTCTCGAATAAATCCTTTCTTTAGGTTCTCGTCTAAGTACCCGCGTAGTACTAAGAGTTCCTTTTTAGATAATATATAAATAGGTCTAAATATTAGTACCTTCCCTAGTTCAAGTTTAATTTTATAATCCTAAGGTTAGTATTTAGGCAGAGCTTTTACTATTATCTCTTTTATAAAGAGGCGTTTCTATCTTTAATACTCTTATAAGATATTAGGAGTACTATTAGTTACTCTAAGAACTCTAACTTATTAACCTAGCGGACCGTCGCTAGTATCTATTAAGCCGGATCCTTATTCTTTAAGGTTATCCTTATTTAAAATTAAAGTAATATATACTTTAACCTCTCAGTTTAATTTCTTATCTACTATCATCCGCTATTAATATATAGGGTAGAATCTAGCGATATTACTAGTTCGCTTAAACTTAAGTACTTTTCTTTTCTAGTTAATTACTAGGTTATACTTCTCTAACTAAGGTATACCTAGTATAATATAATAAGTAGCTATCCTAATAATATTAAAGGATATTTCCTTATAATACCGTTAAATTATAAATAGTAGAGAGGTTATTTCCTTATCTATACTTCCTATTAATATTTTTAACCCGTTAGCTATTTATAAGTTATAAGGTAACTTCTTCCTTTATATTAGTAGGCCTACTAACTGTACTAATACTTCGGAGATAAAGTTTCTAGATACTCTAGAATCTATTATTACTATAGTTCTCTAACTATCTATTCTAACCGGTATATTCACGTCTATTATATACTCTATTAAGTATAACTAATATATTTTAGGGGTTAGGATATTAATCTCCTTATACTTCCCCTTAGTATAAGGGATTACTCTTTTCCTAAAAAAGGTAAGAATCTAGTAGTTCTCTTTATATATATATATTTTCTATAATTATTATAGAAATAAGTATACTAATCTATTAAGTAGTACTCTAATATATACTCGTTATACTTAAGGTATCCGTAGAGACTACTATACTACCTTTAGTTATAGTTTAGAAACTACTTTCTTAATCTCTTAGTTACTAAGTACTAGTAGTAACTCACGTCTTAGTAACTTAACTAAATCTTTCCACACGTACGTACTCTAATTGCCTTACCTAGGTTTATCTTTACTTAGTAATAAATTATATATATTTCGTCGGTACAGGCTAACTAGTATATTACTCTATACTAGGGATACGCTAAGTCATTTCTAAACTCCTTCTAAAGAAGTCCCCCTAATACTTTTTCTTAATAGAACTCTACTTATTCCTCGAGTTTTATCTATAAATCTTTTAATATAGAAGCTCGAGATGCTACGCTGTTTTTCTTCCCTTTTTTCTTGCAATTTTTGGAAGCATAGCTGAGGTTTTCCCAGTCGGAATCATCCTCACTTTCTCGGCTTTATTCAGGTTTTTCCTTCTAAACCCAACTACTATTACTATCGTTATCGGAACCTAGCTCCTTGAGTTATTCGTGAATATCCGCGAGCCTTTATTCGATTTTTACGATATTTCACTATTTCTTAGCTATTTCTTCACGTAATTCTTCTTCTCTAGTCTAAAGTTCTTTATTAATAGGCGGTTTAATAAAGGCTAGTAAATTATCTATAATTATATCTAGCTTAGTATTATTATACTCCACTTCTAATTAATCCCTTAGAGGTTTAGTCTTCCTAACTAGAACTCTTTCTAATATATTTAACTAAGGTCGTTTTACTATGTTTTTTAACCTATAATCTTTAGCGATATAGCCCGGCTTACTATAGCCATAGTAATTCATTACTTTCTTTCCCCTATACTATTTCTTACCTCTAAACGTTTTCTTCTTCTACGTGAAGTCTAATTCTATTAGTATTAGTTTATAAGGATTACGTAGGGCTTATTTCCTTCCGTAACTTCCTCCTAAATAGAATCTAGTATAATTAAGTCCTGAAACTCCACTATTATAACGTAGTTCTATTTTTAACTTATAGATCTAGTTATTAATTCTTATCGAGTTTCTAATAAGTGAATTAAGATTATTACTCTAGGCTCTATCTTATATAAGCTCCTTTTTTACTTAGGGTTTTAATCTACGTCGATACATTACTATTAGTATATTATTATCCTAGTTAGTTCTTATAGAATACTATTAAAACTATGTCGTATACTTAGATACTAACTTCTTCTATATTAAATGCTAGATAACTCTTATTACTATACTTACTTTATTAGAAGGCCTAAACATTTATCTTATCTCTTCTCGGAAAAGCGCTAAGCTTTCTATCTATAACTTAATAGAGATATTATTATCGTTATTAGGATCTTCTATATATTATTTAAGAAATAGGGCGGACTATCGCTAGGCCCGTCCCCTTATATAAGTTATTATAAATAGCGGTTATTTCTTTAGTTAAATAGCGTCCTTATTAAAAGAGAAGTATAACTATATCTATACTAACTACTCTTTAAGTTTATCCTAGTCGTTATAGTATAAGTCTAGTTTAGTAACCTTAATACCTTCCTTAAATTCTACTATTATTAACTGTCGTAGACTACGTTTACTTGGGGTAAGGTCTCTTTATCCTAAGGTACTTATCTTAAGGGTACTTAAAGTGTTACGACCCGTTCGTCTTCTAACTAGAAGGCTCTAGGGTCTAGGTAGATCTCGTAGAGAGGAGTATTAAGGACTAGGGTAAACAGGCTTTATATTAAACTAGTCTAATATAGGTATAGTATTATATTTAGTATCTAGGAGATTCATCTAGTAAATAATATAAGTTAAGTACGAAGCTCCTATTTATAGGGAAAGTAACGCTATTTATATAGATATAGGAAAGTCTATACTCACACTAATCGCTAGCGCTCGCTCCTTACTAACTAGAGCGACTAGTCGCGCGATCGCTTCGTTCGCTATAGTCGCCCTATATCAACTAGAGTAACTAGGTAAGCGGTCGCTTAACTCGCTATACTAAGGTATATTCGACTTTAGTAAGCGTCTATAATATACGCTAAGGCTCGCGTATTAAGGGCGTAACACCTTATTAGGTAAATATATATAAGGTAACTTTTACTCCTTATTCTATATCCTAGCGAATTTAATACTTGTAATTTCTTAGTAATAGCTACTAATATTTTTAGATATAGGAGTTCTCTTATAATATTCCCTCTAATACTATACTCTTTATTAGAGATACCTATAGTAGCTAGTCTATATTATCTACGGCGTAGCCCCTAGATATAATATTAGCTGTAATAGTTAAATGTAAATAATATAAGCGTCTATATTTTAATATTCGTAGTACCTAGGTAAACCTTAGTACAAGTATCTTACTAAGATATAGGATAAATATAAGTTAATCTATTTATTAAGGAGCTTAAAGAGGTTTAATATAAAGGTAATAATAGATAGACTAACTATATTAGGTCGGTACTTTAAACTCGAGTCAGGTACCCGACTCGACTCTTAACGAGTTAATACTAAATTCCTAGCCTAAGTATTCGGGTCGGTACTAATAGTTAGTACCAAGTATTTAAGTTAATACTAAGGGGTAGTACTAAGTATTAACCCGAAGTATTAACCTGACTCGCTAAGACTTTTTTCCCTAGTAATATTTTCTATTTTTAGTAGTATTTCTTACTATATTTTCTAATTTTTCTTCTAATTATTATTATTATTATTACCTAGGAAATTCTTAAAAGTAAATAAGGTAATATAAAAAGTAATATATATCCCTATAAAGATAAAGACTATAATACTACTAATATTTTCTATTTATAGTAATATTTCTTACTATATATAATATTTACTACTATATATAATATTTACTACTATATTATTAATTATTATTATTATTATTACCTAGGTAATTCTAAAAAGTAAATAAGGTAATTATTAGGAACTAGACTAGAGGGCTAGTTCCTTAGGGCTAGAATAGATAGTATAAACTACTAGCGAGTAGGTAGTATTACAAAGGTGGACTTAATACTCTAGTAACTTTATAGTTATAAAAGAACTAATCTCTACCTTTTAAGGAGGTAGAGGGAGGACTATCTAAATACCCCTTAAGGAAGCTACCTAGCCTCTTAGATATCTAGATAAAAGGATATCTATTAGGATAATAAGAAGCCGAACTAATACCGCTAGGATATTACTAGTAAGCCGTATTATACTAGCTAGATACGTTAAGATATCCTAATAATTACCTCCCCTTTAAGGGTATTTATCCCCGAATACTAACTATTACTATCTATAATAGGACTTGTTAAAAACCTTTAAAACCCTAGTAGGGAAAATAAGGGAAAGAGTTCTAAGGATAATAATATTATAGTAATAGTAACGCGCTATTAATATTATATAGTACTATTATATAATAACCTTCATAGTTATAATATTATTAGTAGTAGAATATAATTATTAATTAAGTTTATTATTATAGTACTTTATAAACGCGTAATATAAATAAGTAATTATAGAAGTTAGGTAGTAATATTACGCCGTTAAATTGCGTAGTTAATATATTTAATATAGTATATAATAGAGTTATAGTTTATTTACTTCTAACTTCTTTTATAACTACTACTATTAATACTAACCTACTATAAGTTACCTTAAGCTATATATTAATATATTAATAATTAAAGCTAACGTATTTAGTATTAATACTATTAATACTTCGTAAGATAACCGCTATTAGTACGTAAGTATAATATAAAGGATTAATTACTAATGTAGTACTATATATTAAATAGTTAATAACTATAATAATAATTAAGGTAAGTCTCTACTAGTTATTCTTTACTACTCTATATATATTATTACCTTATAATAGACTTTAGTTATCTTTAAATATATTATAAGTATATTACTTATAAATTACCTTTTTATATAAGTCTATTATATTAGTTATTTAAGGACCTTATTAATATCCTATTATATTATACTTCTTTTAAATTATTCCTATACTCTTTATACTTAAAGGTATTCCTATTAGCTAACTCTTATAATAGATAGTTAAACCCTCTCGCCGCGCTACGCTACCCCGTTATACTACTAGGGTAGTAGCCCTCCTACGGCCCTATTATCTTTAGTACGCTAAGTACCTAGGTTTAAGTCCTAGGTTACTATATAATTATAAGACTAATAGGGCTTATAAGAGATACTACTACCTTTATAAGCCTTATAAATTAATTTATAATAATAGGATTTTGATATACTTTACTTATAATATATTAATAAGTTATAAACCCCCCTTACCTTTTATACCTATTTATTTAACCTCCTTACTCGCGGCCCTATTTTACCCTCTAGGGTAGAAAGTTAACCTATTATACTACCTTTATAATATAAGTTACTACCTTTAAAATTAAGGTAGAGGTAGTAATTTATTTAGGGGAGCGCGGTAAAATACTTTTATATAAGTTATAAACCTTTAAGGAATTACTACGCCTTAATATAAAGGTAGGTAGTTAAGTAGCTATCGCCTTAGATAGTATTTTAGATATAATAAGATAGCGGGTAAGTCCTTTATTATATACTTTTTATAATATATACTAATACTTTTATAAGAGAGGTTAACTACCCTTATTATAATAGAGGTTAATAAGTATTTAAGGGAGGTAAGTATATTATTAAAGTATTCCACTATCTTTATATAAGCTAATTATATATTAGGAGGAGGATAATAATAATAATAATAATAAAGGGGAGACGGGGGAGATAGAGGAGGATATAAAGGAGGAGGAGGCTTCTACCTCTATTACTATTATATTACCCGCCCCCGCTCCTACTAGCCCTAGCCGCCCTTCTTATAATAGTAGTACTACTAGTACTACGCCTTCTACTCGTAAGATTTACGCCCCTTACGCCCCTTATACTCCTTCTACTCCTACGCCTACTCCGCCTACTCTACCTACCCCTATTAGGGATACTACTTTATCCTCTAGCTCGTCTACTATAGGCCCTCCTTTATCTTCTACGGGCTTTAACTCGCCTTAATACGCTCCCCTTATAAGACCTTAATACTACGCCTTTAAGTAAAGATTCTTTTCTTAAGTTATAAGGATTTTCCCCTTAATTAATTCTTTTCTTATATACTTCATTACTAAAATCTCTATTATATAAATATAACTTATAACTTACCTTATATAACTTAACTTTATACTTAAATAGTTCTATTATAATAACTAGGTATAGGCGTTTTACTTATAATATCTCTTTATTATATATATATTATTATATTCCCTTTATAAGTCTTTTATATTTATATCCTTAATAGATATCTATTAATTATATTCTATTTTATAACTAAACTACTTAGTTAAGTAATATTAAATACCTTTACTTCTTATAATATCTAGAATTTATTATACCTTATAATATTCTTTACTATTAATAAGTTCTAGAGGAGGTATAAATAGTTACTCGCCTTTATTAAGACGGCTCTAATATAGTTCTAATAAGGAAATATAAAATATAGGATAGATTCTCTATACTATTAGAAGACTTAAGTAGTACGCCTAGTATCTAATTATATCTACTACCTTAAAGGGATTAGTATACTTATATAATAGCTTTTAGTTTAATCTTTTCTACTTTAAGTTCTTTATAACTAATATTACTAGTTCTCTTATTATATAAGACTTTAAGATATAAAGTTTATTATAAAACTTTATAACTTATACTTAAATAGTCTACTATTAATCTACTAGCGTAGCTCTTACTTTTAAAAGGTTTTCTACGCGGTCTTTAACTATAAGTACTCCTTCTTCTAGAAAGTTATCCCTAACTTCGTCTTTTATATATAGATTATATCTGTATATTATATAAAATAGTAAATAACCTAGTATAATATAAATACTATTATAGTACGCGAAATTAGCTATTAGGAGTAATATAGCCTAATTATCTTATTCTTTATTTAAAAATACCCTAAGGTAATATTCTAATATTTAGTTCTAGTATTTAGTCTACCTATCTATTTATAAATAGAAGGTAGTACTTAGTCGTCTCTTTATTTTTATATAATAGTAGACCTCTAACTAATAGGTACTTATAAATAAGGATCCCTAATCTAATATAATACCTATTAGTAAACCGTATTATAATACTATATTCTTAAATAAGATCTTAGCTAATTTAATAGTAGTATAAGTACTCTTAGTTAGAAGGTATTAGACTATCTTCTTACTATAATAGAATATCTGGATATTCGAACCCTAAAGATCTCCTAGACCCCTTATCTAATAGATTTATCGCTTTATACCCCTATTTAACCGCTTTTAGTTTAGCTTCCTTTTATAAAGAATATTAAAGTTATAATATTCTTCGCATTCTACCGAACTATATAACTACCCTTCCTATAATTTTTTAACTAAATAAAGTTATTTATATTCTTTTAAGGGTCTTAATTATATTAAAATACTAAAAATCCTTTTAGTAGTTAGGAAGATATATTATAATAAATAGATTTACCTACTAATATTCCTATTTCTTAGTATATTTTCTCCGCGTCTACTTTATTAATAAATAATTTCCTACCTTCTATCTTATCCTCTTTCTTTAACCTACCTCCTTATAATCCTATATATCCCTACTTATTCTTTATAGCCTTTACTACCTATTAGCCGCCTTTATAACCCTTAGTATTACCCTAACTACGCTAAGCTAGGCTTGTTACCCTCTCCCCTATTCTTAACTAATTAATATCCCCTTTTTAATATTAAACCTAATACTATAGGTAATAAACGCCGGCGAGTATATAGGAGTAAGAGTACTAGGCGTATTAAGTAGTTAAGGAATACCTTTATAACTACTATAACTAATATTATTTATATAATAGTATTTCTCCTTTAACCTAATACTAATTAATTTCTTTATAGAATATCCTACCTCCCCCTTAATTCTAACGCCCTCCTACTATCCTGTAGTTTATACTACCTTCCTATTCTACTATTTAAGTTATTATTCCCCCCTAGGATCCTTAATAATTAAGCCCCCTAATCTTTTACAACGCGCTTAAAGAAACTATACCTCCCCTAGCGTTAGAATATAAAGGCCGTACCCGACGTAGATATACTTAGGGCTAGGGGGGAAGGGAATATAATACTAAGTATTAACCTCCGCGCCGGTGAGGCTTATACTAGCGGTAGAATAATATATATTAGAGGCGGACGCTAGGCTAGGGATATTAAGTATATAAGGATTCCTATATAATAAGAAATATAGAGCTCTACTAGGTTAATAAATTATTTAATATTAATAGTAATAAATATCTATACTATAACGTATTATTATAGGAAAATAAACGTAGTAGCTTAGGGTATAGTTAATAGCTATATTATAATAGTAGAGAGAATAACTAGCTAGCCCCTAACTAGTTATATAAGCTAGCTAATATTAACTTATTACTTAAGGGGCCTTAAAAGGAGGCTAAGGTTAAGGTATAATTTATTGATAAATTACTTAGCGACGTAGATAATATTATTATTAATAGATACTTTATAAGAAGGAGGATTATACGTAGTAAAGAATTTTTAGATAATATTATTAACTATAATAATTATCTCTCCTTTACTAGTAAGGGTATAACTAATATTAATACCTATATTAATTAAACTACCTTCTAGATCTAGGGGTCTATTTATTATCTAATAGGTCCTCTTATTACTAATAACGGCCTTAGGCTAAAATTCACCTAGATCTATATACTAAATAGTATATAGGAGTAACTAGATATTTACTATTAATATTTTAATAATTTAAATTAAGATACCCTTACTTCCGCTTAGTATACCCTCCGGTCTATTTTAATATATATCTAGGGGTTTAAATCCTATTATAACTACCTTAAAGAGGATTAATTATAATATCCTATTAATATTATAAGCGTCTATATCTAATAGCTAAATCTTAAATAATAGGATAAGGGTACTTATAATTACCCTACCTTTATAGAAGTCGACTATATTATAATAACTCCTAATAACGTTATAAGAGGCCGGATTATGCGGGATATCTATATTAAAACTATTAAGGGGGGCCTTATATTAATCCCTAATTAGTATCCTTCCTATATAACCTTCTAATATCCGCTACTATTTCTATTTAGTAAATAGTTATAGTATAACCGCCTCCTATTAGCCGGCTATTAGCTTCTAGGCGACTATCTACTATGTATATTATAACGGAACCGTATTACTAGTACACTTACCTAGTATACCTTAATTAGTAGCGATAATAAGCTAGAGTAGGAAGAGAGTAGCGACCTTAAGTAGGAACTAGATTAGTATATTACTAGCGAGTATATACCTTAGGGTTATAGTAGGTCTTAGCGAGTAATAAGATATTAATTTTATATAAAATAGATATAAGTAAGACTATTTAACGTATTTCCCTAGTTATTTTCTAGACCCGGATCCGCTTAATTATAAATAGTTCTAAATAATTTAGATATTAGTTAGGGGATAGTTAATATAATTTAAATAATTAGCTAATTAATATCTAGATCTAGCCTAATTTCTTTAATTATACTATTAATAGTAGATATCTATTTAGCTATTAGGCTACTAATATCTAGATATTAATAGAGCTTAATAACCTAATTTATATTATTAGAATTAATAGACTATTTAGGCGGACTACTACTCTAGCCTAATAGATAGGCTTAGTACTAATCTAGATATCTCGCTTAAAGATATTAGTAGTAAGGTAACTATCCTCCCGTTAATAATACTAGGAAGCCTACGTACTATAAAAGCGAGAATATAAGACGCTATAATAATAGTCTAAAAAAGGGGTAAACCTAAATTTTTTATTACCTTAAAATATAATCCTAAGTAGCCTAATATTTAGAGCTTACTAGAACCTAGTTAAATATTAGAGTACTATTATAATCTAATTACCCGTATCTTTAATTAGAAGCTCCGGGGGCTAATAAGGGACCTTCTTAAGTAATACGTCCTTAGTATTTATATAAGCCACTATTATATTATTAAGTTTTAGAAGCGAGGTCTCCTATATACTTATATTCTCCTTATTATATAGGAAGAGGATTAGATCTAGATAGTTAGCGATATTAATAGCGTTATTTAAGTATTTATCCCCCCTTAATAAGATAATAATACGCTACGTGAGTTAGTCTTATAATATATAATTTATAATTACTATACTAGGGCCCCTAGTAATAGATATTTTAGTCGGGAGAAGAATTATTATAATAAGGCTTTTCTAAAGGATTTTTACTAAGAGAAATCTTTTACACCTAATAGGAGTTATCCTTTCTATAAATATCTAGTCGGCCCCCTTAAACTTAATTCCTCTATTAATAATAGATAGGTTATCCCTTATAACCTATACCTATTAAAGAAATATAGTACCTATATTAATATTAAGATCTACGGCTCTATTAAGTCTATTTTCTATCTATATAAATATATTTATAAGGGACCTAATTAGGCTAATATCTCCCTTACTAGGAATTATACGCGTAATAATAATAACCTTACTCCTAATAGCTAGCCGCGATAGTAAAGGGAGTTAGTAGATAAAATTATAAAGTATTAGTCCGCTTACTAGATTAGGTCTACTAAGGCTATCTAGAAGATACTCTTATTTAATATAAGTATTATAAAGCCTTATATAAAGCGTTTATAGATCTACCTCCTAGACTAATAGCGTACCCTTTTTAAGCTAGCTAATAACTAGGCTACTAATAAAGCCGCTAAATAAAAGCTAATAAATAGTAATAAGCTCCGTAGGACTATATTAATAGAGTTTTTTAATATAAACTATCTTACTAAGGAAGCTTATAATAATAGTTAACTATTACCTTTTATAAGATAGAACGGGAAATATCTAGCTATTATAAGGGATCTACTTAACTATCTATACGCGGATTTTCCTAATTTCTTTACGTAGAATAAAAGAAATAAAAAATAAAAAATCTGTAAAAAGGGGGAGACTCTTAGGCGTATTAATTTTATTAGTCTAAAAATAAAGGATCTCTACTATTACTAACTACTCCTCTATTATATTAAGGGGGCTACGTTATTTAATAACCTCCGGATAATAAACGGCTAGCTAATAGGATAGAAGGAGGCCTACGTAGAGCTTAGGTTAACTAAAAATAATAGATATACTAATAAGATCCTTAATAAGGGAAAGGATTTTTAGGGAGGTTATAAGCTACGTAGTCTTTTTATATTAGTATTAGTTAAACTCTAACCTACTAACGCCCTTATATTATAGAATAAGTATAAGGAGTATATCTTAAATAACTACTTATACCTCCTACGACGAGGGTTTTTAACGCTTTAAATACTAGATAATTACTATAAGTAATAGTTATTTATAGAATAGTACGCCCTTTACCTAATTAACGGCTAATTAGAATATTAATTAACCCCTAAATATACTAAGGATCTAACCTAATATAACCTACCTATTCTAACTATTCTATTTAATAATTTTAACGATATTTTAAATAGACTTTTACGGGAAGAAATATCTTATTAAATTACCCCTAACGAGGCTAAGGTCTTATAGAATAGGCTAAATACTAACTAACGCCACGCTATTAATTAGATTATTACTACTATTAATACTAATACTAATAATAAATTTAGTACTTTAGGTATACTATTCTTCCTTAATAGTACTAGGGGGACTAGTAAGATAATAGTATAAAATACTATTATAGAAAGGCTATATTCCTAGTAAAAGGTTACTCTAGTAGTAGCGTCTTCTAGCATTATATTAACGCTATTATAGGGAGGTTAGACTACTTACTTATAATTTAAGATACCCCTAGACTCTAATACTACCTCCTTATATAAGATTAAGAAGGGGACTAATCTCGCTAAGCTAATTAAGTAAGCTTATATTATCTTTTAGGATAAGTCTCTTATATAGAGTTAATATGATATAAAAGCTATTAGTTATAACCTTTAAGATATTTATAATAATAACTAGGCTTATTTTAGGGGTAAGGTAGTCTACTTTTATAATAACTTCTAATAAATACTCCTAGTTATTCTAGGAGGATCTAGTAGCTAGGTTATTAAGGCGTATCTTTAAAAGGCCTATTTCTAGAATAAGGTTATATATTTAAATCTTACTATTAATAAGCGACTTAATAATCCCGACCTAATAGACGCTACCTATTATAAAATAGGACTATTTATAAGTAGTCTCCTCGCTATTAGTAATAGTATTAATATCTAGAAAAGCCCTACTACTAATAAAGACGTATTGTATTAGAAATATAGTTATACCCTAGGAAACGCTATTAATAATTTAGTTAAGAATATCTATACTAATATTAGGATAAATATCTCTTAAAGGGTTTATTTATTAGAACGGGCTATTCTTACTATTATTAATAAAGATATTACTAGTATTAATACTAAGATAATATCGCGTATCCCTAGTAATATAATAATATACTAGAGTATTAATTATACTATATTAAAAGAAGATAATAAACTCTTCCCCCTTAAGTACTTTTATAGGTTTTATAAACCCTCCCTACTATCTTATAAGCTATACGTTAAGCTAAGCGTACCCGTTATATTACTAAAGAACCTTAATCCGCTACGTTTATATAATAGGACCTAATTATAAGTAACGAGATATAGTAAGTATATCTTTAAGGGGGAGATTATAAGTAGTACCTATAACGGCGAGAAGGTAATACTATTTAAGACGCCGTTATAGTCTAAAGAAAATAATAGGCGGATTCCTACCCCCTTTATTTATAAGTAGTACCCTATTTAACTAGTATTTACTATAACTATTAATAAATTATAAGGTTAATTAATAAAGTATATAGGTATTAACTTATAGACTAGGCCTACTTTTAGTTATAATTAGCTATACGTAGCTTTATCGCGGGTAATAAGATAAGGAAACCTCTATATTATTAGGCCTAAAACTCCTAAATATATATCTAGCTAAATAATAAGAAATATTATATATAAGTAGGTACTATTAGATAATAGGTAGACTACCCCTAATATATTAGTCGTAACTTACTATTAACGCCTAGATCCTATTAATAGCTACTTAGTAGCTTATAAGAATACTAATTATAATATTAGAAGTATAAAAATAGCTTAATATTATACTTAGTTATATAGCTATATCTTTATATTAGACTATAATATTAGACTTTCTAATAATAAAAATAAGCTATTCTACTATTTAATTTATTAAATACCGCCGGTTAAACTTTAAAGGGCTAGATAAATATTAGGCCGTACTAACTCCTACGTCTAATAGATTCCTCTATATTAACGCGATAAATCTAGTAGGACTATTAATAGTTATTATAAGAGTATAAAAGATATATTATAATATAAGGGATATAATAATTTAAGAATCACGTTAAATAGTCCGGTAGTATAGAAGTTATTAGTAGAATAGAATATTACTATACTAGATATCTTATAGTTAACTAGATACCTAATAGATAGTATTAGTCTTTTAATACTTCTATCTTAATAATAATAATATCTTTTCCTAATAATAATTAATACGATAAGTCGTCTAATAATAGTATACTTAATTATACCCTATTAGCCCTAAATAGTAATATTACGGTAGAGTTATAATATAAGTAGGCCTAATAACTATTTATTAATACTTTAGTACTAGGTAACTATTATAAATAATCCCTTTAGTTTAAAATTAATATTTTTAGTAATACTTACCCTATAACCCCTATAATACTTAAGGAGGGTCTTAGTATTTATAAAAGTTCGTACGAATATCTATTATATTTAAACTTAAATTTACCTTATAACTATTATTACTTACTAATAAATAAAAGAATTATACGTTTAAGTATACTTTTCCTAAGTAAAAATCTTGAATTTTTATAGGTATTTTCTAGTAGTATAAATATTATCTTTAATAGTTCTTATAATCTACTAATTTACTTTAATATTAACTTTATAGGTATTATTTAATTAATAGAGTATAATAGAACGTAAATAGTAGGAGATATATTCTAGGGCCTTTTAAAGCTAGTAACCTTATAGGGCTGAGCCTCTTCCGGGTACGCGCCCCTTCTAGGTGAACTCTTCTAGAATAATACCTTTAATAATGTAACGCTCTCTCTAACGACAATAGTAGTATAGGATCCTATACGATTCATGAGCATTTACGAAAGCCACAATGATGGTGTCTAAAAAAAGTGACTTCGACAAAAACCTGAACTCGTCTATACGCACGCTAGCACTCGAGACGCTGCCTGTCTTATTGGTACTCACGACGGCTTTCATGGCGTGGAAGTCGCTTTCAGTCTTCACCAATTCGTCGCATCCCGTCATGGCTGTGATCTCAGAGTCCATGGCGCCTGCGTTCCATAGGGGAGACGTCGTCTTTCTTTGGAATCGAGACCCGATCATCAAGGTCGGAGACATTCCTGTATGCTGGTTCCCTGGCAGATCGACCCCGATGGTCCATCGTGCAATAGGGACGCACTTTGAAGCAAGCGATAGCGGGCGCATTGGGACATACAGGTACCAGAGTGATATATCGGTGGCAGAGTGGGCAGATTTGCTAATGGTCTTCGTCGCAGGCAAAAAGTCTTGACCAAGGGCGACAACAATGCGGTTGATGACACCTTGCTCTATCCAGCTGCGCAGAACTTCGTCGACCGGGATGAGATTGTGGGTGTTGTTGTTGGCTATGCACCACTTCTCGGGTGGGCCACAATAGTCTTCAATGAGTATCCTTGGTTGAAAGGTGTGGGACTTGTAGTGCTTGCTTTACTCTTATTCCTGAGATGGTAGATAGCCGAGCTGATATCCAGGTGGCATGCCAAGAAAGAGTCAGGAAGTGATAAGTGTTTGTTCATATGCTGGGGATCTACATGTCAGAGAACGAGGCATCAACCACACACCATATACAGGTAAACCATCCATCCATCGTTGAATAGTCATGTCGCCTCTAGTAGCGCTCTTGATTGCAAAGCACCAACGACTAAATCACTTCTGAATCCAGCTTCAAGAGACAGTGCTATCTCCTATCATACATAATGGAACCCTCAACACATCGCTACTATTTCGAATCCCCCCACCATACACTCCTTCTCCATTGTGTTTACACAGACCCATACCATCACGAGAACTTTATGGCTACCACAACGCCCGCACCAATGATTCCACCAATGATAAATCCAATAAGGAGTTTTGTCATGAACCAGCGCTTAGAATCAGCCCGGTACCAATCATCGTCTTGACGTTCCAGAGATTCATGATTCTCGAAGACGTGTGGGGGAGGTTTTGACGGGGTAGATTGAGTTGGGGAATTTTCGGCGGTATGAGGTGCATTGTCGACAGTGCCTGAGGGTCGGAGAGGAAAACTTCCGGTGCTCTCAGATCTGGCCGGCCACATGGCTTTCGATCAATTAAAGGAGGCGATGAGGTGAGTGCTTGGGGGGTTGTATGTATTTGCAGAGTTCTGACTTCGTAATAGACCTAAGGGGTGACGTCTATAGGCCAGAGAGGACTGTGGACCGATTATGTTCAACGGAATCAATCATGAGAGACTGGCTTTGCCATCTTTAGGCGGAGGTGCAACATATACGTTGTATAACACACCCTTTGACGTCATTGCTGGGATCTGTTCTGTGTCGTGGCATTGCGTCAGCTTACCCGTCATGTTGGAGAAATCCGTGAAGTCTCAAGGGGGATGATCTGCAAGGTGTGGGTAAGCTTCCGCTGCGCACAGTCTCATGTGTGTTGTATGCATGAGCTGGAAGGCTGTGTTGGACCCGATATGCGGCATCCTTCAGGTCGTTTGGATGTAACCACATGAAACACTACTTTGGTAAGACGTCAGCCTTTCAACATTATACTCGACCAACTTGAACCTCGCCGTGCTCCTTCTAAGGCTAATTCGTTTGACAGTGTTCCATTAAGGTAACCACATGAAACCTTACTTTCCCTCTCCCAACGCCAGTATACAGAAACTGCGCAATCATCCTGGGCCAGAAGCCTGTATCTCTCACTCTCCAGCTCGCCTCCCTTACCCTTTCTCTTTTCGAAACATGGATCTCTAGAGGCTAATAGCGTTCATCATGGAGTCCGCTCTTATCCCTGTGGCATACTTTGGCATCTCAAGTGCCATCAGCCTGATCGCCCTCAACGTCTCTCAAGTTCAGCGGATCTACTTCGCGCCTTTCATACTACTATTTGCAATGCTGTCCTTCCGACACCTGGACGATATCCCATCGTGGCTGGGCTTCAGCAGTCTCTGGGGCTTATTCATCACGATCTACATCATGCACATCACCGCCGTCCTTTACATTGAGAAATGGGTTCTCGAGCCCATGAACGACGCCGACGACGAATGCGTCTTCGGCATACAGGACCACAATCACCGTTCAGTCTCCCGGAATCTCAAAGCCGCGTACAAAGTCTGGAGTAACCCACGCTGGCTGCCTCCGATCCCAATCAGCGACAATGGCAACGCAAGCACCGAAATTCCTCTAGGCCAGCTCCACCCCAGCACCGATGCCAAACGATCAACAATGACCTCCTTCATCCTCATCCGCACCACAAAGCTCTGTGCATATGGCTTGATCCACCAGCTAATCGCCACCCACATCTTCCCCGGCCATTTCCGACCAATGTCCATCGACGACTTCAGCCCCCACCATGAACGCTACATCTACCGACTCCTCTTCCACCCAACCGCCTCCGCCACTGCAGCCTCAGTGGTCGGAGACATACAGCTCCGCGAGACCCTGCTACGTGCCGTCCTCGCCGTCGACTGGGTAATCGCAGCGTACCTCGTGCTAGAAGGCAGCCATCACGTGTCCGCGCTACTCTTCGTCTGCGTGCTGCGGCTCGATGAGCCGGAAGAGTGGCCGCCTCTCTTCGGGAGCATGTGGCAGATCACCAGCGTGCAGCGTTTCTGGGGTAGTTTCTGGCATCGGCTGGTCGTCAGGCCGTATGGCAGTCATGCGGCGGTGCTGTCGCGGAGGCTGTTGGGGTTTGAGGCGCGGTTGGGGGTGGATAAGGTTTTTTTGAGTTTCTGCATTTTTCTGTTTTCGGGGCTGGCGCATTCGGCGGTCAGTTGGCAGATGGGGCAGCGGTGTGGGGTTTGGAGAGATGCGGCGTGGTTTGTTGCGAATTTTGGCGCTGGCGCTGTTGAGGTCGTGATGCAGAAGCTAGGTGCTGTTTTGGCTGAGAGAATGGGTCTAGGTGAACGCTATCATTCATTTGCTTCGGGAGTGGGCGGCAGGGTTTTGGGGTTTCTGTGGGTTTTTGCATTCTTCTTTTGGTCGGTGCCGAAGTGGCAGTTTCCTAAGATCTATTGCGCGACATTGCTAGAGATATATAACAAGTAGTGTGATGGCTATTTCTCCTGTCACGAGTTCTCATGTACGGGCTGTCAAGGCATCAGAGAAACGTTTTGTTTGTGGTCATGAAGGTATTGATATTCTCATGGCATGGCATAAATGAAGCGGAAGTCAATATCTTAGGAAAGCCGCGCGCCCGCCAGCAGTCTGACTATGATAGCATTTTGCTTGACGAGACCGGCTCGTTAGGTCATTTTCAAAAGTTCGCCTCCTGGCAACTTCGGGCACTGTCATGAGTTTGTATACGGCAAAGAAGATGAACGGCTACAGGTTTATCACTCTTCGCTGTCCTGCCTGAGGGAAGATTGAAAGAAGGCAAAGAAGTCACCTGGGTTGCCGTATTTGGGCAGTTCTGGGAAAAAGGGGAGTCACTTAAGAGGACGATGTCCGCTTCGGATATAGTAGACTACAGGTATGCAACTGAGCAAGGACAGCTCTATGTATTTCGCGATAAAGACTGACATTTTGTATCTACCAAGTAAACAGCGTAATCAAAACATCGTCAAACAATTTCCGTTACTCATACAGCACGCAAGAGTCTGCCCGCACACTCTCCCATGATTTCTATCTCGCACTCGGCTGTCATACTTGGAGACCCAGACGGAAATAGCAGATCGGCCATTATCCGAATCGATGCTTGCCTCGCCAGACAGATATAAGGCCCTGTCTTCGGGCTCAAGCTCGCCAGCACAGCGTCGTAGTCTAGTGCGCATGCTGAACGGTTTCAAGGGCGTTCTGAAGTGTGTTCAACTCGTCTGGCGTCAAGCCGTTGTACTGAAGGCTGGCGGAGCCCATTGGGATCGGCTGGGCTTGGCCCGGTCTGTTCTGGCCGAGAAACACATTGGCGAGGGTCATACAGGCGGGAGGGACGTTGTCGAAGCGAACGTTGTTGTCGCCTACTTTGCTGACTTGAACGGTGACGCCATGGAGCTGCTGCTGGCAGGCCGCCTGGGCCACAGGAGGAAGGCTGCTGCCCTGGCGCTTGTGGTGACCTTTGGTGCCTGCGCCAATACCTCCCGCGACGGCCCCGCCGCCGAGGCCGGCACCGATGCCGGCTGCCTCGCCGGCAGTCATGCCGATGGCTGCCAAAACGGGTGGAGCTGGGCAAGCTTGAAAGAGACAGCTGAGGGCAAAAGCGGCAGTACTGATAGCAGTGAAGGTCTTCATCTTGAATGTGGTGATCGGGTGTTGGTTTTAGTTTGAATTGTTCGTGAAGAAGAGGAAGAGTTGGGGGTATTCAGAAAAGTATTGGTTGTATGTCTTGATTGAAAGCTGTGGTTATTGTATGCTTTGGTTGATAATGGACACGACATGGGGGAATACTCGTGGTCTTTTATCTATGGAAACCATCACAAGGAAGCCAGCGAAAGCAGCTTCGGTGACATCAGAGTCTGATCTGAGACCGTCTTGCCGCAAGGCAGAATTGTTAATAACCTATGAGATTTCTAGCTAGCAATCTGGCGTTGGCTTTTTGTTCATATGACGACATGGCAACAACCTCCAGCTGTTTAGGAAGGGCTGTGCATCTATGGAATCATCCAAGCTCGTGATGAAACCAATTCCTGGTGAGATGGAGACGTAATATGTCTCGTCATCTCACCGTGACCTGTTAGAATGACGAAGTCGGCGCGTCTCTTGGTCAGATCCTTTGAGTTTGTAGCACATGTCCGTGTAGAGAAGGTGGTGACATATTCCTGCCTGACGCAAATTAGATTGATCGCCATTGTAACGTGACGGTGGCTGATACGATGCGGAGGGGACTTGTTGGTTGGAATCGAGTACACGGACACCCGTTTCTGCTAAACGTATAGCCCCCAAATGGCTACAGGTACAGCCCACAGATTAAGCTAGTGCGGCATGCTGCCACCATCCTTTGAATGCGTCCTAAGAGTGTTTCAGGCGCTCGCTGGGAAAGAGCTCCCCTGGAGGGCAAGTTTGATCAAATACGAGCGGACGGGAAGAGTGTAAGGGCGCGTGTATCTAAGGAGGGGCCCCCTTGTAGGAAGGAGGATCCTGTACACGAGTGATGCACCCTGCAGGTAGTAAGATAGCATGGTCGCCCCTGAGTAGCTCCTATGACTTCACCTTAGGCCCCCAAGGTAGTACCCAGATAATCAACGTTGAGCCGTACTTCGAGAGGTGTACGTGTAGCTGTTTAGGGTCTTACATGCAGCGCTAGCCTTGTTGGCTTGAGGCGTGAGATGTTCGTTTTCCCTAGCAATTACGGATCTGGATATATTCGCTTGAAACTCAGACGCAGCCGCATCCTTCGAGGCCGAAAGGATTACTATACATGACGTATCATTCGGTTTCACATCAACGTTTGGTCCTTAATACTCAGACTCGAAGGATGCGGCCGGGTTTCGGGTGCAGATATCAGGGCTTGCAAACGTGAATGATTGAACGGCATAGCCCGGCCAGGCCTCCAGCTTGCCCCTCACTGACTGGGATGCGTTCTATGGGTGTGCAGCCCTTAGTTAGCGAAACAATGGTGTGGTCCGGATAGGGGACGTATGCACTTGCTCAACAATATCTGGCAGTGTTCAACAACTATTTTCAACCGCCCTTAGCCTATTAGCACTGTAATCAGTGCTTGGGAATCCCAAGCAGGTATCGTTAAAGTTAACCATCGTTTGGTTCAGAGTGTCTAAGGCGCTATGATGTCGTATTCTACAGAAAATGTAGATCCTTAGGGACAAATCTGGCGTTGGGACCGCCCTAGTCCTAGTCTTAACACTAACTCCGGGCAGCACGCGATCCGTAGCGGGACGGGAAGGGACTGGATCGGTACGGCTGTTAGATTAGATCGGGTTAGGCGCTCCGCCCCGCTTGTAGGTACCTTACTTTACGAGTAGATCCGCTAGGATGCTACTACCTTAGATTGCAACCCTTTTGCAGACCCTGAATTTATCATCACAACTAAGGATTCAGGACTTTCTGGACGAGGCAGTGATACAGCCTAAGGAGTTGCAACACCATGTGAGCACGAAGCAATCCTACGTAGATCGTGACAGGGAGTCAACGTCGATGTGTCGACCTTCGTGGGGAACCCTCAAGGGGAAATATGAAGGAGGGATAAAAGCTTTGCTATATCCTTTCATCGTAGATCTAGAATCTGACATCAACATCATCCCCATCACGTCTACCATTCAGTCTTCCGTCCCTCGAACTTGTCTCTCCTTCGGTACAACTCATCTATCGTACCCTGATATTGAATCTCAATCACGATGAAGACCAGCACAGCAGTCTCAACCTCTATCTTGGCCTTCGTCGCATTTATCCAAGTCTGTCCAGCTCCGCCAGTAGTCTTGGGCCCAATCATTATCGCTGCCGACGGAGCTATCGGCGGCTCCGCCATCGCCGCCGGCATCAATCATCACCGCAAACGAGCTGATGAAATGCCGCACACGAAACAGAACGAGCGCTGCAAGTCAGGGTGCTGCAAATGGCCTGTAAGTCCGCCCTTAATGTCAAGTGCCTCTGAAACCGGTTTCTCAGATCAAGAGCTTACTGATGCTCTTCAGGCTTGCGAGTAGATCATGGCTGCGGCAATGTGGCGCTGGACATGGCGACGGTGTGTTGGATCATCTCGGCTGGCCGATGAATCGATGATTGGGTGGTTTGGTGTATGAGTAGATAGCAATAGACGTTGATCAATAGCGAATCGAGCTCCTGTACTATGTCAATCATACCATGGTCTGTAGGCCTCAATCCCTGAAATGAACAGCTCTGATCCTGCGCCGACTAAGGTCGTAGGCAAGATAGCGCATTGCGGTACTGCGGGGCCATGTAACGGGTACGTGCATGCACCGCCGCGTTGCTGCGTCAGTTACAAGTAAGCCCAGGCTGATCGCCATGTTTCATCATTGATGGTGCATTGAGGCATTGGAGGAGATGTCTCAGCTCGGGGACTTATGTTTCTCCAGGTCGCACCTACACCTCTTTCCTACCGGTACTATTCTCTAGGCAAAGCTGGAGAAGCTGTTGAGAACGTGGGTTCAATGCTCACCATCTGCACCATAAGCTGCTCTCACTAGACTGATCCTCACTTTCTCGCAAATCAACGCATCATGCCAATGCCCCGCTCCAACCTCGCGACCTTACAACAACCCCTCGCCATCCGCACCGACTGCATTGCCCTTCAACGCACATCCTTGCACGTGAAGCAAGACCTCAGCTGGTCGAGCGGCGACTTCACCGCCAAGAACGCCGACGGCGCCCTTGTCCTCTCCTGCGACGGAAAAGTGTGGTCCAACAGCGCACGCAAGGAATTCAAAGACGGGTCGGGCCTACCTTTGTTCAGCCTGCGCAGCTCCTGGTTCTCCATGTCCAAGGCATGGCGCTTGGAATTGCCGGGTGATGGGCATCTGATCATGGCAGTGCGCCCACGATGGTCACTAGGGAAAGTAAAGCTGGACTGCACGTTCAAGAACGCGGCATCCGACGTTGACGCCCAGGAAGTTATACTGGAAGTTCGCGGGCAGGATTATCAGAATTTGGTGACACATATTAGTTGTGGGGAGAGTAGAGTAGCTTCTGTGAGGAGGATGTTCGACAGTGGAGGCAAAGGAGGAGATTGGAAGTTCAAGCCAGAGTATGAGGTCGATGTGGCGGAGGGGATGGACACGGCATTGGTGAGTCATCAACTTACTCTGATCGATGAGGAAGAGAGTGACCTCGAGAAGGTTGATGCTGCTAATGGGTATCACAGATTGCAGTCATTGTCATCATCATGGCCAATCTCATTCAGTCTGGGTGGGACACTAGCCCCGCTAAGAGAACCGCTAAGAAATGAAATGTGTGGCTGGTACGAAAGATCACCGGTGAGATTAAGGAAATCGGATACAGAATAAGGGGTTCCAGACTATATACTTCCATATGTGCGAAACGTCCAGCGCCGCGATAAATCAGCAAGCTTAATTAGATCCAGTGGGGCTAACAACAGCCAGAGTACACCCCTCCCGAATGCATTCTTTTCGCTACTTTACTCCAGAAAAGCCTCTCATGATTGATGATGACGATGAGCAGCCTGATGTGACCAGTGGTACTATTAAGGCCACCATTGTGGAGTCCAAGATTGGCCCCACAGCCCTCCAAGAACCCCATCATAAGATACACGCAAAGACTCACGGCTACTTGTGTTCTCACACCACTAACCCTGTCAATCGTTCAACTTCCCACAACATTGCTTCACCCCAGTAGGAGATGAGTACACCGGCCGCGACGATATTAACGGAGACCTAATAGTGGCAGACTCTCCCAGCGCTATCACTCAACCGCTTCCTTCGCAGTCCGAGTCCCAACATTCAGTGATTGAGGAGGAATAGGACATTACCAGAATCATGAGCAAGAGACGTGTGGGAAAGGGCTGGGAATATAAGGTGCGCTGGAAGGATACATCGCTGTGCAAGAGCGCGTTGGAGAATGAACAACGGTTGCTGCGTAAATTTGAGGCACGGCAAATGCTTTCGATGGAAAGATAGGGCTATAATGCGCCATGAACCTCTGAGACAATCATATACCTTTCCTGCTCAATACATGCTCCATCCTGAACCCTTTCTAGCCTTGACTGTGGACGACCAAAGAAATTGATTGCCTTTTCTTTCTTCAGACACATGATTTAGCTCGGTGCCATAATCAACGATCACAATTGCGAGACGGAAAGCATTCGTATTTTTGCCCTTCGCGGCAGCAATCTGGGATCAAAAGAACATCAGCGTCTAACATCACAATGCTACTTCTATTTGAAGGTACCGACACAACATTGAACTCACCAAAAAGCTTGGAAATAATGGAAGTATTACGAGACAAGGCGACGTTTACCCAGCAATCGTCTTCAAATGACAAACGCAAAACACGATATCGTACAACTCATCTGCCTCTACCATCTGCGCAATCAGCCAAACCATGATACCCGCTTTCGCTACACGTCCGCCCACTTAGGTTTTGCCCAAACCGACATTGAACTCAAGCATCTTCTTTCCGGTAAGATCGTTCCACACCACACTGCCTGGATTTTGCGCCTCATGCGTCAATTGTACGGGCACGTGTGTACCGTCGGTGCCAAGTATGGCGTTATGGCAAGTAGTAGCGATGTAGCTGAGAGCATCTGCACAGAGGGCTACTACTTCCGTCTTCGAGGCTGGGTCAGTACCCATGCCCCAATTGGTCATGGTAAGGAACACCCGGACGCTTCCCTTGTGCCAAATCGTTGACGCGACCTATAGCGTCAGTGGGTCACTGACTAAGCATGCCATCCTCCTTACATAACATTCTGCAACCCTCGTGCTCTTTCCCCTTGGGCTCATCACCATCTCGTGTGTTCGTAGTTCCTGGCGAACCATAGAGATCGAGCAAATGATATCGCAATGACAAGAATTGAAAATCTACTTGACCTCAAAGGCCATTGGCCCCGAGAGCTTTGGCCTCTGTTCTGCACCACTCAAATACCTGTCGCAGTAAGCTGAGAGATTCTCACAATTTCTTTTCTTTGGTCCTTCTTTTCTTGCAATCAGGAGAACCTACTCACCGCTATGGTTTCACTGGCTGATGTGTATTCATCCTTATTCAAACATCTAGACAATCAACAAATTCCTTCTTGCGTCAGAAGAAGGCAGTAAACGCACTACGGGCATTAACAGAGACAACCTCTGGAATCTCATTCTCATCCACTCCCAGCCACGCCCTGACGAAGCTACATCCGCTCCCATCCCCGAAAGCCATATGAGCACGACCTTCGCCGACGCAAACTTGGACGATTTGGGCAATTTTTGTCGTCAGCGTTTCTCCTCTGAGGAAGGCAAGCCGAAAGCGGAGCCGCCGATCGCATCCGACAGATTTGGCATTATAGATAAGCGTTCTTTGAGAGACGATACGATTGTGCTCGTTCGTTGGGAGCTGTGGACTGAGCGTATTGACCCAAAGTCGGAGGATGATAGCGACGAGGCTTTCCGAAGGGCTAGAGGGTGGGCAACTGTGAGAGTGCAGTTTCATAAAGCCCCGCTAGCGGTAGGAGCGGTGGGCGAGGACTTTAGGATTTCTGATTATCGGGACAATCTAGACGATGAAGACGATGGTGTGTGTCTGCGGGATGGGCGTTAGTATTGATTAGTGCTGTGTCGTCTTTCATAAATATTTATTAAGGGATAGATGGAGTTATTACAGCTACACCCCTTTTACCTACGATTGTCCCCCCCTACTAGAAAAAGAAGACATAAGCTCTACTACTAAACTAGTACTAATAGGAATTAAACCTATTCTCTTATAGATCTTAACCGCGAATACGACTTATATTATAAGTATATACCCCTATATAATAAGAGTAATACTTCCTACTATTATACTTAAGCTAGACTAGGATATTATTAGGAGTTAAACCTACGAGCCTTAAGGAAGTAATAGTAAAATTATAGTTTATAGTCCTATATCTTAAAGATACTTTCGTCGTCAGCCTTATTTATAGGCTCGAGAACCTATTTCTTAATATAAAGGATAGTAGTAATATATATAATTCTCCTTCTATATCTCCTTTCCTTTATATATTACTTAGGTAATTATATATATATAACTTATACTTATTATATTATTAAATAGGTTTTATATTTACCTAAGCGCCTCTTCTAGGTAAACTTGTAATACGCTATCTATTAGGGACTAGAATAATATTAGTTTAATAACGTAGTATTCTAATATAATAAGAATAAAAGCTATAGTATTATAATATATCTATAACACGACTAATATAGTTCGCGCCAAGGCTACGCTAGTCCTAGTCAGGCTAATATAGTACTAGAACTATAATACTATCTTACCTTTATATATTTTAAAATAGAAAATCTTAAAGGTAGACTTAAAGGTAGACCTAGTAGCTATTAACTTATAACCTTAGTATAGAATTAGAGTTATTTATTAAAGGAAATAATACCTATAATCTATAGTTTAATTAATATAGTATAGGTACTTAATTAGCTATTAATTAATATCTATTACTATCTACTTATATATTATACTCCTTAACTATTAACTTATTAGCTAGCTAAGATAATTTAATATACTATTATAATTAGTATTATATTATTATAATTATAATCTACTTATAAGCTTAAAAGGTATTAGTAAGCTCTTAATTAAAGAAACTAATATTAGAGGTACTTAACTTAAAGGATAGACTTATAAGCTAATTATAATACCCTAACTTAAAATATTTATTCTATTTTATATATAGGAATCTATTAGCTTATTTATAATAATAATTAATATTAATAGATAGGTTTTATAGTAAGATTATTTAACATTTATTTAATAATTTACATAGGTCTAGTTATATACTAAACCTAATCTAAATTTACCTAAATATAAGCCGTCGCTACTTAGCCCTATATATCTAGGATTTACTTATAAAACCCTTTTTAATAATTATCTATTTATCTATATTATTAATAACGACGTATTATAAATATTAATTCTAATAAAGAACTTATATATATAGCTACTCTAGCCCTCCTTATCCTTAGTTTATACTATATTAATTAAGTCTTATACTATACTTATATCCTACTAGTTAAGTATTAGAGTAAGGAGTAGAGTCTTAATAATTTTCTATCTAAGTAAATAAGGCGGATATTTAGATTTATTAAGAATAAGATATATTAATTACTTACCTATTTTAACCTTAAAAGTATTAACTAGTAATATAGTTATTAGCCTAGCTTAAAGCTCGCTTTATATCTTATTCTAGTAAAATTCTTATACCTATATCCTTTATATAAGTTATTAATAATATTTAGCTAGTCTCCCTCCTTTATTTCTACTATAATTAACGATATCTTTAAGTACCTACATAATTACTATAATCCTATCCTATACTAGTATCCTATTCTTAAATATAATAGGATCTAGAGGTATATAAGGGTAATTAAATACGTAGGTAAAATATATAGGAGGTCTATAGTTTAGGGGTTTATTAATAGAATATTTCAGCGCTTCTATTAACTAAAGGAAGACTAGAGGTTCTTCTACTTTATATATAAAAAGGTATATAATATAGTATAATTAGGGGTAATATACCTAGATAGTCTAATTAGTATATTATATAGCCTATTTAAGGGAAAGGTAAATAATCTAATAATAATATAAACTTCTAGTATATAAGACTAGCTATATTAAGTATTCTAGAGGTAGTAAGTTCTAGATCTATTTAGTAATAAAGCTTATAAGTATATAAAATTTATTATATTACTATATATAAGCTACCTAAATATATAGAAGAGAAAGTTTAATAGAAGAATAGCTAGTATATAAATTACTATTAAGTATAGTTTTAGGATAATATAAATACCTTTAAATATAGAATAAAATTAGGGCTAATACCTATTAGTAATATCTATTAGGTAGTAGTACTATTAATAAACTATTTTACCTATTTATAAGGCTAAAATATAATATCTAGTTAGTTTAGAATAAGGCCTTTAATAATCTACTAATATTTATTAGTAACTAACTCCGCCTAATAATTACTTAGATATATTTCTTTATATTAAGCCTTATAATATAACTAAAGGGATTATAGGCTTATAATCTATATATAATTACCTAACTCTAATACTATAACGCTATTAGTTTATAGACTATATTACTAATTAAGAGCTTATTATTAAATTTAAGTTATAAAGAAGCTTATAGAGATAAGTTATAAATTAGCCTAAATCTATAATATATATAAGAAATATAGGAAACCTACCCTTATTAAGTAATATAACCTATTTATATAATTACTATAAAATAGTAAGTATCTTATAACGCTTTATTTCTTTATTTTTACCTAAAATTTCTACTTCTATATTTTATTTAGTTTTTCTACTTCTTATTCTAAAATATCCTAATCTTAAGTTACTTAAATATTAGGGGTTTATTCTATTATTTTATATTATTTTATATATTAGAGCTATAAAATATAGCTAAGTATTATATCTACTAGTCTTATAGTATTCCTACTATATATTATTAACCCTATCTTTACTAAGCTCTTTATTAACTTCTATATAAAAAGCCTTAGTAGTATTTCTCCTTTACTTACTATTATTATTATTACTTTTAAAGTCTCTACTATTACTTACTTAATTTATATCCTTAATATTATTAAGCCTATTAATATATAATTATATTATACTTATAACCTCTCTATTAAATATTTAGGGATAGCTTAGTATATTATTATTTATAAGGATAGTAAGATTAATCTTACTAGTAATATTTTCTAGTATTTTTTATATTTATTCTATCTCTTTACTTAAGTATTATTAATATAAGACTTAATTTATATAAAGTATTTAAATAAAGTCCTCCTAAGCTCCTATTTACTTTTATAATAAAGTTATAAAGGCTTATAACTCCTTATAAAGTATATTTAATATATTATAAGTCTATTATATTCCTTTAATTAAATATTTAAGTTCCGCGTTAATATTAAGTTATTACTTATAAATAAGTTCTAGCTTCTTAATTAAGGCTAGGTCCTAAGTACTAGTTATTATAAATATATTAATATTAGTAAATAGAAGGGCTTAAGTACTACTTATTAATATAGGCCTATTAATACTTATAGGTATTATCGCCGGAGTTATTATATTATAAGATTTAAAGAATTTTAAACTTTACTTTATAAAATTAATTAAAATAGTAGTTATATCTTAAGTTAGATAAGACTTTTATACTTATTTAAGTCTTTACCTATCCTTTTATAGCCTTATCCCCCTATTTCTTTTCTTATTCTACTATTATAGTTATTATAGCTAATAGATAGTACTATTAGTAGAGTTAGCTTTATCCTTAAGATTACTCCTAATATTAATACTACTCTAGTAGCTAGTATTACTCTAGTATTAAGGACTTAGGCTTTACTACTAGTAGGGGGAACCTTTTAATATAATACTTATACTAGAGGGTAATAGTAATATTATTATAAATAAGAGTAAGATATATAAGCCTTCTAGGGAGGAGTCTTATTTATTATTTTCTTTATAAGAAGGAATTTTATTAGAACTAATATTCTCTATTTCCTTTATAACCTTTTTACCCTAATAAATAGAGAGTATATCTTATTTAATATTATAATCTTATATTTTCTCCTTTTTATCTTTTATATCTTACTTCTTTTTATATTTTCTAGCTTAAACTTTATTAGCTATTAGTTACTATTAATTTAGTACTTATATAAAGTTATTATTAGTTATTATATACCTAGATCTCCTATTATATTCCTTCTTATACTTATACTATTTAAGTAGTACTACTACCTTTTATTAATAACTATTCTAAGAGTAGGAATAGTAGGTATATATCTTAAAATCCTATTATATATCCTTCTACTATAATTTATACTAGAAAGTCTATATATACCTACTTTAATAAGTATATAATTAATAAGTATTATTATCTCCTTAGTATTAAGAAGTATTCCTTTATATATACTTTATCTCTTCTACCTACCTCTCCTATACTTCTTATTATAACTATCTAATTATAAGATATCTAAGCTCCTAGTCCCCCTTCTTTTATACCTCCCTAAATACTATAATAGCTTTATATTATATAGCCTAGCTTTCTTATAACTATTCTCTTTATAAGGGGACTTCCGCGGGGTAGGTTAGGAGGAATATAGGGGAAGGATATTATTATTATTAAGAGGTTTCTAAGGTATAAGAGGTATATTTATATAAAGGCTAGTAATAATATCTTCCTATTAATTATATAAATACGTAGTAATTATATATTTATTATACTATATTAAGATCTTTAATTATAAGGATATAAAAGGAGGATCTAGTATACTAGTAATAGTAATAATAAAGGTACTAGTACCTAAGATATCCTTAGAAGACTTTAGAGTATACCTAGGAGGTATATAATAACTATTAATAATAGTAGAGGAAGGTTATAAGAGGGATAGAATAGATATAAATATAAGTAAGTAATAGATTAACTATAAAAGATATTAGAATAATAGCTTAATTAAGCTATTATTTATATTAAATTAATAAATTAATAATTAAATTACTAACTTAATAATCTATATAATTAGTAAATACTATAGCCTAATATAGCTATTAACTATTAAATAATATTAAATAATTACTTAAAATCGGGACTATGAAACCTATCTAATAGTAATAATAAAACTACTAATAGCTCTATTAATAGTAATAAGGATTAGGCTTAAGACTATTAATAGAGCTAGATAGACTTAGATTAATATAATAAAGGCTAAGATAGAGATTAAGACTACTATACTAGTCTTTATCGTGATTAAGATTCCATAATCGCTGGGCAAAATGTGAGTATAGAATATGCTTGATATAGAACGATTCAGGCAAGCTTTGTTGGCCATCAAGAAATTTTACAACCTGAAGTCCCGCAACAAATTTGGAGGCAACGAAGACGCCGAGACCATCTTTAATCGGTCAATCGTCGTATACCTCAGAGAACTGGCTACCCAGCAACATCCACCATCCTACAGCAGCGCCAAACAAGACCACTAGCGGGGCCGCTCCCTATGATCTTTCGGATGTTGTTGGCTATACGCTGGCCTTGCGTAATATGCTCCACGGCAGACTCTTGCTTGTGACAAAGGAGGGACGCGGAGGTGTAGCTGCAGTTGATACACACACAGGAGACTTCATAATGCTGTTTGCAGGAAGCGATGTGCCATTCATCGTGCAAATGGCTGAGGTTTATACGAAGGATAATCTCTAGTGTGATTTGATTGGAGATTGCTTCGTCATGTATGGGGAATTTGGGAAAGAAATTCGGCAAGGAAGTGTACGATAGCGCTTGGAAACCTCTCACACTGGTCTGAAGTAATGCCGTCGCATGGGATCGAGTAGTATGATGGTCCGGCTGACTACCTCCGTGCGAATTATCACAGCAGAAGCGCCCGTGCTGCTCGAGATGACAAATGGTAAGAACACCGTCGGCCAACACAGCGGCGTATCTCAGTCTCCAGTCTCCAGTCCCATTCGTCCACGCTCAAATTGGGTACCCCAACCTGCTTCAAAGCCAGACTAGCGCCCACAGTCTCATATCACGCAGCTCGATGCAGGCTCCCGTCTCAACCAGCCCAATCAAAACACTTCGGGGGAAGCTTTGCCGGACGCCTGCTGGGTCGATGACGCAAGAGTGTTGCGCATCGCATATGGGATCGTGGTGAGGTGGTAGTCAGAACGACGGATTCTGTCGAGGGTCGTTCAAGGAGGAGGGACAATTGGAGGCCACGAAACATCCGATCTTCCCCGCACGGGCGACGATGCAGCGTTCTTGCGAGGATTGCGAGGGCCCGAGACCATAGTGTACGAATGCGAAGGAGTAAGATTCGATGTGGATCCTGTGCGGGCTACATCAGAAGCTGAAAACAGACGAGACGACTCTATGTGGGTTAGGAGAGAAGACATCAACTCCTCGCGCTACGAGGAGGAATACAAACCACGCTCGAAGCCTATTACGCTCACCCTAGCTGAGTCATGTAAAACGATACGACTGACATTTATGATCCATAGGTCGATCTGTACGAACGTTAGCCTGGATGCCACTCTACAGACAGCCAACATCTGACTAGACAATCTCGGGTTGTCAAATTTTGACTGTGTCTTATGTAGCCGATCGCTATGGGCTGACTTGTGAGAAACGGCAGTGTCTGGAGGTGGAATCAACACTGTTCGCACCCTTGATCGAGAGCGGCGGCTACGTAGAAGAGCTGTATGCTACTACACTGACATGGTATAGTCCTATAGATTCGCAGGGCCATATCTTTTACAGCACAAGGTTACTCTTTCCACCCATGCCTCGCTGACTGTGGTAGCTACTAGACCTCCTTTTACCACCCTGCATGAATTTCTCGTGGGCGATGTAAGCAGCCGAAAGGATTAGAACTGCTGGAACTAATTTCGTACGAAGATCATATTGGAATCAGCCCCGGCTAATGCAGGTACGGAGACATGAAACACGACCACATCCCACTGCAACTTACATGATAGTAACCGCCGGTGCTTGGCCTTGAGCTTCTACTTATAGTAAGATTAATTCTCAGCCTTTTGGGGAGAAACGCCACTCCCGTTAGCGCCGAGTCAAGAATTATCTATGGGTGTCGACGATAACGCTAAGCCTACCGAATCGCCATTGAAACTTATTCCTAACTTACGAGCTCCACCATAATCAACACCTTCTGTCGTATATATGTTATTCCCTCCGATTTCGATCGTGCTAGGTAATCCCGCTCTTTTCGAGCGCTACAGGGTCGATTAGGGGCTAATCCCTTGGGGTTATAATCTTCACAGGCAGGATTGAATGCAAATCTCCACACTAGGCGCTTGATAGTTGCCAAATATATATATAGTATGGCATCGATGGCACCCAATCATCGGCTATCAAATTCCAGACCCAAAACTGTGGCGGGCCTTCGCTACCTCGCTCCGCCATCGAAGGTTGGAATTGGTTGAGATTGCAGCGTTAAACAAAACTGTTCCGTGGCTGCATAGTCATCGTTGCTCTCTCACTTACCAATGAAGGTCAAATAGAAGCTATGGTGAGTTCGAAATCATCAGCTTTTACTCGGCGCACTGCACCTTGTTTCATGACATACGTTGCAGCTGGGCAGTGAAGATGCCAACCGTGAGATTCATAGTATGCAATGCAGAGCTTAGCCGAGAGTTGAGGCACTTCTAAAATATATAAAGTAGGGTACAAAACGCTGTTTTCCGTCCAAGAGACTGGTGTTGATTAGCAAACTTACATTCACCCTTCACATCATTAGAAGTCTGTTAGATTCTACTACCAATCTGGCTGCAATAAGAACCTTTACTATTGTCTCTTATATTCGATTTCCATTACAGCATAGCAAACATGGGCCTTTTCAAAAGCCTCTGCTCGATTGGCTTCATCGCTAGCATCATACTCAATGTTGCTGTCCCATCCAATGCAGGTGCGGTAAGAAAGCAAGGTACCTACTGCGATATCGACCTCTGGGCACCCGTATCTCAAGTGGGCGCTTCCGATGATAGCGACTCATACGTCAAATCTTGTGAGACCCAATACGGCGGTGATTATACCCCAGTATCGGGCATCGAGGTTTGGAGGAAAGGCGATTCCAATGGCGGCAGGATAGCTGGTATGCGCGCGTCCTCATTCACTTCATCATACATCCTGGCTGATTGATACGGTATAGGTCTGCAATTCACATAGTAAGTCTACCATTGCCTATCCTAGATCAGGGGCCTTCCCGTACTACGCTCCGCAGTACTGACCGTGTATAGCGCATCCGGTCTGAGAAGTAAAATCTACGGCCATGAAGATACCTCGAAGTACCAATCGATGTCTATCACCCTAGCACCTGGTGAACTCATAAAGAGTGCAATTCTCTATGGCGACGGTCATGGTACATATCTCGGTCACATTCATATCGAAACACCGAAACAAATTTTCGACGCTGGTGCTAGCACAAGCGACATCCACCCCTACGAGATTGAAGTAGGCAGCGGTCTACTTTATGGGGCCAACGTCGTCACTCATGCGCCTGACTCGGGCTCAACGTCCGATATTGCCGCTCTAGCTTTCCTTTTCCTTGAACCAGCCATCGATCACATCAGCATCGACAAAATCACTTTCAACAATGACCCTTCAGGCACCAATGCAGGCATATCACCTCAAAACATCGTTGTTGGACAATGGTTCGACGACTCACAGGATAATGTGGGCTACAGCCTCTCACCAACGTATACTGTGTCCTCGTCATATTCGTAAGTTTTATCAAGGGGTATATATGTAAGTGTCTCGCTAATAGTATCTGCAGGTACTCACAAAGTGCCACCCTCAGGTAAATCTCTGTTTCTCAATCATTTGCTCAGAAAGCCTTCAAGCATATCTTCCATCGCACCAGAAATTCCTCAGTTACCAGCGCAGTTGTGGAAGATCTGTATGCTAACTCGTCCATCTAGTTTTGGGGGCTCTATCAGTTACGAAGTTTCAGCCGAAATCTTCGACATTGGAGCCAAGTCAGACATGTCTTTCACCTGTAAGACAATCCTGCGCCAAGCATAGATCTCCGCCGTTCTAACCACATCCTCAGGGGGCGTGTCCCAAGAATCCGCCACCACTACCGGCACGAGCTCGACCACCGCCATCGCCTGCGCGGCATCCGGCACCCTCTTACCCGGCCAAGGCGTCAAAGTCACAGGCTCGTATCAGACCGGTATCGGCAAATTCGACTACACCTCCACCGTCACCGTGTACCTCAAAGGCGGGACAACTTTCTCGTACCAGGAGTCCGGCACTCTCAAGAACGAGGCTTACAATAGTTGCATCACGACAGTCACATCGGATAATACACGCAATGTCACCAATAGTCCTGGACTGAGCGCTATTACTACTGGTACGTCGGCGCCGAAGATCTGATTACGGCCTTAACGGTTAGCTCAACGTCAACGACACGTATCCAATCTTCTAGCACGAATGGCGCATAGTATCCGCGTATAAGCATCCTCGATCGTCTAATCTGTAGTACAGAAAGAGCGAGGATCGTCTGTTTAGCGAAACGTTATCAACATATTGCATTCTACTCACTGCGCTGGCTTTGAGTTTGGAGTCAGGATAGAAAGCTATTGCCGGAGTTGTTTGCTTAAACTTTTCTTCTTTTTCTATCCACCCATGTGTGGTATGAATCCTCGTCCTCGCCTACTTCCGCGGTACTTGTTTTTCTGGGAACTTCTCCCAATAGCGCTATCTGTTTAGATCCATGTCCTTCGCATATCTCAGGAAATCTTTTACCACCACCGCATCTCTGAACCATCTTTTCCTCATCTATCCAAAGCGGGCTGACTTTCCACATTCTTATCCCCACATATTCTACGAAGTGGCAATCATAAATATTCTCAATATCCAACCAGGACCTACCCATTTTATATCTTCCCAATCTACATTTCAATAATACAAGTACCTCCTTTCACCCCTGAATTCAATCCGAGCATTGCGTCCTTAAAAAAGTCACATTCCTTACTTCTTTAGTACTACGACCATAAATTATACTACACTACATTCTCAGACTGAAATTCCTCCAACAAACCTACCCATCCACATCCCAGCGCACGCCTTCTCGATCAAGTCCCTAAACTCCCCCCCTCTATGGAGGAAAGGAAGGAGGATGCCATGGTAAGTATAGCATATATAATGCACGACGAATGCTTGGAGCTCCAATGGTGGGAAAAAAGTATTTCTTGGAAAAAAGATATATACCATCACAATTTGTAATAGACTACGAGCCGCATAGGTTGGAGAATGCCGCTGCCCGGTCCTGTCTACCTCTTCAAGAACAACGAATGTAAGGAATTGAAGCCTTCTTCCTTTCTTCACGCCCCTTGCATACTCCCTCATACTGTCCCTCCAACGCATTTCTTGGGCGCATCGCACTCGATCTCCCAACACTTACCCACCTTGCGTGACCTTAACGCGGTACTTACCCGATGCCCAATTGGAGGTGCTTGATTCAAGTGAAGTCTTTCTCCAGGAACCAACCTCGCATCAAAACCGCCGATATCAGGACCCCGACGTCTCATGGTATGGTCTAGGTTATGGAACGAGAGGCATCAGATATATACGAGGATGAAAGAAATGGGATCATTGCCGATCGTTTACATAGAAATATATATTTTGATTACAACAAACGATCGTTTGCACCCTTCACCCGCTCGCTCACTCAGTAGCGAGATCGAAGACGTAATCAAATTGATCGACGGTTACTTGCAATTACCAAGTATCTATCCTGATATCGCCATCGCGTTCTGCAAACCTGTCCATTCTTGAAATACAAACGCCATCGCGGTCCGTGTGTATGATGCTTGCACGCACACATTCAATTGAGAAAAATAGCGCTGTCGTGCGGTGATTTATACCACCGAGCATCTGCTCCTTGTTTACTAGGTACATCTGTTGTTCCTCTCCGCTAGACTCCTGTGTCTCAGGCTCAACCGCTTCCTTCTTCATTCAATAGATTGCTCCACCCGATGCTTCTAGATTGATCGAGTTTTAGTACTTGTGAATAATGTGACGGGTTCGATCTTCAATAGCCCTTGCAATAGAGCGATGGTGAAGTGATGAGAGAGGGACATCGAAGGATATGTGTGTTTCCGTATTCCTTCCAGAAATTCCTTAAAGAATTTGAGGTCGATTATTTTTTCTCCACGCTTCTAGGACCTGTATGTTCCATGACATACGATGCTAGAAGTCCATGGCTTTAGCATGTTTCTCTCACATCGTCTCTTTTTCAAAGGAGAAAACAGTATCTACGCTGTCATGACGCTGGTGAGATGCTTGCACTACATGTATATATAGCCAACCAGAAGCCATGTTATCGCTTCGTGCTATTTGTATGGGACAAGGTTTGAGAAGGGGTCGGGTGTTAGGTAGACTACAGGATATAATATGACATATAGCGAGGATCACCTTATCTCGGTTCCTAGAACAGCCGATGAGATATTGATCCGGCTAACTAGCGAGGCGGATAAGTTTACTTATAAGTAAGAAGATAGTATTTTAAGAATTTACTTACTTTAATAATAATTAATATCTAATAGTAATAGTAATTAAATTATAAAGTCTATTTATAATTATTTAAATCTTAAATATAAAAGTCTTTATTAAGAAAATAGGAGATTTATTATCCCTCTTATTTAAGTCTATAATCTTAGGTATATAGTTAGAGGGCTAGGTATTATATATATATTAATAAGTATATACTTAATTAATAAGTTATACTCGTATCTATCTAAACTATTAAAAGATAATTACAGGGGCTTATAGATATATTAGGGTTACTACTATAATAGCTAACTTATAAGGGAAACTATATACTTATACCTTATAAAGGCCTAGGTAAAAACCCTTACTATTCTTATCTCTTTATAACTTCTAGTTTATTTCTCTTTATATTATATTTAGCTCTTTATACTTAGTACTTATATTTATTACTTTATTATCCTAGCTCCCTAGGGCTAGTACTATAGGTATTTACTTATTATTACTATTATTAATAGCGCTATTTACCTAGTACGCCTTCCTTGTAAAAGGCTTCTATACTCTACGTACTTAGGTAGGTTTCTTATATATAGAGAATACATCTTCTTTCTATATTATAAATTAGTTATAATATATAGTAGTAATACTATAGATCTTATTCTAGTATTACTAAGTACTATAATTATATTAATAAGAACTACTAGCTCTAGTAGTCCTAGTAGCCTTATAATACTAGTCCTTAATAGCCTTCTACTTCCCGCTATTATATCCCTACTATTAAATAAAGGCTACTAGTCTATTAGTTTCTAAGCTAAGTCTATTAGCTATTAAAAGAAATAATAAGGTATTAAGGCCCTTATTACTAGAAATACTACATCTAGGTATATTTACTTATTCCTTACCTTTATAGTCCTTTACTATTACCTTTACTACTACTTTAAAGTAAAAGGTAACGTCTCTACTTACTATTACCTCTACCTCCCTAGTAGTATATAATTAATAAGCTAGCTCCTAATCTAGTACTCCTTAATTAAGTAATCTATTAATTATATAAGATTAATTTATTCCTTAAGAGTAGTAGCCCTACTACTAATAAGCTTATAATAAAGTCTTAGAGAGTACTTAAGTTCTTTATTATATATTACCTATAGCTAGAAGACTTACCTCCTAACCCTAAGGATAATAATACCCTAGAATTATTACCTATATCTACTACCTTATAACGTACTAGGTAAGTATTATTACCTACTATTATAATACGCTTCCTGCCTAAGTAGGTAGTTAATAAATATAGATTTAATATTAATATATAAGTCTAGCGTATTAAGCTTAAGAGGGTAAATATTATCCTAGTAAGCTTTAAACCTACCTTAATACCCCTACTATTTAAGACGCTAACACTAGTATTAAATATAGCTACTACTACCTTCTTAGAGGCCTAGTAAACTAAAATAGCTAGTATTAGTACCTAAGCTATATATATATTTAATTATATATAACTAGGTATTCTATAACCTACTATAATAGGTCCTTAATAGGGACCTTATTCTACCTCTACCTTTAGGCCCTAAGATATAGGATACTTTAATCCTAACTTATAAGTAATATCTATTAAAGTAAAAGATAATTATAATATCTATTATAATATCTTTAGTTTTACTAACTACCTTTAAGTTAAGGTAGCTAATATAGATCCTACTATCTTAAGGTAGAATATAGATTCCTATTTACTTAGTACTACTAATAAGTAGTATACTAACTAGCTTAATAAACTTAGCTACTCTAGCTTATATAATAATCCTAATAGTATTAATTAATAGTATAAAAGTCTTAAAGTAAGATTCTATAACTCCCTAGGTAAGTTACTAGCTTTACTTAAATCTATCTAATATATAATTAAAGATATAAGGAATTATTATAATCTAGCTAATTACATTAATACTATTATTCTTAATAGTAAAAATACTAGCTTTACTTCTATAAGGGGGGTATAAGTTATATTAGTATATAAATATATAGATAGAGAATTATAATAGACCCTACCTTATCTAACTAAGAAGTCTACTATTAATAGCCTTCTTATAAAGCTTTATTATAAGAAAGATATCTAGTTTAATATATATAGGGAGCCTTTTATAGATATAATAAGGTCCTTATTATAAGTAAATAAGTAATAGCTATAAGGTAGTAAATAAATTTAGTAGAATTCTAATTTTAATTACCTTCCTTTTAATTTGAATCCCTATTAGTAAAATAGCTAATATAGTAATAATTTTAGACCTTATAATAACCCGTTAAATCCTTATAGAAATAGGCTATTTAGTAATCCTTTCTATAACTTATAAAACTGTAGTAATAATAATTAATAGTAATTATAAAATATCTAAGTAAGGATTTTACCTAGAGGACGCTAATAGTTATAAATTACTAGCGGGAATATAAATATAATAGCTAGGATATAGTAGAATAATATTGATAATAAAAATCCCTATTATAAGGTACCTTTTTAGAATAAGCCTTTCTAAGTAAACGCCCTGTATTTATATAATAACTAGGCCTACTAAGTAATTATTAAAGATAAGGAAGGAGATAATAATAAAGTCCTTAATAAGTAGGAATAGTATAATACTTATAAGGAGGGGTACTATTAAGGTATTAACTAGTCTTAGGTAGAATAGGTAGACTAAGACTAGTCTTTACTAGAGCCTTTAAGCTCTACCGCTATTAATAAATTAAGTGTTAATAATATAGTAGAGAACTATTTTATTAATCTAAAATTACTTAAATTAATATATTATACCTATACTTCTTTATTTAAATTAAATAATACTTTATATAGGTATATCTATTCTAGCTATTCCTTTATAAAGCCTTTAATAATACCTACCTCTACTAGTAAAGTAGGTAAATTAAGTAAATTATCTAAGTCCTCTATTATTTAATCTAATTCTACGGATATTACTATTAAAGGATATAGCTTCCAGGGGTATTACTATATTATAGTCCCTATTATATTTTCTACTAGGGGAGATAAATACTATATCTACGTAGATACTAGTACTTAAGTAAGTCTTAATAACTAAGACTTCTTACTTATAGTATTTCTCACAGCGTTAATAGAAAAGATACCTACCCTTATAACTATAAGGGGTATTAGTAATAAGAAATATAACGCTAGTAAATTTACTAAAATCCTAATATTCTTTAAAAGCCTTGATAGAGTAGTTACTTTAATAGAATGTAAATTCTAGATTATAGACGACTTATTAGCTAAAGTACTTATTACTATAAATATTTTAAAACTAGAGCGAATAGTTATTAACTTTAGGGATAACTTAGTAAAAATTAGATCCTATTAGAATATACAAATACCTATTATAGTTATTAGTCGAGGTCCTTAAATTAGTACCTTTATATTTACTAAGGTATATACTATAATTCCACCTTATAATAATTTTATAATACTAATTTCTAGTTCCTAATAATATTTCTTAAAATTACCTTAGGACTAGGATTTCATTTTTAAACTTAACTCTTTAAATAAGCTATTACTATATACCTATATTATTAACGCGTTAATATCTTACATTTTTATTTATAATAATATTAATAATCTTATATAACTAGGCCCTTAGTAAGGTTATAGAATATGAATTAGCGGGTTATTTTCCTATTAACCCTAATAATAAGGCCCTTATAAGTAAACCTCTTACTAAGATAACTAGATAGGTAAGGTTTAGTATATAAAGTTTACTTACTACTATAGTAGCCTTTATAGTAGTACTATCCCCTTAAGTAATTATAGTAAGCCCTTAGGTAGCTATAAAGGCTTAAGTAAATAAGGCCCTTAATATATTACCCCTAGTTAAGATATACTATCCTACTAGTATTATAATTTATAGTATTATACTATATATAACTACCTTAATTACTACCGTAGTTAATAAATTTCTTAACTTATAGAAAGATACTAGTAATATTATTAGTATTCCTAAGTTATAGTATATAGAAATCCCCTTACTTAATAATTAGGAAGACTTATATAAGCTAGGTTAAGTACGCGTATACCCTCTTAGTTAGAGGGATAAGGAAGTAATTAATATAGAATTTAATAAGCTTTATTTTTAGGAATAGCTAGAGTAGATAAATACGTCTATACTATTCTCCTTCCTCTACTTTATTATTTAGAAAAATATATCTAATAGCCTTAAAGGCTAAGTTATTATTAATATTAAGGTATTAAATAAAATTATAATACTAGATACTTACCCTATTCCTCTTTAATTAGAAATTCTTACCTTATTATAAAATACTCTATATATTTTAACTATTAATATAGTAAGCTTCTTCTACTAATAGTAGATAAAGTAAGATTATAGGTATTATCTTATAATAGCCTCTTATAAAGGCTAGGAAATATTTAATATATCTATAATAGGTTTTAGGAACTCTCTAGTATATATCTAATATATAATAGATATAAAACTTTAAGAGTTTTAGTATTTCTACCGTATATATAGATAATATAGTAACTTTCTCTATATTATTAGATAAATATCTTAAGTACCTCTATAAAGTCTTTAATAAACTAGATAAGTATAATATATACTTATCTCCTAAAAAGTTATTTCTTAGATACTCCTCTATCTAGTTACTTAGGTAAAGGGTTAATACGCTTAGTCTATTAATAGTAGCTAAGAAACTTATAGTAATTACTATATTTATATTCCTAGATACCCTAGGTTAACTTAAGAAATACCTTAGTATAATAGGTTATAATAGGTAGTATATAGTATTTTACGCTACTATTATAAAGCCTTTACTACGGTATAAGACTTTACTTATAAAGTTAATTAGTATTAGAGGTAATATATATAAGAAGATAGCTAGTAGATTAAAGGTCCTAGTCCCTACTCCTAAGGAGTTAAATACCTTTTACTATTTATAAAAGCTTTTTACCTCCTTAAGTATCCTCTACTACTTTAATAAGTAGCGTTAACTATTTATTAATCTAGATATAAGTAAGAAATTTAGTTTTAAAGCTATTATCTATTATACTACTAAGGATACTTATAAATAAGGCCCTTATTTTATAACTATAATAGTAGACTTACCTAAGTTCCCTAAGTAAAAATCTTAGTAACCTATCTTATTTCTTAGTTATTTACTTACTAATACTAAGACTAGGTATTAGCCTACTAAACTTAAAGTTATAGGATTAGTATAAGTTATTAAGAAGGTCTATTATATAATTAAAGCGACGTAAAAGCCTACTATAATTATCTATATAAATTACTTAGCTACGATATTAATAGTAAGGTAGACGAGTCTAAATATAGTATTAATTAAAAAAAACCTAATCTCTACCTTATTAGAGTATTCGAATATCTCTAATAGTTTTACTTAGATATTTATTATAAGCTAGGTAAAGTAAATATAGTACCTAATACCTTATTAAGGCTAATAAGTCGTGAATATTATTTATAATAAGATATAGAAGGTAAGTTAGATACCTTATTTATAAAATACTTCCTAATTAGCTTAGTAGAAATAAGTAAACCCTTTTATAATTAACTTATTACTAGCTATTATAAGCCTTAATAGGTAAGGGTTATCTAAATAGTTAAGTAAAATAAGGACCTTAGTAATAACGCTATAACCCTATTATATAAGCTTATTAATTAGATTTTATATTTTAAAGATAATAAATAGGGGCTACGTCTATATATTCCTTCTATTATAAAAGCCGAAGTATTTAAGCTAGTATATAATAAATTAGGATACCTAGGCTACGCCCGTATATATAAAAGGTTAATAGAGGGTTTATATATTTATAACTTATCTAAGAAGCTTTATAAATTTATCTGCTATTACCCTTAATATTAGTATAACTAGATATTATAGTATAAGCTATATAGGTTATTATAGCCTATCCTAATACCTACTTAGCTATTCTATACTATTACTATTAACTTTATCCTAGTACTTCCTTTAATTATAGAAGGCTTTAATAGTATCTTAATAGTTATATATAAATTTTCTAAAGGAATTACACTTATTCTAGGTAAGATAACCTAGATAGTAAAGGATTATATAGTAAGGCTACTTAATAGACTAGCTAATATTAACTAGGGTTTACCTTAAGTAATAATCTTAGACTATAATTAGAAATTCGTTATATAGTTATAGTAAAGTATCTTTTATTATTTAAAAGTTAATTTACTTTACTTAGTAGCCTAGTACCCTTAAAATAACAGTTAATTAGAATAATTAAACTAGACTACTAAGATAGCCCTCTAGTATTATATTACTACTATTAAGTACGCTTCTTTATAACTATCTATTCTTCTAAGGATAACTACTACTCTTAATAATTCTACTAAATATACGTTTATAAATAAGATACTAATTAAAGTACTTTATAGATTTTAAATAAGGGAGGCTTTAGATCTACTAAAGCCTAAGGTAGGTTATATACTACTAGAAATAATAATTACCTTACTAATAAGGCCCTTATTATTACCTATTATAAAAGTAATACCATTAACTATAAAAGTAGCCTAAGTACCTATCTTTATAATAGAATATTAGCCTTCCTATATTAATATAAAAGATACTATTACTTTTACCTCTCTTAGGATAAAAGACTACTATAACTCTAAGTATATAGTAAGGTTTTTTAATATTAGTAACCTTATAAACCTATACTTATATAAGGGCTATTAAGTATTAAGTATTACCTTTAATAATAATAAGTTATACTCACGTCTATCTAAACTATTAAAAGATAATTACAGGAGCTTATAAGTATATTATAGTCGCTATTATAATAGCTAACTTATAAGGGAAACTATATACTTATACCTTATAAAGGCCTAGGTAAAAACCCTTACTATTCCTATCTCCTTATAACTTCTAGTTTATTTCTCTTTATACTATATTTAGCTCTTTATACCTAGTACTTATATTTATTACCTTATTATCCTAGCTCCCTAGAGCTAGATTATATATTATAACGGCGGGTATTATTTTAATAATAAGGACTTATACCTTAGCTTAGTCCTAATATAATTATATTATTATAAGTAAGAATTAGCTTAATATCCTAGTTTAAATTATTTATTTTACTACCTACTTTACCTCCTTTATACTTATAAGTATCTTATAAGTATTTAATATCCCTAAGGTATCTCTTAGCTCCTAGTAGTAGTTATTAAACCTAGGGTAGTTAAGAAGGATATATCTTATATCCTACCTATACTAGTTATACTTATAACTTATAGATATAAAGCTAGTGACTTTATATTAATATAAGAAGGTAGCTAGCCTTATCTTTCCTATCTTTATCTATATAAGGGCGGAGCTCTCCGCCTTTTAAAGGCCCTTATAAAGGGCCCTCCTACTAGTTTATAAGCCTCTAAGCTAGGCGGAGGGATAATCCCTAGCCCTTAGTCCTATCTAGTATTCTCCTTATATTACCTCCTAGGAGGACTTTTATTAATAGTATATCTTCTTTTTAATTCCCTAGGGGTATTAGGTTACCTCTTTAGTTATAACCGCGTTCTAGTTATTTAGGTATAAAGAGTATAAAGCCTACTTATTCTTCTCCTTTATAAGGGACTCTACTACCTTCCTCCTCTTCCCTCTTCTAGCCTTAAGCTTCCTCTAGATATATCTATTCCCTATTATTATTACTAGGTAAATTCCTTTTAATATATACTAGTAGAGAACTAAATAATTTAATATTAATTATATAGGGGCTATCCCTACCTCTACCTTTAATACTTATATTAGGGTAGCTTTATATACCCCTAATATATATCTTAAGTAGCTATTCTAGATAACTTTAAGCTTCCTTATATATACCTTCTTTATTTCCCTTAGGCCTTATAATATATATTATATAACGGACGCGTAGGTTATTACTAGCCTTATTATTATACTATATATCCTCCTAGCCTTATTAAGGGTAGCTCCCTATATTAATACTAATATTATAAAAAGGGCTAGGCTCTAGGTAGTAAGCTTTACCTATACCTTCTTTAAGTATAGGCCCTATTATAATTTACTATTAATATATAATCCTAGGACTTAAATCTCTACCTAGGGTTTTATTATTATATACCCTAGACTAACTACTATACCTATATTAAAGCGGCGGGGGTAGTAGGTAAAGTAAACTAACTTATACTTTTAAGGGGCGAAGCTTACTTTATATATTAAAGCCTATTTAAGGTAGATTTTATATATTAATTCTAAGGTTTTATAGTTTCCTTTTATAATTTTCTTATATACTAGTAGATAGATATTATTTATAAACCCTCTAATTTATAATTATAATTTAGTAGTTATATACTCCTTAATAAGTAGTATATTAAAGAATAGGAAGAGGATAAAGGAGATTAATAACCCCTAAGGAGTCCCTATCTCTACTAGCTCTATTCTACTTATTATCTTTTTAATAGTAATAGATAAGGACCTCCCCTTTAAGAAGCTTTCTATCTAGCTTATAATATAGTAGGGGATCCCCTTTCCCCTAAGGTTATAAATAAGTCTCTAGTAGGAGATATTATTAAAAGCTCTTATAATATCTAATAAAAGAAGGCTAGTTATATTAGCCCTATTATAATCTTATATTATATATACTACTTTTATAATAGTCTTTAATACTATCTCTATTAACCTCTTCCTTTGCGCCCCTATCTATTTTTAGGGGAGGAGGCTTTAATTCTTAGTATAATTATTAAGTTACTTTATAACTATTAATTCTAAGGCCTTCCTAAGGGTACTTAGTAGTACTATTAGATAATATACCTTAGGTATTATATAGTCTTCCTTCTTTAATTTTTTTAGGATAATTATATTAGCCTTCTTAAACTCCTTTAAGTAATAGTTAAGGGAGAAGTATATATTAAATAAGTAGGTAAGCTCCTTATAGAGCCTATCTACTATTAGCTTAAAAAACTAATTTAAGATCCTATTAATCCCTAGGGCTTTATCTTACTTTAATTTATAAATAACTTACTAGACCTCCTTATATATTACCCCGTTACTAGAGTCTATTAATAGTAGTAGGTACTCTACCCTCTTAATATTATCTAGATTAACCTATAAAGGGGGTAGGAAGAATATTACTTATAAGACCTCTACTTTCTCTTTAAAGGTCTTAGCTACCCTATCCCTATTATCCCTTCTTAAAGGGGGAAACTTAGGGAGGGTTATAATAATAATAAGCTATTATTTCTTACCTACTTAATAAGGCCCTATATACCCTTCTATAATTTAGTAGTATTATAGACCTTCCTCTTAAAGTTAATTACCTTTTTTATTTATAGTATCCTATCTCTCTCTTTAATAGTTATATTCTTAGCTCCTTTTATAGTAATACTCCTACTCTATTAAAATACCTTTATACTTCTTATAATATTTTCTATAATAAGCTAGTACTTTAAGTTCTAGAAGGTCCTCCCCCTACCCCTAGGCTTTACCTAGGGGATTATCTCCTCTTCTATCCCCTTTAGACCTTATTAAAGTTATAAGAGGTAGTTATCTATCTAATTTATAGTCTTTAAAAACTTAAGACCTAGCTTCTAGCTTAATATATAGGCCCCGTTTTTAATCTCTCCTAGGTCTACTATTTTCTATAATCTCTTAGGCGTATATTACTATTCCTCTACCCTTAAGTTAAGCTCTATATATATAGGAAGGTAGTTAGAGTTAAATTATAACTTAAGGCGTACCTAGTAGGCCTATACCGCGCTAAGGAGCCTAGGTATAATAAAGACTAGGTTAATTATACTTTCTAACTCCCTTACCCTCTAGGTAATTATCCTATCTAGTAGAGCTAGGTCTATCTTATTATTAAATATAATTCCTACTAGCTAGTCTATTTTAGGGTAGTATAAAAATTATCTTAAGTTATTCTAATTAGGGTAATAGAGGTTAAAATCTCTTATAATAATATATTCCTTAAAGTAGCTAACCTTTTCCTCTACTATTTAAAGGCTTAATAGGTTCTTACTTATTATTAATAATAGGCTTAAGTTATATATATTATATATCTAGAGGCGTACTAGGTATTTCACCTCCCCCTAGGTATAAAGTTAGAGCTTAAGAGTACTAATATCTTTTATAAGGAACTCTATATTCTAGCTATTTATTTAGAGTCTTTTATTAATATAAAATTATACTTATATACCTTACTCTACTTTATATACTAGAAAGAATACCCTAGAACTAAGGTTATATAATAAGTAGTTCCTAGTATTATAATATAGTTCCTAGATTACTAAGATATTTATATCTTAGATAACCCTATCTTTTAATAGGGCTATTATTATACCTATTTTACCCCTAATATTATATTATAATATCTTTAGGGTTAGTATACTAGATATCTAGGCCTAGGGTACTACTACTACTAACTTCCTCTTATATATCTATTTCTCCTAGGGCGGCCTACTTACCTTCCCTAGCTAAGTAGGTAAGGCTACCTACTACTACTTCTATAAGTAGCTTATTAATACTATTTAATAGCTCCCTACTACTACTTATTATTACCTCTAATATTTTCTAGCCTAGCTCCTTTATTAGGAGCCTCCTAGAGATAGGTAATCTCTCTAGCTTATACCTAGGTCTTTATAGTCCTAACTACTCCCTACTACCTAATATATTATATATTACCTAGTTAGTTATAACCTTCCTCTTTTTCTTTACTCTTATAATTATAAATCCTTTAATATTTATTACTACTACTATACGCTTCTATTTAATCCTATAAAATAGGATCTTATTTACAACCTATTATTTAGCGCGTTATCTCTCTCTAGCCCTTACTAAGTATTTATTAGATTAGGAGGAATAGCCCTATTATTTATACGCGGCGTACCCTTATAAGGCGCTTATAATCTTTACCTTATACTCTATTATATTATAGCCCTAACTATAATTAGTATATTATATATTATTAGGGTAGTTATAATATATATACCTATATAACTAGTATTTAAAGTACTATATTAATTTAACCCTTTATTTATACTACTTTATAAGTTTTATCTCCCCTACCTTTATTAAACCCTTCCTAATTAAATTATCTACTATTATTAATAACGCGACGCTTATTATAAAGGAGGAGTGGGCTTTTTTAAGTATATATATACCTATTAGCTACTTCCCTTCTATTATATCTAGATTAGGGTAGAGGGCCTTATTCTCTTATTACTTAGATCTTCTCCTTAATTACCTACTAGTTTTTTATATTAAAGATAGATACTTATACCTTATATACTACTATCTTATATCCTAGTAAGGCTAGTATCCGTCTTAGCTATACCTTAGTAAAAACCCTTAAGACGGATATTATACTAGGATATAGGATACTAAATAATTTCTTAACTACTATTATAAAGTAGTATATTATATTCACTTATAACTACTCCCTTTCTAGTACCTCTCTTACCTCTATTAAGGTAACTTATAATAGTATATCCCTACTCTTTATTCTATTTACTACTATAATTTTTAACGCGTATTTATAGCTAGAGGCTTAGAATATTATAACTAGCCTCTTATCTACTACTCTTACTATTATTTCCCTCTCCTTTTTATCTTTTAATATTATTAGTATCTATTAGATCCTTCTAGCTTTAACCGCCTTTAATATCTATATATATAGCCCTTATAAGGGGGGTAGTAATATATTCCTTATAAAGGGGTTCCCTTAACTCTATTAGCCTTATAAGAAGCCTTATCTTATTAGGGTACTAGCCTAACTAATAATCCTAGGCCTATTAAAGTCTTATACTCTCTCCTTATATTCTCCCCCTTTTTATTAGAGTTCTTTAATATATGTTTATATTAAGTTAATACCTACTATTAAAATCTTTTATTTAAATATATTTAAGTCCTTAAATATTATATTTTTAATAGCCTAGCTACTTAGCTTATTTATAATTCCTATAATATATATATATTATAATCTAAGTATTATTATATTTATTAAGTTTATAAGTAGAGTAAAGGCCCTTATAACCTCTACCTTAATATATAACTCTTTATACTCTCCTTCCTCTCTAGCTCTACTACCTCTACCCTTAGTAGTCCCCTAATTAGAACTAGAGCGCCCTACTACTCCCCTACTCCCCTCTTATACGCGTTTCTTAAATGCTTTACTACTTAGTACTTATATATTTAAGCTATTCTCTACTATTTTTTTCTATTAAATATATACTTAAAAGTAAATAATATTAAGGTTATATTAATTAAGTATATTATAAACTAAGAAAGGTTAGAATAGATTCTAGGTTTATCTTATTTATATATAATATAAAGTACTTAGGATATTACTAATTAATATTAATCCTCTTATTACTAATTAATTATTATTATTAATTATTATTATTATTAGCTATTAAGTATAATAATAGATTATAAGTATAATATTAGAGGTATAACCTACTTATATTCTTTATATAAAGCTTATGTAATATATAACCTTATTCTAGTATATATATAAGTAATAGTAATATTTTACATAACTAATCTTTATATTTATTAATAGGTAAAATTAGTAAGGTTATTAAAAAGCTATAAGAAATTAAAAGATAGGAAAATAGAATTAGTAGTACTTTATATAAGTATAAAATATATATAAAGAGAATTATATATATACTAAAATAGAACTCTATATAAATATAGATCTTAGATAGATATAATAGAAAGAACTATTAAGTAAATAAAGATAAATATAGTAGATTATAAAGAGATATATCTTATAAATAGAATACTAACTATTACATTTATACTAGGCTTAAAATAAGCTTTAGAATCTTTATAATAGTCTATTATAATACTACTAATAGTAAATAGTCCTTAAAATAGATACTTCTAAGTACTATTCTAAGTCTTATTAAAAGGCTTACTATTATAATTTATATAGTTCTTAAGTTATATTAAATCTAAGCTTATAATTTAATAAAAGAAGTAAGATATCTACCTCTTTATTAGTTAAGTATAATAGTATATTAATAACTAGAATAAAAATATTAATTAGCTAAGATTAATCTAGACTAAATTATAATAAAATATAGGTATAGTAGTTTATAAAGGTATTAGCTAGATACTTTTCTAGTAGCCTATAAATTATTAAAGCTTTCTTACTAGAATTAGGTAGTAATATCTTAATAACTTATAGTTATAGATATAGCCTATAAAAACTAGTAGTAGATATCTTATTATAACCCTTATAAATATCTTATAACTTATACTATTATCTTATTACCCTTATAGATATCTTATTATATTTATACTATTATCTTATTCCCGTTATAAATATCTTATTATAACTACTACTATTATCTTACTAATAAGATATCTATAAGGACTATAAAGTTATAATAAGATAATAGTATATTAGTAATTTCTAAAAACCTAGAGAGGTACCTAGGGCTAGCCCTAGGCCGCCCTAGGTCCCTAGGGCTATAGTTTAAGAAAGCTTGCCCTAGGGCCGCAGGGGTAGATATAAGTCCGCCTAGGGTTATAAGAGTTGTAGGGGTAACCTATTAAGCGCCTAAGGCTTTAAGAGGCGTACTAAGATTAAGGTTTTAGGCGCTAAGTAATAGTATTATAGTATACTATAATTAGGCTTCTAGGCGCTAGGGAATAGGGTTAAGGTACCTAGAATAGTAATACTATTATATTATTACTACTCTTAGTTAATATAGCTACTACGCCGTCTACTCCTACTATAATCTACCCCGGCGTATTATCCCCGCGTAGAAATAGGCTGAATTAATCGATTCTAGGGTCGCTTTTAAGGTAGCGTTAGGGGTAACTCTAGGGTATACTACCTAAGTCCCCTATTAATTATAGAATATTAAAACTTTCAAAGTTCTACTTAGTAATTAGTTACGTGATATAGTTTTACTTAGTAATTAGTTACATAACTTCCTAAAATCTACTAACTAGTAGGTTTTAGAAATATTACTTAGTTAGCAGTCACGTGACGCTACCCTTAGAGCCCGGAGCGGCCCCAGGGCCTTGCGACAGGCCCGGGGCTGGCCCGGGGCCCCTGGGGCCGGTCCTAGGCCTGCGGGCATAAGGCCTTTGCTAAGGGCATAGGGGCGAGTTGAGATCTTGCCGACGCAGGGCCTACAGCATGACAATAGCAGGGCTTACAGCATGACAATAGTAGGGCCTATAGTATGACAATAGCAGGGGCTACAGGGGCTATAATAAGGCCACGGCGGGGGTAACTATAAGGGGCGGCGACAGCAGGGTTACAGGCTAGGGGCTAAGATACTATGGATTATATATACAGGATAATTTATAGCTTCTTTTCGACGTTTATTAAGTATCTTTAGGCTATAATTGAGACCGCATGCCGTTAAGGCCCTACCACCTAATTTTAGTGGGGGAGCTTCGACGATTTGCGGGCCGCTATTCTAGCGTCTGGCTAATGCCTTCGCAAATTGTACTAATCACTTTGGGGTAAAGTATATTACTAGCGGTGCTAGCTGTGTGATAAGGGGTAATTGGACTAGCGTTGGAAGGATGTATTTAGGGAGGGAAATACCCTATTCTTCCTACTCTTTAGCAACCCCCATAGTAGCAAGACAACATCAGACGATTAGACACATCCTACCTTTTCTCTGTGCTATTCAGCCTGTTCTGCTGGGCGGCAAGCACACAGAGTCTGGAGAAGGCTGAGACACCTCGTTCCTTTCAACCTTGGAATGGGTCTCTCACCACGTTATCGGGCAACACGTTCGGCTTGCCTCAGAGATGTCAGGATCGGATGCTCTTCTGCTTGCTCAGCATTCATTGTAATAATCCCTATTTGGATGCGTGCAAACGACATACTGTGGAGATTGAGCATCGCTTGATATGATTTTTGCTTAAAGAGAACCATGCTTGAGCCACTCATAGCAGTCAGTGTTGCTGCAAACGTCATTCAATTCGTGCAATTCGGGCTACAATTACTCTCGGAGTCTCACGAGATTTGGAATTCTGCCAAGGACGCCTCAGCTGAAATTCTAGATGTTGAGAATGTTTATGGAGTATTACAGTCCTTTAGCACAAAGCTACAAGGCGCCAGGGTCCCAGATCTCGAGAAGTCGAAGGAAGAACAAGCTCTAGAAGGGCTTTCAGAGGGCTGCAAGCAAACCGCTGACGAACTCTTGCGAATCATTCATGATTTGAGAGTCAAGGGAGAGAAACATCGGAAATGGCAAAGTTTTTGTCAGGCTCTGAGAAGTGTGCGGAAGAGGCATGAGATAGACGGATTACGACGTCGCCTGGGTGAATTCAGCTTGCAGTTGACTCTGCAACTTGTCGCCATGTCTCGGTAAGTGATAATGACATTCGTCCTATTGTACAAGCTGTGTCTACACTGTAGCCATGACTTTAAGGTGGGCGTCCACTGAAGTCTCGTGCCTAGCCTCGTTTAATCATCTTCCAACTAAATTACACACGCTGATGCATCCAGTGCATATCCAGTGACAAGCAGTCTGCAATCTTTTCAGATATTCAGAGTCTGACGCAAGAGGTTCGTTGGATGAATTCTGACAGGCGGTTCAAGCTTGAGGACATCTCAGCCAAAATAGAAGACACCCGCAAAAGTGTAGTCTGCATTGAAAACTTTCTAAAGAAGGATTCGCTGCAATCTCCCAGCAAGTCTTGTTATCCCCTCAATCAGATCAAATTCCTGGCAAGGCAGTCCCGTTGGTTGGACGTGGACCGAATAGAGCAGATCGACAAAAGAATAAACGAGCTCGCGAGGAATGGCCGCATCAGTGAGCCAGCGGAAAACCTTAGGCCAATGGAGCTGGAAAGAATCGCTGCCGAGCTCTCAAGGATGACGCTAGCAGCAGCAAATATCGCGGCCGAGCAGAAAGTGCTACGAAGTCTTCACTACCCCCGTCTGAACGACCGACACGCAAGAATTGAGTTGGCTCACGAGGAGACTTTCAGCTGGATCCTTGATCGCCACGTTGAGGGTGCGGGAAAGTGCAGAGATGTCAATTTCTTGGATTGGCTGGAAAGTGCAAGCGGTACGTACTGGATATCCGGAAAGGCTGGTTCCGGTAAATCAACTTTGATGAAATACTTGAGCAGCCATGAGACAACCATGACAGCCTTGAGGACCTGGACAACAACGCAGAGTCATTCGTTGCTCGTTACGGGAAGCTTTTACTTCTGGAATGCGGGGAACGAAATGCAGAAGTCCCAGAGAGGACTCTTTCAGTCACTTCTACTGACTATTTTCAAGAAGTGTCCTCATCTGATACCCCTTGTCTGTCCATCCCGCTGGCTGTCAGTTCAGTCCGGCTTCGAGCAGCTTGAGACGTGGGATGTAAAGGAACTCTTCAATGCTATTAAAGGCATCATTAGCCAGCTGTCAGACTCAACGCATAACATTAGATGTTGCTTCTTCATTGATGGGCTTGATGAGTATGAGGGAAATCACTACGAAGTTGTGAAGGCTTTAAGTGTGCTGACGTCTTCATCTGTTGTAAAAGTGTGCCTGTCAAGTCGGCCATGGAGTATCTTTGAGGATGCTTTTGGAAAGACAACAGACCGCAAGCTCTACCTACAAGACCTTACACAAAACGACATTCGTTCGTACGTGGAAAACAACCTTAGGAAGCATCAGTCGTTTGAGATATCCATGCCAGAGGAGCAAGAACAGTACAACGAAATCATCGAGGAAACGGTCTCCAAATCAAAGGGTGTATTTCTTTGGGTGGTGTTGGTAGTACGATCTCTCTATGAGGGATTGACAAATGGAGACAGCATTCACATCTTACAGCAAAGACTCCACAGCTTTCCCTCCGATCTTGAGGATTTTTTCCGACACATGCTTGATTCAGTGGACAATGTGTACCAACAAGATATGGCTCGTACTTTCCAGGTAGCGCTGCAGGCCACAGATTCCTTGCCACTCATTGCATATTCATACGCGGATGAGACTGCCCTTGAATACGCATTGGACCTCCCCGTGGGTCCCATCTCGACCAACGAGCTGATTTCACGTCTTGACAAGATGCGGCGAAGGGTCAACTCAAGAACCAAAGGACTCCTTGAAATATGTGGAAATAGTACTTCTGTCGGCGAGCTTGGTGATTGGGTTGAATTCCTGCACCGAACCGTACGTGATTTTCTGTTGACAAAGGATATTCAGAAAATGCTGGAATATCGCTTGGACAAAGGCTTCAGTCCCAATAGGGCCATTTCTAGAGCATATCTTGCTCTGATGAAAACATTGATGGTACGCTTAGTAGAGCAAATGTTGCAACATGCTTATCTAGCGGAACTGGAGTCAGAAAAGGCAGATACTTGTACGTTAAATGAGCTGGTGCGCACACTCGAACATCCCTGGCATCGATCGCATCTGCACGTGGAGACTCGCTCAATCTCGCCTTTACATGTAGAGGGTACTGGACCGAGACTAGAGTATTTCACAGCGATAGATCTGGCTGTGACTTATGGCTTGAGACTCTATCTAGAGGATAGATTGAGAGTAGCACCCCGTATCGTGGAATCGTCTCGGCTCCCTTTGCTCGAATTTTGTCTCCAAACCCGTCATGAGAATGGCGACGTTCCAAAAATTGCAACAATACTATTGCAAAATGGTGCTGATCCTAATTACATTGATCCCACAACCTTCTGGCTCAGACCTGCATGGTTTATCTGGCTTCTCAGCATTATCAAAGCGTACCAGAAAGATGAATCACACTCAATGCGTCTGCAGACGCTGGAGACAGTACTGCAGTTTGGGGCAAACCCCAACCTCCAGAGTAGCCAGAGTACACCATGGGACGGTGCACTAGTGAGCATCTACGACCTTCGCCGGCATCACAAATCTGCGGCGCAAACGAAATACCTTTTTGAAATACTTGATCTTCTGCTCTGCCATGGGGCTGCCACAAGCAGCAAAGACTGCCATTCTGAAAGCATCATGACGAGCGCGTCACAGGATTCTCATGACCCCTGGTCGGAATCTGAACGGACCCATCCCCCTCCGCACTTGCTGATCAAGAAGGTCTTCAATTCTTTTCCACCTTCGCTATCTGCCCGATTACAAGCCAGGATTACCTATGAACATAACGACAGTGATGGCATGTCACAGTCAATCCGCTCTGATACAGCTTCTATGAGACCGATTCTGGACGGTCCAGCTCTCTCTATTGCCGAGACCGAAGAATCAACGCAGAAAGCCACAAAACGCGGGTGCGGTTGCGCTGCGCTTTTTTGGTTCTTCATGGAAAAATTTCGAAGAAAGTCCAGAGTGCAACAAGAGGTGTCATCCTGACACGATCATTGACAGATACAGTCTTTTCGATTCTTGTAATCAGAGATTCCTACGGCTCGCACCGCCGCAGATGCCAAAATTGAACAAAATCTGCCCCCAGTACGGAAAGACCCGCTTATCATGGTAGCAGGCCCGTCTATCCCTCTCGAAATTTTGGGGACCTTCAAAGTCCTCCCGGGCCACCAAAAATTGCAGACTTTGGTTTAGCTGTGCCGGGTGACATTCCTTAACTCCATAACCACCCTATTCAGGCTGATCTCTTCCAAGCTCCCGAAGTAATTCTACGAGCTGGTTGGACCTATAGTGTCGATATATGGAATCTTAGAGTTCTAGTAAGTGTTTTATTGGTGCCTCTATAATTTTACGTAATAAAATTGACGTAGATACCTTAAAAGCTTTGGGATCTAGTTGAGAACAGGACACTCTTTGATGCATTCGATCCTATTAAAAGCGCTTACAATCTAGAGGTATATCTACTCGAGATAATATCTTTCCTTAGCCCTCCCCCAACGGATCTCCTTAAATGAGGAGAAAAGACAACTTATTATTCTACTATAGAAGGTGCGCGATCTTTTCGCGGAATCTAATCCATACTAATTTTAAACGTAAGGGAAATTATTGTAGAGTAATAGAAAGGCTTTAAACGCTTCCACCCTCGAGAGCTGCTTGACATTATTGACTGGCGATGACAAGAGACTGTTTCTCAACTTTATAAGGAGAATGCTACGGTGGATGCCAGAGGACCGAGCGACAGCGAGAGAACTACTCAAAGATCCTTGGTTGAACAGATAGCGATGGAGTAGCAGCGGCGCACCCGGAACACAGAATGTGTACATTTAAGTGGAAAAGCTCGTGCGTAGCTAGCGATAGGATACATCTTCTAAATTCTATACCGACGCGCTCAGACCCGGCTCTCTCTCATCGTGCGACAACCTTCAAAGGTATAGATGAGGCTTTGTTACAACTCCTTCATCTGGTCCGCCAAAGCGAACCGGGAGAGAGTTGCCCATTTAAGAAGGGGTTGTTATAGCAGGTATAAGAGGATATAAGATAATATAAAACATATCTAGGATCACCTAATCTCGCTTCCTAGAACAGCCAACGAAATATAAATACTGCTGGCCGGCGAGGCGGATGAGTTCACTTACAAGCAGGAAGACAGCATTCCTAGATTTGGCTCGCTTCGGTAATGCCTGGGAGCTGGCAACGACAGAAATCAGATTGCAAAGTCCATTCATAATCACCCGAATCTTGAATAAAGAAGTCTCCATCGAGAAAATAGGAGATTCATCATCCCTCTCATTCAAGTCTGTATTTGTAGATGTATAGCCAGGGGGCTAGGTGTCGTATATATATACTGATTAGTACTAATCCATGATGGAAGAACATCGAGGTTATAGTATTCCGTAAACTGAGAAGGTTTGGGACGGATCTCGGGTTTGTCTTGTTCGCGCATAGTATAAAGCACTTAGGGTGTCGCCGATCAATGTCAATCCTCTCACCGCTGATCAATTGGTGATGTTGATCGTCATTCTTGTCAATCATCAAGCATAATGATGGATCGTAAGCGCGTATCACGGGCGTGGCCTGCCTATATCCTAGCCTCTTCGAACAACTTTCGTTTGTATTCTCTACATGAAGCTCCTCGGTCCTCGAGAGATGAAGTGCCCAGCGGCACATCACTGTATTCCAGGATATGAGTAATGTTGATATTTTGCACGATTGAATTTTGTAATTCATTGCTGAGCGAAATCGGCGGGTGGGGCCACTCCGTTCTTTAACGTGCTGCCAGATGCGTCGAACCAAGCGGTCGGCATAGTCGTAAGCCTTTTTCGAGCAGGCCACGAGGGCGGATGCCATAATGCACACTTTATCACGTCCCCAAACGACGGAAATTAGAGATATGTTAACCGCACATCGACACACAAGGAAGCATCGGTGACCTACTCGCCAACCATCTCTGTGGGAATCATCAAGCATATTCCCTTGGTGAAGGTTTCCGCCAAGATCGAGTAAAGGCCACAGACGGCTTGATTGTTGAACTATTCCTTTGAGGTCACCTTTCCTCCTCTAGCTTTCCCGTATAACAACCTACGGACGTAGCGTCTGAGTCTTCACATAATGGTTGCCCGCCATCAGGCTGCCCTTGCTGGCCACCGTCGCGTCGATCAGTTCCCACGTTGGACCCCTCCTATCTTCAATTCCACCTCTCAGCGCCATATACGCATCATAAGACTGGACACCATGGGATGCCCTGAAAGCCTCGGTGATTGCTGAAAGGGTACTGGGTAGAAGGAGTCAATTCGTGAGCGTAGAATACATAATGGGAATCGTCTGCGTGCTGAAATGGAACTATATATATATATATGAGTCGTAGATGGACATGGTAAGAAGGACTATTGAGCGAATAGGTACAGGTAGAGTCGGTTGCAAATGGGCGTATCTCGCGAATAGATTGCTGAAATTTTGCGTATGTGCCAGGCCTAGGATATGTTGAAAGAATCGAGACCTCCCATTGCTCGTAGTTATCATTGCCCTTGAACTTTGGAATCTTGGTGATAGTCCGCCATGGTGCTGCTCACGGTGAATAGCCCTGGAATTGGATGCTTCCAGGTACTATTCCAAGTCTTATTAAAAAGCTCGCTGTTGCGACTTATGCGGTTCCCAAGTTACGCTGAACCCGGGCTCATAATCTGATTAAAGAAGTGAGACATCTGCCTCCTCATTGATTGAGTGCGATAGTGTGTCGATAACTAGAATAGAAGTATTGATCAGCCAAGGTTGACCTGGACTGAATTGCAACACAATATAGGTAGGAGGAGCGGGCGAGATTCGTCGGTGTTCAGGTCATAGCGTAGTAGAATAACAATCGTTCTCCTGACGGATTAATCCGTGGGCTGTGGTACGGCATAATTTGTTGACGACCCTTGTTGTGTATGTGGGATCGTCGGCGTCGTTGCTTTGGCCAAGGCGAGAGTATTATCGAGTTTGCTCGCCGCGCTGAGAATCCACAGGCAGTCTCTTTCGTGGAAGTACGGTTGTAGGATGTCCTTCTTTTGAAGAATACGTTCCATCCGAATTCGGATGACTCGTTCATCTAACGCGGTATCTGTCCACTCATCAGACGCCTGACACACACACCACTTCGTACCTGATACCTAATTCCACAATATTCTCTTTAAGGAGGCCTTTCTCGGCAGGGATATTCCCCTTCATATATGTGTTGATGGGGGTCACGAAGAATGCCTGTTGTAGGATACTTCGAGGTATTCTATTCATCGACACCCGTCGGTTGAATGCTACCAATGAAGACACCCCCAGCCCTCACGCTGCTCGAACACAACAACAACGAAATCCTGCATCACCACCGCGCTCATCGTCTGGCCGTAGCTTCGTGCGTGGCGCATCAGCTTTCCGACTGTGTTCTGCATGCATATATATATATCAACATCCGCCGTCCTTCCGTATTCGAATCGAACATGTCGTCCAGAAAGCGCATCATATAGCACAAGACCATGCTTTCCAAAGTCGCACATCCCCTCAGTGTCGACTTTTCGCCATTGATGAGAAACGAGACTTTGGTCAGCTGCGACGGAATCGCTGATGGCCGAGAACGACGCCGAGGAGTTTGTTATAATCCGTTGTCGTCTTGAACGCGAGAAATGGCGCATGCGACGACGCGGTCGACGGTCTCGCAGAGGTAACATAGCTGCACCTCGCTCGCTGGTATATATGTATATATATGAATGAATGAATGAATAAATGAAATTTTTGGCTTATCTGCGCCGCAGGCGACAGGTTGCAACGGGAAGAACGGTCCACCCGTCCCCACGAATCTTCCTCAACCTTCAACGACATCTAAGCACAAGTCCTCGAGCTCAATAAAAGATGTCTTGGAGGTCCCGTCACATGACCTCGACGGTTTCAAGGAGGATTCAGTCGAAGAGCACCCAAGCGACGATTTGGTTTGTCTGAAGGGTTATCGTCCGCCAGAATGTCTCCCAACCCTCGTGGATTAGCCTTGCGTTTCTTATTGGGGGTTTCAACCCCGGTTGCATCGGGGTTCATGTTCAAGTCCGACACTGGGAGTAGTCGTCAGTGTGGCACTTGTAAAAATTTCAATGTAGGACCCACGGATATTTTTATTGAGAGGTGGATGGCATCCCCATGGAGCCCAAGAGAGAGATGACGCTTATGGTTTGCAGGTTGGGTGTGTGTGCTGAGTTGATGTTGTGCATCAGCCGCAAACTCGCCACCACTAAATTTCTCAGCAGATGCTAGGGAATGTTTTCGAACAAAAATCGTCGGCGAGGATTGCGTAGAATATTCAGATCCGGAACAATATGGTCTGCCATTCATGCTATGATCCATTCCCAGCCCTCGCTCTGCCGCTGCAAAGGGTTTTCGCTGTCGAAACATCTTTCCCAAGAGTAAGGTAGGCCACGAGAGAGACCCGGACACTTCCTTTGCCCTCTGGCTTTCCAGGAGGATCCTAAAGATCCAGGTCACGTCTGGAAGATCCTCTGCTAACGTTCAGTAGATATATATATACGTCCAAGTACTCCCATCTGCATAACGCTTCTGCTTCTGCTCTGCGGAACGCAAACCTTTCTTTCCATAGACCTGCTCCCGGACCATCAGTCCTAGGGCGTAGATGCGAATTTCCTTGATCTGTGACTTTGTGAGACGTTCCTTCTCCGAATCACCCGCCATCGAGGCCGTCGCAGCCTGGTCTCGCTCAAGGAGAATCAGCTCGGCATACAATCCACTCATCTGCTCTTGGAGGTAGATCCAAGTCTCTCCATGTAATTCTGTGTTAGGGTGCTGGTTTGCACCGAGGATAACGGCTCGTCCCCATCACGTGAGGGCACGATCGGTGGTGCTCCAAAATTCTTCGATAGCAGTATCATCGCGTGGTTGTCAATTCTCACGTTGGGGCGTGCTGTCAAGTGAGAGGTGTCGCAGTAGCTTCTTGAGCTCGTCTCGAACCGGCTTCCGAATGTCGAGGCTGCGTATATTCGGTGAGTGTAGCAACCCCAATCCCGCCTTAAGGGCGGTCCTGCAGCTAATTCCACAACCATTCGGACAGCTCCTTGAACGCCACCAGCCCGGATTGCACCTCATTGTCGGTATCTGCGGCGCACGGTTAGTCGCGGCGCCTTTGGCCTAGGCCCGGAGCGGGTGAGACGTACTATACGGCACCCTGTGCCAGCCAAAGGGGTTGCGTATGGGATGTTCGGGGCAGGCGGACATGACCGCGGCGTAGGCCTCCCTGGCGGCCGGGGTGAGGTCGGGGAGGGCCGCCGTTGACAGCGGTGAGGCGGCGCGAGAAGACGTGTGGCTGTCGTCCTCTTCATTATTGCCGTTGTTGCCGATTTCGTTGTCGCCCCAATCATTAGTACGGCCCAACGGTAAATGCAGCGAAGGATAATCCCGGTAACCCTACTGTAAACGACGGGCTACTGCTGAGCTATGAGGATTTACTTGATGTGCCTCCGGAAAAGTGTCGGCTTTGCCCTTGCTCGGTAGCGCGTGGGGCTCCAGGCCCACCTTGTCCCAGATGAGTTGCGCAAAGGGTTCCAACTCGGGGCGCGTGAAGTTTTCAATGCTGGTCTCCTGCGGGCTGGCGCGCGGCGGCCCAAAGTTTGTTTTCAATATCGGTCCGCCGAGGCGATCTCAAAGGTGGCTCCAGACCTCCTCACCACCCTTATGGGCGATGAGGATGAATGTGTGGCCGAATGCACAGGCTGCGGTGACACGATGATAGAGGGGAAAGGGGAGGGCAGATGTCCTAAATAGTCAGCGACGTCGTTGGTTAAAGGCAGTGGGGCTCTACCGCTGTGGGTGGGCCATGCTGTGATCGATGGTGTGGGTGGGGTAGTAGGGGTGGCGTCGCTGCCAGCGATGGCGGGAAGTCGAGGATGGTGGGGTGATCGGGGTCGAGGGTGGCTGTCAACACCCTCCCCCGGCGGGGGGACCCTCTGATACGGCCGGGCGACGGCGCGCTTGTTGAAAAGTAAAGAGAGTGCCTGTTGTCAAAGGTGTATATATATATCTTCAGGTTCCCTAATGGTGGTATGGGCTTCTTGAAGAGGCAAGCGGAGAGAGTATCAATGATTGTACGAATATATAGACGGATCTGTATATATATATAATATAGAGAGAGAGAAACAAAGCGAACGATAATGAAAGACAACTAGTATCATCAAAAAATATAAAGACGGAAGAAATGTAAAGAAGGAAGATGGGTAGAGGAAAGAGAGGGAGAACGCCGAGGCAGAGAGATTATCTATGCATCAAGAAGTCGAGCCAGAGAGTAGTGATTGTTCCTGCACCATAACATCAGCTGACTGGACAGGACGAGAACGAACAATGAAGCTGACAGTGTCACACTTCTACTCCACCAGCTGACGCAGAAGAAGTGACCGAATGTGGAATCCAAGGCGACACCACATACCAAAAAGGATCTATCAGGCAGAAGTGACAGTGACAGAACTCCAAAAAGTCCTTCACATCCCAACCAGCCAACGAAGTCATCGGTGTCACATCCCAAAAACAACAGAACACCCCTCAATCACCATCAATCGACGCAAAAGTGACACATGAGTGAAATCCGAACCATAGCCAGGCGAACAATAACAGAATATAGAATCCCAATAACCCCACTTACAAATCAAGAATCTATTGATGAGAAATGACAGTAGCAGAAACCCAGAAAGCTCTTCACATCTCAAACAGCCAACGAAGCGACCAGTGTCACACCCCAAAAACAACACAAACACCCCTCAATGACCGACAACGCGAGAAGTGACGCATAAGAGGAATCCGAACCATAACCAGACGGAGAATGACAGAATCCAAGGCGATGCCACGTGTCAAACAGGACCTATCAATGAGTAGTGACAAAGACAGCGACAGAAACCGAATCGATGCCATCCACGTCCCATCCACGTCCCATCCACCCCCCCCCTCTCTTCCCAAACATCCTCCACCCCTCCCCTCCCCATCCCAAACCCCCCCAATCGAAAAAAGAAAAACTCGAAAAGGTAGCAATATCGCCCAGCGTCTGAGACCCACAGGCAACGCAAGCACCGCAGAAGCCACCAAACAGTACACGCCTATCGTCCATCTCAACATGGAAACCTTACCCATGGAGTTCACAGTCGCTTATATGTCACGTATTTAGGAGTTGTCGTGGTTTTTTCAACTTGCAAAAAAGGGATTGAAGGCGTCCCAGGCCTCTGGATTGACGGAAAGAGGGGAAGTGGATGGATGTAGCCCCTGTAGTCTCCATTGGTGTGTGGCGGAGAAAAGAAATTTTAGGGGGTTGCAGTCCCTTTCGTTTCACTCTGCTGCTCATCGTTGCTAACACTAGTGGCATAGATAAGATGCTTCGGTCAGCTGTTTAGTCTGTCGATCGCGTAACACGTTTCCGGTGACCTACCGCGGGAAGCAGCCTCAATATCCGATGACTGAAGAGCTCCTACCTTCTCCAACCCAGTCCTCAGTCAAGCAACTGCACCACCTTCTTCAGCACCCCTTCCGTCCCCAATCCCACATTCTTCGGATCCTTCGCGACCCCTTGCCATAACTCTCCATGCCTCGGCTCGTTGCTCTCCGCCTTCGCAATCATATCGGCAACCTTCTCCTCGGTCCCATGTTGCTGCAAGAATTTGAGGTACCAAGCCCACGTATCACCTAGGTCGGCGTCCAGGACAATGGCCTTTTCGAACCAATTGGCCGCCTTGTCCAGTTTTCGTTCCCCCCAAAAGACGCGAGCCACCGTCACGAACAGCGTGGGAGAGTTCTCGCATTTCTTGATGGCCTCCAAGCTCCGGGGTTTGCGCTGCGTGCGGGGCTCCAGATGCCAGATGCTTTCGGACCAGAGCACGCCACTGGTTGGTAAGGCCTGGAGTGCTTTCGCCATGAGGACTTTCGCTTGGGGAATGTTACCAGCCCGACGTTCGACTCGAATGGACTCGAGCCGCAACTCTGCCGATTTTGGCGACGCCATGATGCCCCGTTCTAGCACGCTTCTCGCTTTAACCACTACACCACTGGCTTCTTCCAGTCTGCCTAGAAGCAGAAAAAGTGGCACAGACGTGGGACAGACCCGAGTTCCGGTGTTGTATGCTTCCCGGGCCTGGGGCATCTTACCTTGTGCCGAGTAGATCTGCCCTTTCTGCATATGAAGTTTCGCCTGCTTGGGATAAAGTTGTAGTGCTGCTATGCAGAGGTCCAGAGCAACGACGTCGTTCCCTTGTTGACGTTCGAAAGCAATGCTCTTGTACCATACTCTGTCCGTTCCGGCCTGTTCTCGAGCTGTCTGTAGCAGTGTTCTAGCTTCGGCGTTGTTACTAGTATTCGCTTCCAGCTCCACGGCGGCCAGATAGATATCTTCGTTCGAGCTGAGCTGATTGAAAGCACGCCCCAGCACTCGTCGTGACTCATCGATACCATCTGCCCCTTTTCGTTTCGCTTTGGCGAGGGCTAGCCATAGTTGCACTGACAACGGACAAGCTTCGCAGGCCTTCTCGAGTAGTTGCAGTTCTGACTTCTCCGACCCATGCATTCTTTCGAACTCTGTGGCATACTTCCACAGCCGCTCGCTGGTGGGGAATACTCTTAGAGCGTAGGCATTGATAGCTCTGGCGGTTTCGAATCTTCCCCGCGCCACACTAGCTTGACTGTCTTCGAGGAAAAGCAACTTTCTGTCATCATCTTCATCAATTCCAAACCCAAGCGTTTCTGCAATAATGGCTTGTAGCGTAAGCACAGCTCCTCCCTCAGTCTCCAACTTCTCCGCTTCAGTGATCCATTCCTCCCGTTTCAGCATAGCACTTTCACGTGCCAAATTTGAGACAGCCTTTTTGATGATCATCTCTGGGTTGCCTCGACCAGTCTCTTCTGCCAACCTTGCAGCAGCAATCCAAATTCTGAAACTCGTTGGATTCGCTAACCTGGCCTTGTTGAGTACTTTCTGGGCATCCAACGGGTTGCCAGTCATGACCTCTAACCTCGCCAAACCCAGCCAGAGATCTACAGAGAGTGGTATCTCATCTGTTGCTCTGGCAGTCAATAACTTGGCGTCAAACGGGTCCTCCACCCCATTGATCAGCTCCCTCCAGATCTTCTCGCTTTTTGGAAGAGCATCGGTTGCGCGCATGAGGACGCGCTTCCTGTTCGCTGGTATGGTTTCTAGGTCCGCTGCTCCGAGGTACAAGGCCGTTGAGGTAGGGTTAGCTTGAATGCCATTCTTCGCAATGATCTTTGCATTGTGATTGTCGTTTAACCTCATGGCTTCGAGCCACACAGCTTCACTATTTGGACACATCTCTGTCCCTTTAGCGATCGCTTTTCTTGCTGCGACTACCCTCCCCGCGACCTCCTCGAGTCTCGCAAGAGCAATGTAGCCCGGCCCGTGACGAGAGTTTGTCTTGATTACAGACTCAAGAAGGGTCCGTACTCGGTTGATGTCACCAACTTCCACTTCGCCGGCCTTTAGTTCGGTCTTCGAAAGGCTAGTAAGATAGCCCTTGGGGTCGATATTCGTAGATATACCTGAAGCGGCATCGGCACCAGATTGTGCAGCCTGGTCAAGTCGAACCTGTAAAACTTTGTCCCTTGCAGCTCCAATATCGGCGAAATTTGTCATAGTTCCATCCACGCTGTCCGCTCCTGCACCATTCGTCGCAATACCATCATCGTTCACGCTGGTGTCCATCTGAGTTGAATCCCTTGCTCCTGCAATGACACTGTCCGGCACAGCGTAGAATCTGTTGTGGGCGTTTGTTTTTGTCCGCTTGTTCTTCCTGGTCAGGTCTCCTGCTTCGGGGATGTTCGCCCAGTCTTCTTCCGTCACACTTGCAAGTCCTCGCTTCAAGTCTGCAAATTGCTGCTGAATCTTGGGGTTGTTGGCCTCGTAGTCTGCTCGTTCTTGTGCTTCACGTGCTTCCCTAGAATTGGGGGATGGGTTCATGTCGGTAATCTGTTCAAACAAGAGAGTTTTGGATAAACAAAGTGCTCGAAATAGGGCCAGGAGTCGGTGTAGAGGTGAGGAATCTGGGGGGTTCACCTTCGCGACTTCCGCCTTTTCTCCATTTTCTCATCAACGTCCTGGTAGATCCGATCCGCTGCGTCGTCTTCGGCATCAAAGTTACCACCTGAGAAAAGTCCCGTCTCATTCTCTGGATCTTGGAAACGGTCCTCATCCTCTTCTGGTTCTTCCTTCTTCTCTGTTGCTCCGTAAGCTGTAGGCGGTGCTGCACCAAGCTGTGCAGCTCGTTTGGCAAGAGCTTCCTTGATCTGATCCTCGCTAGGACCTTCTCGCGCAGGACCCAGGTCCGATCGGGTTGTGAAGCCAGTGGCTATATATCTATCAGTCGCGCTCACTTGGGCAACCGTGGGTTCGCGAAACCTACCTCCACGACCAAGACCTGCGACATAATTTTCAGGAGCTGCCTGGCTAAGGAAGTCTTTCCGACCTGACATGGTCGAGAATGGGGAGGATTGAGTCCGTAATTGCAATAGGGAAAGTTCTTCTCAGTCACTTGAACTATGGGAGAGAATAAGCATTACAATGCTCCGAGTAGTGAATCGCAAAATAATGAGGCTCAACTTGGCGTTCTGATCGACAGGACTAGGACTAGGAGCGCTAGCCTCAGACTTTTCACGCTAGTGGTGATCTATCTTCTCTTATCGATAAGCATCTTGAGCTACACAAAAATTGTATGTCTTTACATGTTCATTTCAGATGCCTCTACGCGACTAAGATGTATGTAGTGTTATAGGTCGCTCTTGGGGTCTCTCGTCTGTCATAATGCCCAAAGCGACAGCCAAGAAGCGCAATGGCGCATCACACACTTCGCCATACGGCACCGCTGGAAAGACATCAGCTGCCAACCATATCTTCAAAGTACGTAACAGCCAGCCAAAGCGTGCATCTTCTGGCCCCTGAAATATTTCATAGATGAATACTACACTTGGACAGCACGTGCTCAAGAATCCGGGTGGCAAGTCAATACTGATTGCTTTTGTCAGCCTCATTTGCTGATCTATATCAGTTGCCGACGCAATCATAGCCAAGGCCGACTTGAAGCAGAGTGATGTACGCAAATCTATCACTCACGGAGACTCGAGACTGAAAGTCCTCTAGGTCGTGCTTGAAGTGGGTCCTGGGACCGGCAACTTGACAGTCAAGATCCTCGAGAAGGCAAAGAAAGTCATCGCGGTCGAATTGGATCCTCGAATGGCTGCTGAGGTTACGAAACGAGTCCAAGGCACCTCAAGTGCGAATCGTCTCGAAGTACTCCTCGGGGACGTGGTTCGCATGGATCTCCCGCGCTTCGACGTCTGCATATCGAACACGCCGTACCAAGTATGGTAATCCCAACCCAACAGCCACTGCCAGTACGCTCAAAGGAATATCTAGATCTCATCGCCCCTGACCTTCAAACTCTTAAACCTCGATCCCTCCCCACGAACCTGCATCCTCACCTTCCAACTCGAGTTCGCCCAACGGCTATTCGCCCGTCCTGGATCCGCACTCTACTCCCGCCTCTCTGTGAATACGCAAATGTGGGCCACAGTCACACACATCATGAAGATTGGGAAGAACAATTTCCGCCCTCCCCCAGCTGTCGAGTCGAGCGTCGTCCGCTTAGTACCAAAAAGACCGAGGCCGCAGATCAGCTGGGAGGAGTGGGATGGCTTGCTCAGGGTATGTTTCGTGAGGAAGAACAAAACATTGAGAGCAGGGTTCTTGGGTACAAGTACAGTTATGGAAATGCTAGAGGCGAATTACAAGACGTATTGTGCGCAAAACGACGTACCCATAGAAGACGGGCCGGCAGAGCAGAATGCGGTCACAGGTAAGGAAGCACAGACAAAAGGTTTTCCAGACGACATCTCGGAGGAGCATCAAGAAACACCCAGCGTGACTACATCACACGACACACACATAGCACTATCTGCCGACGCCACCATGGCCGAAACCCACCCATCCCCATCCACATCCGCAGACTCAGACACAGAATGGAACGGCTTCGACACCCTCTCCCAATTCATCGACGACGACGAAGAACAAGACCAACACCAACCAACCGAAACAATGGAAATCGACGACAACGACACCCTCCCCCCCTTCTTCCAAGACGAAGCTCAAAACGCCAAAGCCAGAACCCTCAACGCAAAACCAGGTTCCAAGAGAAATCGAAAGGGAAAAGTGGCCATGTTGATTAAAGAGAAGGTTAATAGGGTGCTGGATGAGACGGAGTTGGGCGATAAGCGGGCGAGGATGTGCGATGAGGGTGATTTTCTCAGGCTTTTGTGGGGGTTCAATGAAGAGGGGATACATTTCAGTTGATGTTGATGTTATGTTGAGTTGAGTTGTTGCTAGCAAAGACACTATGTGTGAAGGGAATGTCGGCTTAGCGAGGCGTTGAGATGGTATGAAAACTATGGTAGCATTCGCATAGCGTTGTACGGCGTTCAAGATTGACGTCGCAATGATCCTTCGATATAAAACCCAATAACATCTCATCATCAACCCTTTGTACAAATAAACATCAAATCCACCGCGCCTAAATCCCTCCCTCCACTAAACGCCGAATGCGATCCAAGAACGACGACTCCATCCATTAATGCAGCAAAAGTGGGTATCTTTCCATCCAGCCATCCAAGCATAAATGCCGCCCATCAGGAAAACTCCAGTCGCTCCCCTCCCTCATGCCATCTAGATCGCGGTATGTATCTTCCAAACTCCCAAAAATGCACAACGTTCAACGCCAACCACACCCATCATTGCCCCACAGCCAAACACTCATCCAGCAGCGAAAACAACTTTTCTCGATCCTTGGCCGCGCCACCTTCCCACCCCCAGCTCTCATTGTCGTTACCGGCATACGCTCCATTCACATGCACGCCGTTCGTCAATACGCCATTCGCCCTCGGCCCACTCCGCTCCATCTCCTCTTCTTCCTCGACGATCTTATCAGGGTGTCTGCCCCAGCCCTCGAGCACACCTTCAGGCCAACCGCCCATGATATTCTCGACAATCGTCGGCATCTGGCCCATCGCCGAGCTACCACCCACCTCCATCGCGATCCTGAAATCACCAATACCAAGCGGTCTCCGCGAACTCGCCTCCTTCGTCTCCACCGGAAGTAGATTGCTGACGATGCCCCTTGCTACTTCGCCCTTCGATAGCATCTTCTCCTCTCGGTCAAGCTGCTGGCGGTAGCGTCGTGTGCTTATGGAGTGAGCGCCAGCTGCGCCTGAGAGATTGGATCTTGTCTGTGCAAGAACGGAGCCAACGACGGTTTTGATGTATTGTTCGGTAGCAGTGGCCATGAACTCGGCACATGTGGCGGAAGCACCGTTGGGGAGAGATTGTTCGTAGCAGATTGGTACCATGCGGTTGTGTATTGTGTCTGCGTCCGGGAATTCGCCAGTTTCGCTGGCGAGAGGTTGCGAATAGCGTTTGCGTATCTCGAGATCCCAGTCTAGTTGCGGAGATAATCAGCCACAAATTTTGGCCGCCAAAGTGAGTTTTGGTAGAAGAGGGTACACTTACTTGTCTTGTTCAAGCCACCAGCGCTGATGGGCACGCTATCTGGCAATTTGATCATCTTCGCACCATGATATCCATTCATTGAATTAGCGACCGAGTGCGAGACACTGTCAAAGAGATCGCCCTGAACAGATAGATTGATTAGCTAGGGTTGTTGATCATGAAAATAGTGTGAGGCGTATCGTTTCTGAAAGGCCTCTAGAGGGATCGCACGCGGGTCTTCTCACATCAGGTACCTCTTTCACCCTCCTTCTTTCCCTCGCCTGTAACTGCATGACCTCCATCTTCAACCTCTGTTCCGCTGCATCTCCAGACACTGGTTTGGAGAGGACCGTAGGCTTGTCGTTTGCGGAAACCCATGGTGCGACACCAGGTTCCGGAGGATCACGATTGACATTGCCATATATTCCCGCTATCAGTTGATTGTGGAGGTGTTCGGTATTCGGATCTGCAGTTACGTAGTAGTCTATTTGTAAGGAGAGCTCGTTTTGGTTGAGGTGGCCTGGGGAAACGGACAATTGTTAGCACATCTGAGTTGCTAGACTCCTTATGAGGGCGGGACGATAGTTCCCCAACATACCGAGCACGAACAGGCTTATAGCTTCCTTATACTTCCCCCAATTATTCCCAATGGCTGCTTTCAAGCTAGTGTATAATGGTTCCAAGTCGATGCGTTGGGCTGTGCTGACTGTTTTTGAAGCCTTCTGGGAGGGTGGCGCTGTAACACTATTGACTTGCTTGAGGGAGAGAGAGGAAGGGTGGGCTGTAACTATGGAATCTGAGCGGCTCAGGGCAGCCGGGTCGATGTCAGGCATGGCGAAGGCTGGGGTGACCCCGTGAGATGCGCCTCGTACTACTAAGGGCGCCGACGCCCCATTGAGGTGCGGAGGAGCCCAGGTATCTTCTCCAAACTCCTAGGATATTGCCAAAAGACACCAAAGAAACTGTGGAATTTCTCCTCTGCGATCGCCAATTGCAGTTGCGGGTCGGGGTGGTGCAGGTGAATCTGGTCGGCTATCAAAAGAAGCGCTCGGCTGTCGCCGCGAGGCGCGAATGGCTTGCTTGCATGCTTCCAAATCTAGTTAGCTTCACTTAATTTACTGAGTCTACCTCACTTTACTCCTCTCATCTCCTGCTACTCACGCACTTAACATGACTAGATAGGGGCCTGTATCTATACCCACCGCACAGCGGTCGCTTATCATCTTGGATGAGACTCCGAGCCTGTCGAAGCTCGGTTTCGTGCCTATAAAGGTATCTTTCCAGAGAGGCAACTCGTTCGCAGCTAATTCATGATCGCCTCCCTCCTCAATCATGGAAATTCTTGGCAGGGAAGAACTACGATGTAGGCTCAGGTCACGCGGACGAGTCAGACCATGAGCTCGTCGTACCTACACTACGAGTCATATCGCCGCAAATTGGACCTGACGTTGCCTGATAGACTTCGCTCAAGCGATACAAGATAATGAACTAGGTTTCGCATCGTCTGAAAGCCGTATCGGTGGCGGGCCCGGCTAACTTGTTGTCTCAAAAGTTTCCCTTGTTCTCGAAATTCCGTGTCTTTTTGGTCGAGTCATTGTAGCATTTGACCCTTGGTAGGTTATCTGGATTGCAAAGTTGCAAATTACCAGGAATCCCAATGGACGAATCCAAAAACGTAACCCAAGTAAACAGCTAATCCATTATGTGGGTGAACATTGGGAGGTGATGGGCAATTGGAGGAGATTCTGAACGTGCAATTCTGGCTCTGATCAAGACGAAACCCAAGCTTTCCATAGCATGATACGAAGGATAAGGGTATATACAATCAATGATAGCGGATCTAGAGTGCCCCATCCGTTCTCAACTTCTCGTTGCCCCACGGCTCTTCTGTCAGCGAGGTCAATCCTGCAAATGGCTCACAGGTCCTTCTCCCACTCATAGGCCCCGGACTCGGTAACTTGACCCCCTTAGCAGCATAGCCTCTAGCCGTCTGGCCTTCCACATTGTCACTCTGGCCACTTTGCCCCCTGGCCTCTCCCACTCTATTTCCCATCCCGGCTTCGCTTTCTCCAGATATACCAGCAGTACCTCCAGCAGCGCCAGTGACTTCTGCCGACGCTTGCAATGCTTTCAGCAATGTGATGGTAGATTCGGGCGTGAGATCTTCGTAGTAGTCGTCATTAATCTGTATCATAGGAGCATTCACGCAGGCGCCTAAGCACTCGACTTCAGAGAAGGTAAAGAGGCGATCCTCAGTGGTTTGACCGGGATGTATGCCGAGGTGGGATTCGATGGCTTCCATGATCTTGTCGGAGCCGCAGCCACCTAATTGGCAGGGTGTCTGCAATGCCTGTGTCAGCCACGTACGCAGCTCCTGCAATCGCAGGAGCATGGATGTGTCAAAAGCATTTTAGGGAAACCTACAGTAGTACAGGCCTGCACATGAAACCTCCCCACAGGATCCCGATTATACATCGTGTAGAACGTCGCCACCTCATACACACGCATCGGCGGCATCTCAAGTAGCCTGGCTACCTCGTTCATTACACTTATGCTCGTGAAGCCATGCTGTCGTTGGCCAAGGTCGAGCAGGGGCATAACGGCTGCTTTTTTGTATTGGGGTGGGTAGCGTTTTAGAATCTCAGCGATGAGCTTTTGGTTGATAGCATTGAATTTGAAAGGGATCTTGGGATTGTTTTCCGGTGTGTCCCGATGCTGTCGGCATGTTTAGATAAGGCCGCTCGTAACCTCATCGCTCAGTGCAAGGAGCGAACATACGACTTGGAGAGCTTCGCTTGAGACGCGGGGTGTGACGGATAGACTTCTGCGTTGAGAGGGACGCGAAGCTTGGGCAAGACATCGGGACAGTCTGGGTACAAGTTTGGACGCCATCCTAGTGAATAGAGCCCCTTAGAGGATAGTCGAACTATATACCTCCGATTAGGTGAAGTAATACAAAGCCATGACCTGACTCGCTGTAGTTTGATAAAGTAAAGTACTTTGCGCCGATACGGCGCGCTTGTGTGGAAGCTCTGCAGGCGCGCGTCAACAGCTTCCCATTCGCAAGGTCGGAAGCAATGCCCAGCCGGCCTCGGGATCTCACCGTGCCATAGACTCTGATAGTCGCTACAGAGACAGCATGACTACACCGAGGGACCGTTGGAAGTCGCTGCAAATGCGCTGGCCAGGATGACTGCTAGCAATGGAGAACTTTTTCCTCCGGTAACGCGGCGTCCGCAGGTGTGTACGACACAGCCAATGGATGAAAACTGAGAGGGTATCTTGCTGACAGAGCCGGGTCAATAGCTGCGTCAAGCAACCCTCATACTTCCTAAGACTGGTCGGCGCGTCAAGAGAAACGTGACCTTTGGACCTCCACCAGCTATCGACAGTGCGCATGATGCTGGGACATCAGATCGCTCTTCCTTAGTGGGGAGTAAAAGACAGACCCGCCGCCCAAGCAATGCTACTCTGCTCATAAACACCGTTAAGGAATATGCACCGTATGTTTGGGCTTTTGCGACTTCCAAAACGGGTCGAGGTGTCTTCAAATGTAGCGTCGCATATTTCCTTGGTAGTCTAGCGACCTTTGTACCGTTCATCGCCGCATTTCTAGGCCAGCAAGATGGCAAGCATATGGTTGCAACGATCACAGTCTACTTCCACCCTGCCCGGTCAAGAGGCAGCATGGTAGAAGCCATTGCTTGTGCAGTGGTGGCTTTTATATACGCGGCGTTCATATGTTTCTCGAGTATGGGCGTCTCCATCTTCTTCGGCAGGACGCTAGATCTCACTGTTTTGGGCCACGTTATTGTTTTGATTGTCTTTTGCGGAGGCGGACTAGGGTTTGTAGGCTGGACCAAACAACGGCTTGGACATCCACTTGTCAACATCTCTTGCTCCTTGACCTCACTCGCTATCATCACTGTCGTAACCAAAGAGGGAGCAGTTCAGGCTGCGCACTTCTCTGACGATAAAGTGGTACAAGTGATGAAGATGATCATTATGGGTGTTATTGCAACGACCGCCGTTTCGCTTCTCATCTGGCCTGTTTCCGCAAAAGAAGACCTAAAGAAGGATCTCGTTCTAGTCACAGATTGTTTCAGTGAATTGCTTACCATGATCACACGGGGATTTCTCTCCGGTTCAGAAGAGGAGCTCCAGCAACAGCGGTTTCTAGATACATCTGACAAATACAAGAAGGTATTCAATTCCTTGAGTAAAAATCTCAAGGAGGCCAAGTACGAGCACTACTTTGTAGGCACGGAGAAAGAATACCACAGTGAATCTAAACTTGTCGACTGCGTACAGCGGCTAGCTCAGAACATTGGCGGCCTTCGAAGCGCTGCTACTACCCAATTTGTGCTTCTTGCACAGACTGGTGTTTCGATTCCCCCAACTCCGTCAAGTACTCAGTCCAATACACCTTTACCGGCCTTCTCGTCCTTCCCACTGTTGTTAAATACCTCAGTCTCCTCTTCGGAGGAGTATGGTGTACTAGCTGCGATTGACGAGACATCGGAGGATGGGTTTCACGAAGCTAGCCCACTCGCCCAACCGCCTTCGGATACTACCAGTCTCGCGCCGACCATCAAATCACCATCTGACATATTCTCCAGATTCATCATGCTATTAGGCCCATCAATGGTGAATACCCTTCCCATCACAATTGAGCCCTGGCCTCGCTAATACAGAGTCTCCCAGAAGTCATTGGCTGTAACTTTGCAGCAGCTCCTGGAAGAACTTCCATTCAGCCCCGATGGCCACATTGCGGTTGACGCGCATTTCAGGAACAGCCTGGAGGATGCCGTCGACTTATACATCAGTTCACGAGAAGAGGCTCTTGGTCTGCTTTACAAGAGCCAAGAGCTCACCAAGAATCGATCGGTGGAATTGGAAGCAGACTTCGAGGAAGTCGCAGCTAGCTGTGGCTACTTCAGCTTTTCACTGCTGGATTTTGCTAACGAGATGAGAGTCTATCTTGAGATTCTAGATGATTTGAAGCTTGAGGTCGAGGAGAGACCTTGTGGCAGGACTTGGAATTGGCTCAAATTCTGGCGTAAATACCAACGCACAAGGCCGAATTCGGACAACAACGATCCAGGTATGATATTTTGTACCCTACAGCCGCAAGTCTATAAAAGAACTTCTCTCAATCTGAAGTCCTCAACCTTCTCGCTTTTTGGGCGATCATGCCAGAAGTTGAGGGATCACTATTTCAGACACCGATTTAGCTAATCAATGTCTTTACAGAACATGAAAGCCTCGTCATGGGAAGTGAGGAGACTGAGATACGAAGCCATATCTCCAGCTCGAGGGAAAGGAAAACTGCATCGCATTCTGTGGGCGCGCCTCATAGCACTTGGTCGCCCCGTTACCGGCTATGGATGGCATTGAGACTCTTTAGACGAGAAGACGTAAAGTATGCCATCAAAGTCGGCATTGGGGCTGCTCTGTACGCATTACCATCCTTCCTAGCCACGACCCGGCCCTTCTATCAACATTGGCGAGGGGAATGGGGCCTTCTCTCATACATGCTGGTCTGCGCAATGACGATTGGGGCTTCAAACACCACTGGCTGGTCACGTTTCCTCGGCACATGTATAGGAGCGCTATGTGCGATCGCGTCATGGACGGTCTCAGGAGGTAATGCATACCTCTTAGCGTTCTTCGGTTGGATCATGTCGCTTTGTACAGCCTTCATTATCGTGGCCAAGGGAAAAGGTCCCATGGGACGCTTTATCATGTTGACATATAATCTCTCGGCTCTCTATGCCTACTCTTTGTCGGTCAAAGATCTTGACAACGATGACGATGAAGGGGGTGTCAATCCAGTCATCACAGATATCGCTCTTCATCGCGTAGTGGCAGTCTTATCTGGGTGAGTCAAGCGAGATGAAATGAACGGTCATTGTTGATGATATTTTTAGTTGCTTATGGGGTCTTATTGTCACCCGGATTGTCTGGCCCATCAGCGCCCGAGAGAAAGTTAAGGATGGTCTCAGCATCATATGGCTACGCATGGGACTCATCTGGAAGCGTGATCCGCTTGCCATGCTTATCGAGAGAGACGACAGGAACGCCTACATGGACCTTCGAGAAGAGTCTGACCTACATCGCTATTTGTCAGGACTCGAGGATCTGCGCATCTCTGCAGCGTCTGAATACGACCTCAGGGGCCCCTTCCCTGATGGCGCTTACGCACGAATTCTAAAGAGCACCGGAGCCATGCTCGATGCATTCCACGCTATGAATGTCATAATAATGAAGAATCCTCGAGCGACAAACGGGGAAGCGGAGATGTTGCGATACACGATCAAGGAGAGAGCTCAGCTGTCGACGAGGATAAGTCATCTATTTCAAGGTAAGGACTTCAGATGCTGATGAGTCATTGCTGATATCTTCGAAGTACTTGCATCATCAATGAAACTCGAGTATCCACTGAACGAGGCATTACCCAACACCGACAACGCCAGAGATAAACTACTCGCCAAGATATTCCATTATCGCAAGGAAGAAATGCAGGATGCTGGTTGCGGCGACGAGGACTTTGAACTACTATACGCTTACGGTATGTGCTCTCTCATGAATACCTACCGAAGGCCTAGCTCATGTACTAATCTCAACGTAGCGCTCGTCACCGGCCAGCTCTCCAAAGAAATCACCGAGGTGGGTAAGGAGCTCGAGCAGCTATTCGGCGTCCTCGACGAAGAAACACTAAAGTTGCAATGATTTCTGCCAATACAGGAAGCGTTTCATCCTAGACTCAACCTATGAGCAATACGATCCAAAAAGTGCCTCACCATTCTCTTGTTCATATTCCCACGCAACATACGGTCTCATACATACATCCCCCATCACATCACATCACATCAAGCATCAAACCATTCCCAACGCACCACCGACCCTCATCACCAACATCACGAATTGCACATCCACGCCCCTTCCCCCTTCCCCCTTCCTCCTTGCAAGTAGTATAGTATAAACCACACCACATCTCCACACCCCAATCCCTCAAAACCCCCTCTATGTCTCCCCTCAAAATTCCCCTCATCTCCATCTCCAATGCATCTCCACATCCCCACACTTCCCCACACTTCCCCATCTCCACATACCCATACATCTGTATACGTCAAATCCTACGTCTATTCCACCTCACAGATTCGCTCTACATAATATCGCTTTCCCTTCCCCTCTACTATATCAGTCCGTGCTTATCGCCAACCCGAACCCAAATCCAAAGCCATATCTACGCCCAACCTGTTCACTGCATCGATTAAAGACCAACCTAAAATGCAGAAGTCCATTCCATTTCAATCAAATCAAATCCAATCCAATCGAAATCGAAATAAAGCGCATGCATGCTGAGAGAAGTAACATAGGACAAGACCATACGTCCGTCATGACAGCGCAGCCGCACGTCACATGAATCGCATGAAAGATTTTCATACTCGTTAATTGCATTTTCGTCTATGGAATGGAACAAAGGGAAATATGAAGGATATTCTAACCACCGCATCACTATTAATGCATACCTCATCTCATCTCATTTCATCTCATCCAACGAAAAGATCGTGCATAATCATCACTACATATGAAAAGAACAACAAAAAAAATCATCGCCTCCGTCTCCGCCTGCGCCTATCCCGGTCTCCATCCTCATCTTCCTCGCTCCCACCACCTAGAGACTGCAGAAACTTTCCGACCGTACCGTTACCACTGAATAAATCTTGGATTTTCTCCGCTATGTGATCCACTCCCTGTTCAGCTACAGGCTTGCCATGCTCGTCGAAACGCTGGGGTAAGTCGATGGTGGAATCTGAAGATGTGGGCGAGTGATCTCGTGCTTTTTTAGAATGGCGGTTATGGGGATGATTGCCATCACTGTCGCGATCACGATCACGATCGCGTTGAGAATGTTTGTCGTGTCGAGAGGAGTCTTCGCTGTCGTATGCGGTATCATGATCGGAGTCTTTGGATGAGTTGGCACGTTGGCGACGGTTCCGTATTTGTGTTGGAGAGCTGGGACGAGATGGTGGAGAAGAGAGATTGAATTTGACGGATTTGGGTGGCGGTGGTTGAGAGGACGCCCTTCGTCTTAGAGGCGGGCGATGCGGAGACGGGGCGCGCAGCGTGTTTACACCTGAGCCAAAAGAAAGTCAGCAAACTAGACTTGAGGAAATTGTACAAGATGTGTCATATAGGGTACCCACCCTCCCCTGACGGATTGCTGGGCTCGTGGTAAAACGGTGCAGCATTCGAATCATATAGAGGAACGTTGTTGTTGGGAATGTTGGGAGTATGGTGAAATACTTCGGCACTCACATTCTCATCAGCCCTCCTGGGTTCCCGGGGCTGCTGCGTTGGGTAGCCGGCAGTTCCTGGCGGAGGGGTGTAGGCGTCAGGGACAGGCGGTTGAAAGCCACCTTGGGGTGGGTAGCCGTAATCCGGATGGACTTGGGCATTGAGTGGCGCACCCTGGCCTTGATATTCAGGGCCGTAATTGGCGCCAGGTGGTTGAAAAGGCTGCCCAGGTGGGCCAGGGAAGAATGGCTGCTGTTGTCCACCTTCGACATAGCCAGCTTGGGGTTGGCTGCTTGGGGAATAGGGCGGCTGCGCGTATGGATCTTGGCCGTAAGACGCTTGCTCGGCTTCTTGTTGACCTGACCGCGGTTAGTGTTGCTGATACCTGATCCCATCAACTTGACTCACGTTTACGCTCTCTCTTTTCCTCTCTTCGACGTTGCTTTCTTTTCTCATGCTCAGAAGCGGCCAACGCAGCTGCTCCGGCGGCGGCGGCTCCTACTGCGAGGCCTCTACTACGGCTTCGGCTGCGACTTTCACTCTTTCGGCGGCGATGTCGTCTACGTCTTCTTCCCCCGTCTGATCCTGAATCGCTGGCGCTTCGGTTTCTCTCTCTCTCCCGTTGTTGTCCGTAAGCAGCTCCAGCAACAGCAGCTGGGACCATGGCATCTTGAGGATTATTGTAGAACCCTTGTTGGCTTGCTGGACGATTGTAGTAATCTTGAGGAGCACCATTGTATTGTACAGGTTGTTCGCCATACTCAATGAGGCCCGGATCGCCCCTTGGAGCATCTCGTGAACCTTCATAAGCCGGAGCAGACTGAGACCTGGATCGTGATCGACGTTCCCGGCGGGCATGACGCTCTTCACGGCGGGATTCTTTAGCTTCCTTTTCTTTCTTGCCAGCTTGGTTGCGCTCATAGAGACCGGCGATCGCAGCGGAGCCCAACCCAGCAGCGGCAATGGGAAGACCTTGACGAACTCTACTCTTGGAGCGAGATTTACCACCGCCTCGAGACTTACTTCGAGCGCGTTCAACCAGCCCAGCGACAGCGGCACCGGCCAAGCCAGCCTGGGCAATCTTCTTGTTGCGATGGCCCGGGTCACGAGCGTCATCCACCGCATCATCAGATGCGCCCACGGAGTGTCGTCGAGTCCTTGAACGGCTACGACGATCCTCGACCTGATTCTTCTTGCTTTGACGATTGGCGTAGCCTACGGCAGCAGCAACAGCGGCTGCTCCAAGACCTAGCCCGGCAAGCTGCTTGACTCGGGATTTGGACTGACTCCGGCTTCGACTTCTGTCCCTATCACGACGGTGCTTGCGACGTCCTTCGCGATCGCGAGATCTGTCTCGAGATCTATCACGCGACCCGCGACGGCTTTTGCTCTTTTCGCGGTAATGACTCCTCGCTCGGGTCACAGCTTCAGCACCTATGGCACCCAAAGCTGCCGCGCCGACATCCTTGCCTACACGACTGCGACGGCTACCTTCTTCGCCACCTTGCTTCTTACTGTGATGACGGAGGAGCTCTGCTGCTCCGAGCCCGGCAATGGCACCCTCAGCAAGATGTCGTCGATGGATGGGGCTTCCCCCATCGCTATATTCCTCTCGAGTCTCCTTCCTAATGTATTCGTAGCTATCATCACTTTCGTAGCCTCGGCCGCGGTCACGACCATATTGCGATATCGAATCGCCAGGGCTAACTTCTCGATCGCGACGAGAATAACGATCTTCCTCGTGATGAGAACGGTCGTCGCGGGACACCTCACGAACCCTCCGCTCGTAATAGTAATCTTCTTCTTCCTCTTCTCTTGGTTTGGGTCGCCGTGCAATCTGGCGATCATCCTCGTGGCGAGACTCGTGACGAGATCCAACTTCAGAGCGCTCAGATTGTCGAACTTCAGAACGCTGGATAAGCTGAAACTCTTCTTCCTTTGGTGGAGCGGGGACAACCAGAGGCGCTCGAGGAGCTTCTTGAATGATGATTTGCTGAGGCTCTTGCCGGATGATGATCGGCGGAGGTGGTTCCGGACGAGGATAGTAATCTACCGTTCGTGTGTATCGTTCGAGGTCATCGCGACGGTCAAAGTCCCGCTCGTACCGTATTTCACGCTCTGGTGGTCTCTCGTAGCGGCGAGCCTCCGGCTCTCTTTCTCGCTCGAGAACTCTGATCTCTCGACGCTGTGGGACAGGTTCAGGTTCTCGTTCTCTCTCGATGATTCTGATCTCTCGGCGCTCTGGTACTGGTTCAGGTTCTCGTTCTCTCTCGATGACTCTGATCTCTCGTCGTTCTGGAACCGGTTCAGGCTCTGGAGTTCGCTCACGGCGAATAAGGACTCGATTCTCCGAATAGGCAGCTCGATCACCACCCCGCTCAGAGCGACGATCACTTCCGCCTCCTACGACGGTGATCCTCTCCTCCCTCTCGGTCTCTTCATCACGAGGTATGATATATTTTTTGCGAGTGGTATATGGAGCCTCACGGGGTTCTGGTCGAAGATGGCTCCCAGCACTTGATCTGGCATCATATTCTACCTCACGATCCCGGTATAGGACTCGATCACCGCGGACAGACATGATGAGATGAGGTATCGCCCTGATGTCGTCGATGAAATGAGTGAGTGGTAATAAAGGCAACCAGATTCAGTGGTGTGGAAAAGACGAGGCTGGAGATCATGCGCTTATCGGGCTGGACCCCGCAACGTCAGCAATTCGCTGTCAGTAGCGGCCACAGTCAACGGTCATTACTGTCGATACGCAGATATTGACAGCTTTGTAACCTCGTCAAGATGGAAAGACTGGACAAGAGATATGGTAGTGAAAGTCAGGCGTGCTGCGGCCTAATGTGTTTTCACTGCAGAGAGGTAGTGGGGCTCACGCCATTCCCTTTCGGTCACTAGCTCCAGATGGTGTCCTACATCTATCACATCTGGAGTCATTCATATATGACTTGGCACTCAAGGCACATCGAACTGGAAGCTAGACATAAATCGTCCAATGCTGATCAATCTTTTCAAGTTGGTCTTCTCATAATTCTTCAGAGTTCAAGCCTTGCAATCTGGGCTATGGATGAGGAAGACGTCGTGGGACACGAGCATAAATCAAGTATAATAGCTGATATATCTCGCTTCTCTTGGGCGGTTCTCCAAGCTCCAATATCAACCAGCCAAGACTTTGGTCATATGGCTTTGCAAGAGAGTCTGTCATCGTGTCATGTTGTTGTGCATGTCTGTCACTACAACGAGGCTTAAGCAGACAAACCTCAAGCGAAGTCAAGCCTCATTAATGGAAGTCCACTTGACCTCGATGGCCATAAGCTAAATATTTACAAGCATATCTATACCAATGTTCACCTCAATGAAACGTCTTTCCTCTTTCCATCTCCCAAACTCGGCCTGGAGGTTCGCTGATATGCAGCCATCAATCATCCGCGTCTCGAAGTGATCCGATCGAGAAGATATGAAAACCCAACGGAACCTCTACAAAGCTGAATTATCGAACAGCTAGAGTCCGGCGACTTGATCGAAAGCATAAACGCCTCCTTCATAGTAGTAGAGTTCTTTTAGATACCACCAACCGAGCCAGGATTTCGAGGTTCCGGGAATAGTTCTAGAACCGATGAGGGTATGTATTCTAAGCACCAACCTTTGATAATTGTATATGCGCGTTTTCGCCATTGCCCATTGATACGGGCGAAGAGTAACAGATGACCTAATCTCACCCTGAAAGAAAATCCATTCAGCTTACCGCTATCATTGAAAGCAGGTAAGTGATCCAATCTGCGATCTTGCTATTCGGCGAGTGATCTGAACTCATCGCTTTGTACTTGAGTAAGGATTGCGTTAATAAAAAAAAAGAGAGAAAGATCATGACTAGAAGAGCGACACTATCCTCTTCCAAGACTCATACCTCAGCCTATTCCTATTTCCCAATCGTCTCACCAGCCTTGCTATCCTCTATCCCTTAAGCCGCAAGCATAATTTCCTCACACCGTCACGACAACAAGACGAATCCATTTGAGCCTAGCTCATACGGCCCGTCCGTGGTTACACTATCGCAAATGCAACCCAAGTGGTGGAGGAGCAGGCACTGCAACATTGTGCTCTCAAAGAACATCTCGACAGGCGCGCGAAAGGAATGGGTGATTGCTGTGAAAGTCCAAAGTAAATAAAGAGCGCGCGCAGTGGAAAACCCCAATATTCGAACCGCCTCACCGGATGCTAACACTCGCAGCACATGTGCACGGATCAAATTCCATTTCAATCCATTATTTGATGAGATATCCAATCAAAACCATATGCTGTATTTCGAACTGCGAGCTCCGGCAGAGGGAAATCATGTCACTAGCGCATTACCAATCTTGTCGTGCTTACATATTGACTCGTCTGGCGTGTACAATATCTTTGCACAGCTCCACGACTGCGATCGGTGAGGTTATATTGTAGACAGAATCCATATGTAATCGCATAGAATATTCCACCCGGAAGGTGGCGGAGTAAGCCTCCGTCAGACCGGCAGAGCCGTTGATGCGGGATTTTGCTAGCACTAGCATATCTACGTACGTAGTAGTAGACTAGTAGTAAGTACTAGTTTTAGTCTGCTGACTAACCACGAGAAATGGAATATCTGATTGGCCAGCTCTCCAACACCACCTTCACTAGCCGTGCAAGCCTCTCAACCCCCAGCTCGTCCTCACACAGCGCGCCACGACACACGCTGCCTTCCACATTTCAGCCACATGTCATTTGTATGGCATGCCTGTTTACTACGTGCGCTTCATGCATCCATCTCCTCGTCAGCACTGCCTTTCCTCTCTACCCCTCCGCAGCCTTGTCCTCTGGTGCCCTGTAAAGCCCCGAGCGGCAGCTCGGATGGGTTAGAATACCAGGAACTCTCTACTACTAGTCGAGTTGAATGACGTGTGATCCTTCTTCTCAACCCAATTCCATCCTCCCTTCATGGCCTCCTCTGCACAGGGGCCCAACAAGGACGTCGGCAAAGTTGGAGATGTCAACGACAACCATGGCGGTGATCCAGGTACTGCCGGCCTAAGTCCTCCACCCTCTTCTCCAACACTCAAACGAGCTTCCACTACACCAACTACACCCACCATACAACAATTTTCCACCTCTGCCTCGGCCACAACGTCTCCGCAGCTCTCCCGCGATGGCTCGCCCACACGTCCGCAGCTCAAATCAAATGTGACGACAGGACCTCGCGCAACAAGGTCACGGAAGAACAGTCAAGATATTAGTCCCATAAGAGGCCCAGGTGCATCCGGCTCAAGCATACCCACGGTTCTCTCGGCGGCGGCAATACAGAGAGCTCTATCAGCAGCTGGCACTCCTCACCTACCCTCGCCTGCGAAGCAGGACTTTTCGGTTGATGCACCACAACCCCAGAAGGCTAGTAAGATACCAACCGGTACCTCTGGTCTGAAAATACCTCGTCTGAGCTCTCCTCCACCAGCTGCGTCGTCGGGATCCAACAAGTCTCTTCTGTCTCCAGCTCGGAAGATCGATCAGTCTCAAACGACACAATCAACACCCAGCATTGTGGTTGACCGCCCCGCTCGAAGTTCAACGTCGACGAGCGACTCCGATGCTGGAGAAGAAGAGAAGTCACAGAAGTCAGGAATGAGGACACCTGTGCGAGGAGCTAGTGGAAATGGTCCTGCGCTGGAGACTGTACAAGAGAGCAGCCTACCGTCCACGCCAGCGATAGGTATAGGGCGACCCGCTCAAGCGGGCCGGACGTCTACCAGTAATGACCGGCCGGAGAGGATCGAAGAGAATCCTATGGAAAATGCGTTGGCGAACGAGGCAAAGTCGAAAGCTGAGAGCGGAAATGAAAGTGCGGGTAAGAAAAGTACCGGAGGGAAGAGCACAGAGGAGGTCAAGGAAAAGCGAAAACCGGCGACCGCTGCCAATTCTGCCAAGCCACCCGTTGTGCAAAGCAAGAGGTCTTTCTCACAGCTTCCTTTCATCAAGGCTCCAAAAGCCAACGCCGAAGGATCCGTCAAGTCCATGACCGTCGAGACGGAAACCGTCAGCTCAATACCGCAGGTTGCTCTGGGTGGTGTCATGCCCGAACGTCACTTGCTTGGAAGAACGGAGACATCGGGAAGCCTTCGCCTCAAACCCAGCAACGAGACGATACGACCCAAGAAGGAAAAGAAAAAGGTAGTGCGAAAGGCACCGTCGCTGAATGCTGGCAATGGTGGGTCTATGTTTGGACGTCATCATCATCACCATCTTTTCTCCCGTCTCCCTTCCTCTGACTCCCTAATTTCTTTACTCGTTTCCCCTCCTCTCATCAGTGACTGCAACCTCAAGCAAGTCAAGACAGGGGCTGCGTTGGTTCCCGCCAACTGCAAGGAAAAGCCCATTCAAACCCCCCGTGAAAACCCCCGCGGAGCCCCCAGGAGACATTCAAGTACAGTGCTAATCCCGTTTCGAGGGCGCACAGCCTCCACCAAAGCAGATATATTCGAAGCCAAAATCGCGACCGCCGTCGACGAAGCGAACTCAACGGATTCCGAGGAGACCTTTGTCTACGAATCCAACCCTCCGGAACCGCACTCGGCGAGGTCGCATCGTTTCCACTCCCGCACCCCAAGCGCAACCTCTACCGTGAGTCACTACGATAATTACGGCACCAAGACTAGACAAGATGGACAGCATAGCGTTGTGGGCAAGAAGAGTATGAAATTTGCGAATAATTACAACTCTATCGGCTATGCCAATGATGAAGGTACCGTCCGAGGTCCCAGCCAAAACTCAAGGAACACAAGCAATACCGCATCGCATCACCATCACATCGGGCGTTATGGACGTGGTGGCCATGCGTCATTGTTCGATAGCGACTCTCCGTTTCCCAATGCCACCAAATCAACCCAGTCAACAGCAAATCACGGCGGCCAATATTCCCCTCGACATTCCAACGCACGAAGCCCCCATGTTGTACATGTCACCAAAAGTTCGCGCAAGGCGGAAGACATTCTGTCGTACGATCTTGAGGGTGAAGGTGCGGATGATGAGCGAACACCTCTGATAGGCTTCAATCGCACCGCGCGGAACCGTCGCAGAGCTCTGCCGGGGAGTGTTCGGCAGATGTACTCGGAGGAGAGAGGCCATGGGGTGTGTGGACGTGTCACAGCATGGACAATACTAGGCGTCGTTCTCACCCTCATCGTAGCCGCGATAGTGGCTGTTGTCATTCTCTGCTCCAAACCTCTGACCGACATTCACGTCAAGGACATCCGTAACGTCCTCGCCTCGGAGCAAGAGATCATGTTAGACCTCCACGTCCACGCCATCAACCCCAATCTCATAGCCATCCAAGTCAGCGATATAGACATCAACATCTTCGCGAAGAGCAAGCACGTTGGCACCAACGAACTCTGGCGATCCCACCAGCCACATGACGAAACCTCAAATCCTCCGCCAAAACCTGGCAAAGTTCGGATCAGCTCAAGCTCCACCCCACCATTCATCCACGACCCCGCCGACATCATCAACCAACTCGACGGTATAGACGAAGGTACAGACCCGATCGATGACCCAGCCGCAGACTCACAAACGATGCTCCTCGGCCAAATCCTCGAGTTCGACACCCCTCTGATCTTCGAACCCTCCCCTCTCCGCCACCACTCCCTCGGCAGCTTCGGCGAAGTCCGCCTGGCCAAACCGGGCAACAGGACCGAAGACGGCGGCAGCCAGCGCTGGGAGCACGTCATCCAGCACGACTTCGAACTGCTCGTCCGAGGCGTGATACGGTATTCCCTCCCCGTAAGCTCGACCCTGCACTCGGCCTCCATCGCCGGCCGCGTCGTCGTCCACCCGAGCGAAGGTGCCGACGAGGCCGGCAACATGAAGCTGTCGCAGCCGACATGGCCGTTCGAGCCCGGCAGTAACGTCCTGCTCGAGGAATCGGCAGGCTGATACGATACGACGACTTTATGATTTTGTTTTTAATCTGAATGTGTTTCACCAAAGTCCACATATTAGCGACATTGCATCACACAGAGGTAGTAGCGAGCGGTCACCCGCAGGTGCATTTCCGGGTTGTATACCACTGGACGTCATGGATGTTAATCCATTAATCCTCCATCAATGGGAGGCAAAACGCTACAGGCGTATACAGCCTGCTCTGCTCCTATATCCATAAATACTCCCTCAACTACCATAATCCAAACCCACCAATCTACCCCCGTCAAATGCAAACCCAAACCCCCCCCCCTACCCCCCCCCCCCCCCCCTAAAAAAGCATCTCGTGAAAATCCCAGTATTTATTAACATCATAAGTTACAACCACCCTCTAGACGTATAACCGACTGTACTTCCCCAAAAGACATGAATAGTCGTCACCGCCATCGCATCCAAGCGGCCACACTCCTCCTCCTCCCAACCATACACCATGCACCATACACAACGATACTCCACCTAAATCTTACTATTAATTAGCGAGTGTTATAATACAACACACCACAACACGACATACCATCAACACCATTTACAATCATCAAACCCCAATTCCCCAATTCCCCAATTCCCTAACTCCCCTATCCTCACATCCTCACATCCTCACATCCTCACATCCTCACATCCTTACACCATTCCCATCCCATCATCAGAAAGTATTGTATACCTTGACAACATCCATCTATCTTAGCGCATCCACATCCACATCCCCATCCCCTTCTCTATGGCCTAAGAATTCTAGGTGTATGAAGTAAAGACAGCGCTAATATTATCAAATAAGTATGTTGTATTTATAGATATCCTTATATCAATAATTTCCTCGAGTATCTACGGTTTTTAATTTATACCCTCTCCTTTTCCACCTTTACTATAGTCGTTTGCGAAGGCATTGGCCAGACGCTAGTGGGCCGCAAATCGTCGAAGCTCCCCCACCTAAAATGGGTGGGAAGGCCTTAACGACGTGCGGTCTTAATTGTAGCCTTTAGATACTAAATAAACGTTAGAATAAAGCCGTGAATCGCCCGTATATATAATCTATGGTGTTTTAGCCCCTGGCCGCCCCTATAGTCGCCCCTATAACCGCCGCTGCTATTATGTTATAGTCCCTGCTGTTGTTATGCTATAGACCCTGTAGCCGCTACTACTATTATATTATAGGCCCTACTATTATTATATTATAGGCCCTGCTATTACTATACTATAGGCCCTGTAGCCGCTACTACTATTATATTATAAGCCCTACTATTACTATACTATAAGCCCTGTAACCGCTACTACTATTATATTATAGGCCCTACTATTATTATATTATAGTCCCTGCTATTATTATACTATAGACCCTGTAGCCGCTACTACTATTATACTATAGGCCCTACTATTATTATATTATAGGCCCTGCTATTACTATACTATAGGCCCTGTAGCCGCTACTACTATTATATTATAAGCCCTACTATTACTATACTATAAGCCCTGTAACCGCTACTACTATTATATTATAGGCCCTACTATTATTATATTATAAGCCCTACTATTATTATATTATAGTCCCTACTATTATTATACTATAAGCCTTGTAACTACTACTACTATTATATTATAAGCCCTACTATTATTATATTATAGTCCCTACTATTACTATATTATAAGCCTTATAACTACTACTACTATTATATTATAGTCCCTGCTATTATTATATTATAAGCCTTATAACCGCTACTACTATTATACTATAGGCCCTACTATTATTATACTATAGGCCTTATAACCGCTACTACTATTATATTATAGCCCTTACTATTATCTTATAACCCCCGTAGACGTCCTATTATAGCCCTTATAAACGTCCTATTATAAGCTATACTATTATCTTATAACCCCTGTAGACATCCTGTTATAGGCTATACTATCGTCTTATTATAGCTTGTAGCCGCCGTAGACGTCTTATTAATAAGATAATAGTAGTGGTTAGGACAGGACGTCTACGAGGGCTATAAGACGATAGTATAGCCTATAATAGGACGTCTGCGGAGGTTATAAGACGATAGTATAGCTTATAACAGGACGTCTGCGGGGGTTATAAGACGACAGCATAGCTTATAAGACGTTAACGGGGGCTATAATAAGACGTCTACCATCAATTATAGGCTATATCTACCACTGCGAGTCGCTAAGGCCTTGCCACCTATTTTGAGTGGGGGAGCTTCGACGATTTGCGGGCTACTAGCGTCTGGCCAATGCCTTCGCAAACGACTGTATTCGCTAATTTCGCTAATTTTCCCCCTCTAGAATCGAGAACCCTTTAGTAATTACGTACTTACTCGATTTACCTTATACCCTCCCTCGGCTTCTAGTACCCCCTCTTTCCCCTATCTACCCCTTCTAACTACATTTACCTACTTACCTACTATCCCCTTCTTCTCCCTATCCTACTACTACCCTTCCCCTTCTTATATACAAGACACCCTTCGTACTTAAGTAGTTATAAAATGGATTATCGAGTATTAGTTATAAGACGAGTATTTATTTATACTAACAGGTTAGTTATAATAATCGATAAAGGTGGGATAGGATATGATTTTCTTAGCTAGGGTATGATATTATTTAAGTTTTACATGTCTTGTTATATACGTCGGGTAAAGACTCGGACTTTTACCCTTTGGCATTCCTGTTTCTCTATCATACCTGTTTGTTGGTCGCTATTTGCAAACGTCGGTAAAGGGAACAATTCACTGATGTCAATTTCTTTGATTTGATTTGATGCTATCTATATCACAAGGGCGTGCCGAAGCAGCCATGCTATGGAGCAAATATCCCATGCAGCCAAATTTCTGCAAGAAGTCCAACTCAGCCTAAAGCCATTGATGTTGTGGTGAAAAAAGAAGTGTTGGTCGCATATGCAAGTACTTTTTGTCAGACTAGAGACCGCCATTGCCCGATCGGTCGTAACATGTCTGAAGTTCTTTCTAGCCGACTGAATGGTGAATAAAAGGTGTATGTCGTAATATGAGAAAGCTGAGTCCGTAAGAAGTGCAGATGCAAGAATCGAATGGTCGAAAAGAACGAGGCGCCAGATATGATGACGCCCGTCAATGCAAGCGCCAGAGCTAGGGGAATAATGGTGTGAAAATTCGTAATCGTCGTCGTCGATAGGAAGGTCCTGTCGTGTGCCAATGCCAAAGCTATCCCTGCCAATTAACTGTCCCTTCCGTCCTGGGCCTGCTTAGCCAAGCGGCGAATGCCTTTACCTATCCATTGAACGCCAAATCGCCTCGGTGTATCCCTAATCCAGGGGAATATCAGGGCAGCCATCAAATCGGAACCTAAATGCATCTTTCTAAACGTCAATCATCTCGGCGTCATCCGCAAGGATCTCGTCCGCTGGTCCCCAGTTGCCTTCGAATATTGTAGCGCCTGCTCGCCTCCGGGTCTCGGCCCAATGGACTCCTGTTGTCGAGAGGATTTGCTGTACCACTGGTCGATTGGCTGCTTGAGGAGTAATCATCCATCGCACAACATTATCAAGCGCCTCGGGGTTGTTTGGATCGACCATGAAGGCAGGCGGCTGAGCAAGTTCCCCGGAACGGTGGAGGGCAAACGGACCGTTCTTCATGTCGAGGTCACGCTTGCGGCGAAGGACATTGGGCGAGCCAAAGTCCTCATCACCAGAATCCGAGCCGTAGAAGTCCTCGATCGATTCATCTTGGGGCAGTGGCTTGCCCGCAGAGTCTCGAAGAATATTGCTGGTCTCGGAGCTGAAGGTCAGGCTTGGAACATCGCTCATGTCACCACTTCGCAATCGTTGCCACGAAGCTCCATTGTCTGGGAGCATGACATTACCCGCAATTTCCAGCATGATCAGTCCAAGCGCAAAAACATCTGCTGGCTTGTCAAAATGACCCATGAGTATCTCCGGTCCAATGTACTCTCGGTCGCCTTCTCCGTCTATGCCTGGCTGAGCGGGCCAGCGAGTTGCCATGCCAAAGTCGGCGATCTTCAACACCCCCTCGAACGTGATCAAAACGTTAGCTGGCTTTAGGTCTAGATGAATGAATCCAGAATCATGTATGTGCTTAAGTCCCTGTTGATGCGTCAGTATACTGCAAGTTGTAGTATGACTGCAAACTCACAAGAGAAAGCTCAAGCATAATCTTCCAGATCCTGAAGTCATCGAGCCGAGCTTTGCGCCCTACCTGATCGAGGAACATGTCCAAACTTGCCTCTTCGCAGAATTCGGTCTGAATATACAGGTGATTCTTAGCCTCCCAACTGTCGAAAAGCTGTACCGTGTGATCTGATTGCCCAAGTGCTTTGAGTGTATTGACTTCTTGAAGCTTGCGTTGGCGATCTTTGGGGCCAATGTACGCGTTTCGAGATTTCTTGACAGCCCAGACTCGATCTGGCAAAGGCGTCCTAGGCGGAGTACGGCTCAGCGGATTCGAAAAGTAGCTGCGACTATTCTTCAGCTCCTGCTTTTGCGTGACCTTGTAGACCTGGGAGAATTCTCCACTGCCGATCAAGTCGACCTTGTCAAATTTCGAAGTCAGGACCGGATCAACTTCGACTGCTGTCGTTGCATGAGACGGTGTCATACTGGCCGTCGACAGTTTGAACAGGAACGACGAGTCCTTGTGAGTGGTTGGCGTTGCGGGAGGACACATTGGTGCATTACTCGTCGAGGCAGTCTTTGGACGCACATGTTCCTCAGCATGTGCGGAAATGGATAGGCCACTGGGATCTGGAGGTATCATGCTCTCCCGTGGCGTGTGAGGAGATAGAAGCTGATATCTATTATTCATAGGACTTGCTGGAGAGAGGGGACTTAGTTTAGCTTTCGTTCTGTGTGACAACAAGGCTGGAGCAGAGAAAGAAATCTTGCTGAGAGGCGTTGGAGATTTGGAATTCCGTAACAAACGAGAATGGGTGAAAGAACGGGTCATCGTAGAAAAGCTCCTGAATCCTAGAGCAGCCAATGGAGATTCGTCCATCAAGCCACCGCAGTCTCCAGTCACACATCCCGATGGTGCCCCAATTGAAATGGACTTACAATGTTCCTCGTCTTGGTACGAATCAGTCTTGGCGCCAATAGTCGAACATAAACCAGGACTGAGAACATCCTTTCGCGAAGCACTTGCTGTGACTGAATTATGTTGCACGTTGCCTAATCCGAGAACCTGTTTGGTTGGGGTTGGAGGGAATTCGGATTCGGCGCTGGACTGGCTGTCTCCTTGTCGTGGTGGTGACTGAAAGTTGTCGTCCCCATCGGCGCCGAGGAAGCTAACACGTCGAGAGTTGCCGCCGTGGCCAAAGCTGCTGCCAAAAATGCTGACACCCATACCGAACGTTCGCGATGCAGCACGGGAGGGGTGGGTGCTAAATGGCGTTGACGGGGTACCGAAAGAATGCCTAGCTTGATGAGCTTTGACGAAGCTGTCCTCACGTGGGACCGTAGGAGACGATATCTCTGCGAGGCTGTGGCGTTTGCATGGTGTATCTGGCATCGAAGTCTTATTGGCGCTGAAATTGTTCTGGGGCTCATCCATGTTCTTATGACGTTTCGAGATCAGACCAGTCGACATGAACGCCGCAGGCAGGGGTTTAACCAATCTGTAGTTTTCAGGTGTTGCGAAAGAGGTTCCTGAAGAGACCTGGGTAGATGACTCGCCGTCGCGAGAATCCGGCCGCGGAGTGCCCACAGGAAGCGACTTTGAGAAGTCGACCAAGATTCGCCGCTTCTCAGGCTGCCGAATGGGAATGTGGGTGGGCGAATCTTCTGCCATGCTCGAATTCGAAGTAGACTGGCTGATCGTCCGCGATAAAGGGTGCCGCTGAGGCTGCGACGTATTGTTTGAGCTGTTCTGCTTTGCGCTTGGCTGGGATAAAAGGTGAGCAGACGCGTTCGGAAGGCTGCCTTGAGAAGAAAACGGGCTGTCATGAGACACCGAAGGGGGCAAGACGCTGTCGAGAGACATTCGGAATCGGCTCTTGTGGACCGCCTGTCCAGGAGTGGCAAAATCGAGCGCGAGATCGGGATTTGGCTTTGATCTGGCGAACAAGGGCTTGTCATGTCTCTGCTGCAAGGTCGTCTTCCGCAACGATGATGTTCGTTTAGGAAGCGCCGACAAGTGCTCAGCGCGACTCTGCATATCCAAGTCCATAACCAAGTCCATTGCAGATGTATCACCACGTCCACTGAAGGCCGCTTCATGATCGAAGATGTTGAAGTCAGAGTTGAACATTCCCGCATGTAGACTCCTTCTCTTCCTTGATGGGCTTCCCAGGTTCGCCGGATCGAGATTCATGATCCCATCGCTTCGCTTCAAAGGGCTAGACTTTGCTCCCCAGCTATTCCCTTTCTCGAATCTGGCAGTTGCACCAGCTGGCGCAAAAGGGCTAGCCTCTTCCACTGGCACGCAGGGCTTGAATACGATATCCGGTATTGAATCCCCTATCGGGCTGACGCTACGCTCCACTCGATTCTCTTGATCATCGCTCAAGCTCGCCGATGATCGAGGCGTCGCATTGCCGTGGTTTGTCGACTCGCTCAATGTCCTCTTCCTTGGGCTTCGCTGATTACTAGTGGGTCGTGGAGGATTGCGCATCGGACTCAGTTTCCGTGTAGCTGGGCGAATTTTTCGCGCGCTGTGTGGATAAGGCGCAGCTAACGGAGAGGGGATGGGTGCATGTGCTTGAGGTATAATGCTTGCCGAGAGCGATCGGTTCGGTGGGGGCTCTCTGGACGGCGACAGCGGAGAACTGGGCGAAGGTGACGTTGATTTGGAGGTCACAAGGCGAAACTTGGATGGCGATCTGGTCAAGCCTTTGGATGGTGACCTTGATAGTGAATTTCGTAGCTGCCTGAAAGCTGATGCTGGATCCACATGGTGCATGTGTGTAGGTGATGGTAAATGGAGGGTTCCGCCTACATCCCCAGATGGAGAGAACGACGCAACCATGTTGATGCTTTGCCAAAAGTCTGATTAGATGAGCGGAGTAGGTTGTATGTAGTGATTGCGCGAAATAGCTGCAAAGATTTTGTTGACGTTGCACCAGTCGTCGTGTGGGTCATTGGCTTTATGGACCTCGGGCACACCCACCCAAATATGGTGAAGATTCGTGACCTTATTTTGTACACAAACGAGCTCTTTTGGTGTACGTGGTGAGACTTGTCGCAGGCTGGAATGCTCCTAACTGGAATGTGTGATTGTCTCAACTCCTCCACCCCGCGCAGATTCCCTTAGTCTATCACCCCATCCACCACTGTGAGCGCGGAGGCTTGCTTTCACGTTGTGTCATGTACTGATGTAGTTAGGACGTCCAGCACTGTTGTGGAGCTACGACGCAGTGGCGACGGTCCTCTTCGGAACAGATAATGTCTTCCCCTCGATGGTGTCAGCGCTGAGGATGGCTGAGACACGGAGCACTTTGGTGGTGTAAGCTGTTCGTTAGCTGTAGGTGTGATGTCGTAGGCGCCAAAAGAAAAAAGAAAATTACGTAGGTAGATAATGTGGCCATGTCATTGACTCGACCACGCGTTGGAGTAAACAAAGTGGGAGACGGCCGCTTGACCCATTCAGGCCTAGCTGTTATCGTGACAGGCAGTCGCGACTCGTGACTTCGGTTCATACTTCATACCTTCACGCATGCAAACATGACTAAGCATAGAGCTAGTACTATATGGAAGTAGTAGGTGCGGAAGCGGGAAGTCTATCACCCGGTCGTCCTAGCGCATCTTCCATGTTTCTCCACACATCTGGATCAATATCGTTAGATGCTGTACTCTGTTCCGTACGCTCCAATTGAGTATCTCTTCCCTCTCCAACGTGACCATGTCGCATGATCATCAACAAATGCCGAGACCGAGAGTGGAGTCCATTGAGAGACATTGATCTCTCCATCGCTGACTTCGCGGTCAATCTCGTCGGTCTACCGCCAATATGCCTAACTCATTATAAGACACCTGCTCGAAGTTGTTCATCATAGTTTCAGATACCACTCCTCCAATTGCCGTGACTTTGGCCTGTCTAATTAGAGTGTTACGCTCATTGGGAGAACAGTTTTCTAACACACAGAGCAAAAGATGGCATGGGTGGGTGGTGCCTCGATGGACGCATGTCCTTATCTTCAGGCGTACTGTTCAGCGCAAGAGTCACGCTTCGACGATGAACATGTATTGCACGAAGTTCGACTCTGATAGCTATGGCAACGCGAAAGTTGTGTACCGACAGAATCTGAAGAGCAAGTAGAATATCTTCGTACAGAAGTAGCCAGTTTCCCCAGAACGCCGGAATTGGACTGTCTTTTGACAAGCGTCCGATGAGTAGTTGCTGGTTCTGCTGAAAGACTGTACACGCCGCCCAACAGCCGAGTTCTTTGCAAATTGGACCCTGTACTTAGGTACTTACTTTATTCAATGCAGTCGCAAGGTAAGGTAGATATTGCGCGCTAGTTCAAGGCTAGCTGTATAATACGGTTGACCACAGTACCATCACCTGCTATGATCCAAAAAGCAGAACTCCGTCAGTGCGATATCATCCCAGCCCATGTGCCATACTTGCCAAATTTGCGTTGTACGAATGTCCTCCCGAGTCTGCCATAATCTTCATGACGCCATGTATGCTACAAGCAATTTACCAAAGCGATCGTCTATTCTACCACTAATGGAGGTTTAGTAAATGCTCTCTCACCCCCAGACCGGGGTCAATTGAGTAGCCATGCGCTCCCAACTCACGCGGGCAGTCTTCCGTCACATAACGTACAATGAAATACTATCGGGGACGAGATCCTGGTATCTACCTGCATCACGGCAATGCCTACGGACACCCTGCGCCACGAGCTCGAGGGTGGCCCCCAAACGGTTCTTCTTTGGCTTTTCTCGCAAGCCCAAACGACAAGCGAAACCTGTGGATTATGCCGCTGGACACGAGCCAATGCTAGAGTTGAGCAACAGGCTAAGAGCGAACGTAAGGACCCAACCGCCGGAGGAGCTTGCTCAGGCCTTCGTCATGTTCTTCAAGTCAAGGCAAAAGAGAAAAGATGCTTCACCAGTAGATGATATACAAGCGCAACATGCCCTCACAACATTTGAGCATCTTCAAAAGACGGATGCTGGGGAAAAAGGCAGGGCGTTTCTTGGGAGCGAAGAATTGAGAATGGCACTCAATGTGCTAAAGTCACCCTCTACAGGCTGGAGCTCTACCGCTCACAACAAGCTGGCAAGAGCAATGTTCACGGAACTACAGAACAGACGGGCCAATCGAGTCGATGATTTGGAGCCGCAGGTAGGACAAGAACAGGATCTTGTTCCTTTCATACGAATCATGTCACTGTCAGGTGATGCTCTTTATGCCCGTCAGCTCATTGAATCATACTGGGACGACTGCCTGAAGAGTGTACCTACGTCACCTTGGCCCACAGTCTTGCGGGGGTTAATAGTAGAAGGCAAGCCTGAGCAGGTAGAGGAGACAGTGGAGATCATGCAGAGACTTGGAGTTCCTTTTGATTACAAGGTACACCAGACTATTATCACATACTTCGCTGGTCGGAATCAAGATATGGAAATGACGAAGAAGTGGTACAACCATCCTATCGCAGATAATACACCTCCGACTCCACGGGCAGACAGTCTTGTTCTGAAGCTATGCATACAAAAGAACGAAATAGAATGGGGTGACGCTATCTTCAAATCCTTACTAGAGAGGCACACTGGCGACAAGGCAGTATGGAACATCATCTTTCAGTGGTCAGCAGCCCAGGGGAAAAGCGTCGATGAAATCGAGAGAATGATGCAGGTTATGGTCCGGAGGAACGAGAATGAGGAAGTGCCCTTGCGGCCTGATATGGAGACCATCAATGGCCTTATAGAGCTCGCCAATGCGAGAGATGATCCCTACACAGCGGAACGCTATGTAGCTCTAGGTCAGAGATTGGGTTTCCAACCCGATGCACATACGTATCTTCTTCAGCTTGACTACCGAATCAAGGTTGGCGACCTGGGTGGTGCTAGGACTGCGTACGCTCGTCTTCAAGGCGAGGAAATTACGGACGATGAGGACCTGCCCTTGATCAATAAGCTTATTGTTGCCCTCTCCGCTGAGAAAGTGCAGAACATCGACGCGATCATGGGCCTTGTCGAAGACATGAGTGAGCGTAAAGCCCGCTTTGAGCCAGCAACAGTTGCCGCTCTCTCCTCCATCCACCTCCGGCGCGGTGAAATGGATGACCTTGTTGACCTTCTCAACACCCACGCTTTCCACTACGGCCTGGATCAACGCGCTCTTATCAGCAACGTTCTGTTGAAACACGGTCTGAAACCCTCAACACCCACTTCTCGCGCCTGGGAAATCTACAATATCCTTCGGCAAACATTCGCCGAGATTGACATCCCCAGCAGAACTACGCTCATGAATAACTTCTTCAGCCGCAGCCGTCCTGATATGGCCACCCATGTGTTTGGACACATGCGTCAGCAACAAATTAAATCGCTCCGTCCCACAATCGCTACCTACGCGCAATGCTTGTCTGGCATCTCGCGTGCGGGCGATCAGGAATCTCTGGGCACAGTCCACAACATGATCAAGCTAGACAGCGAGATCGAGCCTGACACTCGGCTATACAACGCGCTCATGCTTGGCTACAGCGGTTGCGGTGACTCGCAAACTGCCTTGAAATTCTGGGAGGACATTCTCCATTCGCGAGAAGGTCCCAGCTATGCCAGCATACAGATCGCACTCAGGGCGTGCGAACGAGCTTACGACGGGAAGGAAATCGCGCGCGACATATGGGCCAAACTGCGCAAATTCGAGATCGTGGTCACGAGGGAGATATATGCGGCATACGTGGGTGCTTTGGCTGGACAGGATCTCTTTGAAGAATGCGTCGAGCTGATCGATAATGCCGAAAAAGATCTGAAACACAAGCCTGACGCTTTGCTGTTGGGCACTTTCTTCAATGCCACCCGCGGCACTCGTGAAAGAGTGAGGGTGAAACAATGGGCTTGGAAGGCGTATCCGGCGGCCTATGAGGATCTCCTGAAATGTGGCACGGTCACAAGGGTAGAGGTGGATGAAGATGGCGAGGAGAAACAGTTTGGACTGAAGGAGTCGTATTTCGACATCGGCGCTCTTGGTCGAGACGTGGAAGCGTGAGGTTGAGAAGGATGAGGACTCTACGGTTGTCGTGTGAGGCAGATACCGACGCCCGTCCGTAGGCTCTGCCGAGCTTGAAAAGGCGAGGAAAAGCGGGCTCCGGTACTCGCCCACCGTTGGACTCGCGACAGCGGCCACGAGTATCAGATTGAAGACCGCATCCCTGGAACATCCGGCCATTCACAGAAAGGGGGTCGACGCCCCCAAAGCCGGCCGTCCATGACTCCATACATCGGAAGTAGCATTCCACGCTCTACAACCAAACCCGGGTTGGGGCTAATTTGCCTGCTCATCGGCCGTCCACCCATCACCATCGCATATCCGAGCGCGAAGCATTGCATTGCAGATACGACCATGGACGAAGTAGCCACGGAAGCGAAAAGTGCAAGCCTAGCAGACAGAAAGAGACGGAGGTAGGAGTAGTACGTACGTCAGCTCCACCTGTGAAATCAGGTCCAGAAGATAAGGTAGGTGTAAGGCGATGCGATACGATGTATAAAGGACTGAGGGGCTGTTGAGAAGTCACCGCTTGAACATGAAGAGGAATGAATGTAAATATGCCGCACCTATGTATATTCTACTGTACAGTGTTACAGACTGTACAAACAAACAACGAAACATGAGGATTGAGAAGACTCGATACTCGTGCTAATAGACTTTATCTCTGTTTCAGTTTATGTACCTTAAAGTAAGCTTGATGCATGAGCTGTAAGATACCTTAGGCTTTGGTAAAGTATCTACACAAGGTACGTCCTCCGTATCAGCGTATCATCTTCCCCACCCAACACCTCGGTAGGTCATGCCCTTCGTCAAAGGACATGATAACATCAATATCCTGTCGTCAGAAGACGTTGTTGTAGCTGGTATAAGGGCAGGCCTTTGCTTATGTACGCCGAAATCAAGTTGGCGGGGGATTGCAATGTGATTTGCTCCGATCTCCGAACTTTCTTGCTTGTAGAATAGAGGGGCGTAGAAGGTGGCTTCTCTGAATAGCATACATACGGGAGGATTCCGCTCGCAAGGGTGCCTTGGCGATTTTCGATGCTCGAGAGGCGTACGTAGGTATCGAGACGTTGCTCGACTCAAGGTAGGCAGAGCTGTGGGTCGGTACTCAGAGTATCACACTCGGATGATTGTCGCTGGAGATCGCCTCGTCGTCTCGCCAATATGTAAGGTAAAGCTCTAGCCCGGATGCCAGCCAGTCGTATTCCCCGTATTCCGACGACGTTCACAACAGATCGAAATCGTCCAGTTTGTCCCTGTATTTGAGGATATTCCTCTTCACCTTACTGCTATCGACCCATGTGACGAAATCTTCCATGTTGCGTGTCTGTTTCTCTGATTAGGGTAAAGTCCACATCGAGGCTCGATAGTGTAAAGGAGGACTTACGACGAGGAAAGCGCTATCGGTGACGACTTCTGTGCCTACCTATAAGAGTAGATTGGGTGGTTAGTATAGCTCTTACGATGATGCGGATGGGTGATCTGAGTATGGCGCGATTGTCCAGGACTTCGAATCCATAGCCGCAATGAGAGAAGAAACATCGAGACTCCTCACCCTCACGTGGCCCTGCTCCACAAACTTCACCGCCGCCGTAACCGTATCCGCCATCCCCAACCTCGTCATCACAACCCCCACCCTCCTCCTCGCCATCCGACTAACCCCCACCTTCCTCTCCACCTCGCTCAACTTAATCACACTCGACAAAATCCCCATATCATAAAGCTTCTCCAGCATCAATTTCTCATGCCGGATGCGCACCGGGTCTGTGGGGTCGAGGGCCGCGAGGGCGTGCGCGAGCTGGCGTAGGGAACCGCAGATCTTGTTGTATTTGGCGTAGTCGGATGTGTTGGTTATGGTGTAGCGGCGGCAGATGGAGGCGGCGTGGTGGTTGGCGTCGCTTTTGTAGGTTATGAAGTCGACCTGTTGGAGGGAGGGGGGAGGTTAGACGGGGGGCGCGGTTAGGTAGGGTTGTTGTGAGGAGCTACTTTACGGAGGAGCTTTTGCTCGTCTGGGTGTGGGTGCTGGGGTTAGCTAGACTCATGGGTTTGGGATTGGAGCCAAGGAGGACGTACGATGTTTCAATTTGCGCCTGGATGGGTTAGTGAGGTTTTGGAAGACAGGAGAGGATAATTGAGGACTTACACCATGTCTGTGAGATGAGGTGTATGTAGCTGTTGGGCTTGCAAGCCGCTACGACATATTCTAGGGCTTGAGTTGTACGAATGCGTTGCCGTAGAAGTGGTCGGCTGAAGCGCCATTGGATTAGCGCGTAGCCGCGCCGTTCTTGAAGATTTCATTTTGTAAAGTACTCACTCGTAACACATCAACTACATCAAAAGCCAAGGACTACAGTCTAGCAGCTCAAACATTGAAGTGCTGGCCAGCAGGCCAACAAGTCATCATATGCCAACCTATCATTCAAAGCAACAAATACACAGACCTCACGAATCATTAGATCAGCCTTATAACGTTTGCACGGGGGTCCTCATCGAGAGCAAAAGTCATCCTCAGAAAGCACCTGATCGTATAAGGATGTTTCGAAGAATATCTGTCAAATAAATTGAAAACGCTGTCTACATATTTGAAAATAACACAACCGAAAGGTAGCGAGAGATGAGCCTCCTTCCACTCGCCAGCGAGCGGATGACTGTCCCTGATGACTAGCGTCGGGACTGAAAGATAAATGGGGAAATACTGACCGCTGCTGACCCTATCTTAAATTTTCAAAACTGAAATCCCTCGTGGGGCGTAAAATATTGGAAATTATCTCCTATCTTCTGGGGATGAGTAGTCGTTCACTCACCTCCACACTCGGCGACGCTTCTCTCTCTTCCCTCTTTCCTTCTCCATCTCTTTGCATCGATCACTCACCTCCCTAAAGAGCTGCGAAGTATCTTCAATCTCTGCGCCTCCAGCTGGGAATATGGAAACTTGCTTTTTTGCTACCATCTCCAAGATTTCCTTTGCCTCGGAGCACTTTTGTTGTTTCGACAGGCTCTGACCGTAGAGGTGACCGCATTTCAGGCGCAACGTCTCTTGCTCCGAGCCCTTTGCTGGGTGCTCCCAGAGAGCCTTGAGGACCTTTTCGGCCTCTAGAAGTTTTCCGCCTTTCAGAAGCAAGCAGCCATATTGACGGCCGCTGTCGAGATAATCCACGTCTCTTTCCATTGAGGCCTCTCTTCTGGCGAACACAACTCTGCTCACTTGCAAAGCATCGTTGGGCTTCGCCTCCTGCGAAAGCAGCAACTCGGCCAACATGTGTCCACACTCCAGGGTTGCCTTAGCGTTAGGAAAGCTGTCATTCCATTGACGATAGACCTCGTCCAATACAATCTCAGCCTCTCGAACTTTATCGCCTCCTTGCTTGAAAAGTGATTGGCCTAGGGTCCAGCGAGCCTCGGTAGTCTCTCGGGCTGTCGGCCCATATTCGCGTGCCTTTTGTTCGACTACCCATCTACAGGCGGCTTCTGCCTGTAGCCAATCCTCCAACGAGAGATATGCTTGAGCTAGGTCATCACCACTCGATAGAGTGTCACAATTGCCCTTTTCTAACGTCCTCTGTCTTGTATGCAGTATGCCTTGGAAGATGGTGACAGCTTTGCTGGAAGCCTCTGGCTTTTGCTGTCGCAACAAAGCTTTGCCAAGCATAGTGCCAGTAGCCATAGCATTCACGTCCCCGTCTCCGAAATAGTACTTTCTGCCCTCCCAGACATCGAGAAAGACGGCTTCCGCATCGGCGAATTTGGCCTGTTGAAATAAAATATTGCCTAGTCTATGGCCAGCATCAAGGATACCCGGAACGGGCTCTGGGTGTAACCTTGTGTTCCATATACTGCGAAGCATCACTTCTAATTCACACTCAAACCCCTTTTTGCGGAGGCTGCTGAGTCTCTTCTCGGTACCGCTAATGCCTGCACTACTGATAGAATGGATGAGCATCTCCAGGAAGGTAATCCTTTGCAGGCCACTTCGGATGGTAAGGTCGTGCCTCTGTCCATCGTGTTTTTGTCGCGTCTGCCACACACTGTCCTGCATGAGTTGGGCCTGATTATAATCTCCTTGCTCAGCAATGGTCCGGCAAACCGCATCTCCATTTTCTAGAGCCCAGGAGTCTTTTGGTTCTCTATGGTAAATGTTCCTATGCATGTTTTCGGCATCGCGATATTTCTCCAGAGTCCCCCAAATAGAGCACAGCTGACGATGGCTTTTCTTGGCCTCTTCTGATTCTGGTGCAACTTGCCTCTGTTTCCAGACTGCCTTAGAGATCAATTCGGCTTCTTCGTTCTTCTTTTGGACAATCAACATCTCTGCAAAGGAATATTTAAGATCCAAGATAGTCGAGTCTTCGATCTTCTCGGGGTTCGTATCTGTCACGATCGCTCGATAGCACGTTTCTGCCTTTTCATACTCTTTGGCATCTTTGTGACAGTGGAACAATTCGATTGTCTGTAGCCTGATTTGGGTCATAGCCGTCTCTTGTGCTGCTTTCAGCTCGTATTGGGTCTCCTCCAGCTTTTGCTGACACCCTCGCAGTTCTTCCTTGCTTCTTTCGCAAAATCTGCATCGCCCACAAACCTCCGGCGTTGGGTGTGGACCGGCGGACTTTGGAGATGGATATTGAAACTCGACTGTGTCCACCCAGCTCGGTTCGCTAACTCGTTCACTCAGTGATCAACAGTATAGGGAATTGAGTGTCAGAGCCCTACCTTGACTGGTGCCCATCAAAAGTTCTGATTCCGGGCGAGGAGTCAGGGGTGGCCAGATAGTCGGCGCTGCTGGCACTTCCATCCTTGGACATCTCGTACATATGAGGCTGCCGTGTGCTTCGCCCCTCATGCACGCCCCCAATACCTGATGCAACATTCCGCCAGTCTCGTTGTGATACTCCCGCCATTACTGAATAAGTCGGTGAACGATATTAACACCTAGGACGACGACCAAAAGTATAGTGGTAGAAGAATCGAGCAACTGAATCAACGATCATCAGCAGTGGATGATCAACAACAATAGCCTTGCGCCCCACTACGCTTCAAGGCGGGGCATGCCGAAGCGGATGATCAACGTCTACTGCGTTGCTCGCCGTGACGCCCGAGATATGTGTAACGGTGTGGATTGGGCCCTTAGCATGCATAACGTGCTGTCAGTGCATAAGGCTCTCCGGCTGTCATGCAGATCGACCCAATCGGTAAAGTTCCGAACGCGAACATCTCGAGTCAAGACCTCAGCAACGATGGTGTTACGCCGGTGAACCTCTGCAGTAAGGTAATAGAAATCCGGAAAATACATGCCTTCGTGGCACCATCAGAACCATGGGATTGACGAATTGCTGTGCTTCGACACAATTCTGACCATTCAGAGCACTGCTGCGAATGGTCGGGATTATGGTTTATCGCCAACATCTGCCAAAAATTCTGGTTCTTTGAATTCGATCATCCATCGGGTGAACAGCTTTAGTCACGTGTTCGTGTAACGTCGCCGAGCTTAACGTTTTGATCAATTACAACCTAAGATCATGGAGAGGAACTTACTCAAGCTTGATGCTCTGATGTGTTTCGTGGGACAATAAGACTATCGGATACTTCCTACAAAATCAAGATTTCAATTTCCAAAACCAAACTAATGCACAACATCGATTAGCCTTGGTAGCAGATTGTATCTTGATCCACTGTTCCCGTCCCAAAAAGCCTTCCAATCGGCTCAAATATCAAGTACCACCATCACCTGTGAGGCTTCTGGCCTACCGTATTGGTCGACACCAGCAAATATATAAGCAGCTCCCGCGACTCATGTGCGATAGCATTCCTCTAGTACCAAAAATCCATACCACGCCAAACGGCCCTATCACGCAAATCAAGTGCTTGTAGGTCACAAGGAACAAATCATCTAGTACAGCGACCATAACTTCCAAGTCGAAAAACTACCAGCAGCCGCCTTTCAAGAAACCTTCGTCTCCATCCTTGACTCGACAGCTCAATTCGCATTTCTCCGAGTGGTAGCACCGAAAACGATAAATGCGGACGATGGCGGGTGGGACGCCATGCAGCTTCATTGACGAGTGCGCTGCTGGCACGGGCGACGTCATTACAACAGCATGATGCATAACGTGACAGAGGGGAAGTGAAATATATCGTTGAAGAACGGATGTATGAATCGATTCACGAGCCTAGAGATGTTAACCGCGTATGAGATGGCTATACCCTTCTTCTCGGACCGTGACGGTCTGCAAACAAGATGACAACACACTCAATGCGGCGACAATATACAAATATGGCATAACCTACGAAGTGAATTCCTTGTGCAATATTCAACGAATAAGAAATTCGCAGCCAAGCTGCTCGCTAGCATTTCGGATCAGTATAAAGGTCTTGTGCCTAATTATAAAATATGTACCTGCACAGGATGGAGTATTGGAAAGTCTTCCCAACAACCTATGAAACAAGCTCACAATGAGGCGACTAGTATCAGCACTCGTGCTCAAACGCACGTAGTTTCCTTACCATGCAATCATGAACTGATATCAATAAGTACCCAACCCTCACCGCCCACGCCTACCTTTCTTGGGTGGGAAAAAGCTGAAACCCCATCTCGGTGGATCCACCTCAACAGCACCGCTCACAATCTCAACCCCCGGCTCCCTCAATCTCCGGAGCGCCAACGCCTCCCACTGCGTAATCGGCTCCTTTGAGTATCCCTTCCTCACACTCTCGCCAATCGTGTTCTTCAGAAAGGTACAAAACATCTCTTTACTCGGCGTCTCCGCAAGCCCCATCGCCCTGAAGAAATCCGGAAAGCTGTTCACCGTGCGAATCTGTCTTATCTCTGCTGCCAGCCTCTCGGCTGTACCCCTCGGCGGCGCGCCGTGTGCGTCGAACATTTCGTCCCGGATGGCGGATAGAGATTTCCCCGGTACGCGTGCGGTTTTGTAGAACAAGGCGAGGAACATGAGGAGGCGATAGGAGACTTTGGAGGCTTTGTTGTCGAATGTGCGCTGTAAGCGATAGTCCGAGACGGCGGAGGGCTCTATGTAGCTGAGGTCAGGCATATGTCCGTGCTTAGGCTCGAGCATCCAGACGACATTTCGGAGAACGGCTTCTTTGATGATTGCCAGTGTCAATTTCTGTGTCAGACCTTCGTCGCTTATTAGCGCGGCGACCAGCAATTGGCCGAGATCCGGACAGTCGTTCTTTGACGTGAAACCTTCCAAGAAGCGTAGGCAGCGGCGGTTGGCATCGCGGACCATTTGATCTTGCTCCGTTGCCAGACAGAGCAACAAATGGAAAAGACCAAAGTACGACTCTACAGCCTTCTCGGAAGCGTGTGTCAGTGTGCTTTTCGGACTGGAGCCCCACGTTCTCTCCGCCTTGGAGCTGAGCTTGACAACGACGCTGTTCATGAAGGTATAGATGGTGTTACTGTTGGACTTTGCGGTGTCATTACCGTCCCAGATGTCAGCTGCCTTAGCAAGCTGCGACAAGGAGATATCGGCGTCTCCTTTGACCGATCTCCAGTGCCGGCGAGAAACCGGAAGCGGTAACCAATATTCAAAGTCAAGCCCTTGGATCGATTGGCGGACCTTGAATTGCTCAAAGGCCTGTTGAGACAAGATGTCGAATTCGGACTCAATGTTTCTAGACCTGCCCCGGTGATTGACGTGAACACCAACACCTAGTTTTGCGTTCAAGAAGTTCTTCTTGAGACAGAAACATTGGACTTCTCGCATGCGAATGGTATCATACGACATCAAGAAATCTCCAATCTTGCTGCAGACCTTGCCGACTGCCAATAGGTCTGCAGTATCTAGTCCGTCCAAGACGACTAAGAGAATCTCGTCCGGAAGGGCTAATATTCGATCGATCAATTGTAGCTGCGGTTGCTTCGTCTGCTTGGGATTCTCGTAATTTTCCATACTGTCGTAGTCTCTCTTACCGAGTACGATTGGACGGGTGCCTGCAATTCTGCGTGTATTGAGCACAGGCAAAGAGCCATCATCCCCCGCCGAAGGATCTGGCAGGGCTGCGTTATCAATAAACACAGGGCCTTTTTCCGAGACCTTGGACCCTCCGAACCCGCATTGGGAGCAGCAGTATGTCGAGTCTCTGTCCATCTCGCGTCCATCTCGATTTCGTTCAGTATTACTGGCCAATACTGGATAGCTTTGATAATTGGATAATTCTACCGAGTATCCACCCCCTTCTTGCTCAATGCGCTCGCTACTGAAAAAACTGAGAAGCTGTATGGTAATAGCTTTGAGCGTATATGCAGGTGTATAGCCTTCTGTGGTGTTCAAGATCGAAGCACAAATGTAGGAGCCATACACGTTTGGGTGATCGATTTTGGATTCGATAGTCACCGTGGGCGCTATCAGAGGGTAGTCTCCGCTGAAGATGACCGTAAGGTGGAGGGGCACCTTCCCATTCGGAGTCAATATCAGACATGCTGTTTGGAGATCATCGTCCTGAATGCGGAGCACAATGTTCGGGTAAGGATTCGCCTGTAACTCCGCTATGTCCTGAAGAAGCCGTCGATGGAGGGCCATATTGGTGGTGCTTGAATCCATGGACGGTCTTGCTATTGGCTTTGATGTTGGGCCAGTTTGGTCGTACTGGAAGATAATCTGCTTTAAAGGACAGTCGGATACGAAGAGTTGCTGCAAGATGGCTGTTTAATGAAGTGTTTAGTATCTGTCACCGTTCCGAAGGCAGCAAGTCTTGTGAATTTCGTTGCTCGAGGGCCTAAAAGCATTCATAGGAGATTCCTCTGCAGCATTGCTGGAATAACGCTTCTGAGGATTTTAAGCATTATCTTGCAATACTAGAAACGTGAGAGGGGTTCTTGAAACAGGAGATGCCTTATATTAGAGACATTTGAAATGGACGCGTTGTGTTGGCAGTGAAGATAAAGTACCATGTGTCAAGAGGGGCAGAACAAGGCTACATTTCAGCGAGGCTTGAAGAAATTCGAGTCATAGCGTCTCAATTGGGAAGATCTCCCAGTGTGATTGGACACTTCGTTTAGCATCTGTGATGAGAAGGAAGGAAGGAACGCCCGCAGTCATCTGCCTACAAGCCTACTTGCAACAACACTACCTTAAATGAGTCACTGCCCCACAGCATTGAGTCAGCCCCTTTCGGCAGGGCAACGTTATGACGTGTCTGAATATCCTACGTGTTGGTATGGGGAGAGTTTGATCCTCATTGGCATGATCAGGGTGGTTTCTATGCACAGCCCAATGATCTATGTTGTTATTTCATCAAATATCCTCAAACGTGCCCTCGCATGCCAAGCCATGGATAGCGTAGCCTGACATGGTTAGCATCGCCAGTCTATCGAGGCTTGGCTGCCGAACTACACGCCTAGGCCCGTTTAGGCACTTTGTTGGCATAGCTCCAGGCAAGTGTGAAGCAATCGCAGCATCTTTCATGTTGGGACAGGCGACAGAATGTCGATCAAAGCTGGTAGGCGTTGTGTCTTCAGCTCTGATTGACCAGACTGACACCTGGAAGATGCTATCTGGGCACCCTCCCCATCAACTACTCGCGGACAGCCAACCCAGCTGTCCTGCGATCCGAAAGGCGAGCGCATAGCTTACGCAGTAAGTTTTCTTCGCATAAGATAACACCTATTTGCTTCCCAATTCACTAACGATATCATTGCCTAGTCTAACAAATCTATTTTTCTACGCTCAATCGACAATCCCTCCCAATCTACCCAATACACGTCCCACACTACCACCACAACAGTCGCCCGCTTCTCCCCTTCCGGCTACTATGTGGCTAGTGGCGATGTCTCTGGCACAATCCGCATCTGGGACTGTGTCGGCGAAGGTACCACGAAGGGCGAGTATTCCATCATTAGCGGCCGTATCAACGATCTGGCCTGGGATGGAGACAGTCAACGTATCATTGCTGTAGGCGACGGAAAGGAAAAGTTTGGGCATTGCATAACAGCAGACAGCGGCAACACAGTAGGTGAGATCAGCGGACATAGCTCGCAAATCAACACCGTGGGCGTACGGCAGCAAAGACCGCTGCGAGCGGCAACAGGCAGTGATGACACTAGCCTAGCATTTTTCCACGGAGCACCTTTCAAGTTCAATACGAGTCTGAGGAAACACCAGAAATATATCTATGGGGTAGCGTTCAGCCCGGACGGAACACATCTAGTTAGTGTAGGTGCGGACAAGAAGATCTGGCTTTACGATGGAAAGACTGGTGAGGAAAAACGGCAAATTGGGGAGGGCGAGCATACGGGGAGTATTTTCGCCGTTTCATGGGCGAAGGACTCCAAGAGATTTGTGACCTCGAGTGCGGATCAGACGGTTAGGATCTGGGACGCAGAATCTGGGAAGGTAGTGCAGAGCTGGCGGATGGGTGAAGAAGGCAAAGTCAGTATACAAGACCACCAAGTTGGCGTAGTCTGGCCAGCCGGTCGATCGGATGGCTTGATTATAAGCTTAAACCTAGCCGGTGACCTCACATATCTTCAGGAAGGAAAGCCCGGAATCTTAGGGGTCGTTCAAGGACACCAGAAGAATATCACAAACATCACCACTGATATGAAGGGAGAAGGCCTTCTTAAGAACATTTCCTCTTTCGTATCTGGTAGGGAGAAAGCGTCTGGGCTAACTTTCTTCACTGGTGACACAAGTGGCCGGATCTGTGCCTATAACAGTGCTGGGAATGGCGAAAAAATCGAAGGCGAAGCCCACAAAAACTACATCTCCGGCCTCTCTTCGTCCTCTGGGCGCATCTATAGCGTAGGTTGGGATGACATGCTTCGCACCATCGACACGTCCGCTAGAACTTTCACCGGCACCACCACGAAAACAGATGGCCAACCTCGCGGCGTAGCTACGAACTCTACATCCACTATAATTGCCACACATAAAGGCCTCTCTATCCTCTCGCAACAAGATAACAGCATAATCAAACACCTCCCAACCTCCTACTCTCCAACAGTCATCGCAGCAAACGCGTCCCACATCGCTGTCGGTGGCGACGACTCCGCACAACACATGTACGATTCCAATCTCAACGAAATAAAGACGATACCCCACCCATCCCAAGTCACCGCCCTATCCTTCTCTCCAACCTCAAACCACTACCTCGCCGTCGGATTCGCCTCCGGAAAAATCATCGTTTACGAACCCAACAATCCAGAACCAGTAATCACACGCTGGAGTTCGCACACAGGACGTGTGACGAGTATCGACTGGGACCCGAGTGGCGAGAAAGCCGTGAGCGGATCGTTAGATACTAATATCTTCGTCTGGAGCGTGAAGAAGCCTGGGCAGAGGGTCAGTGTGGGGAGTGCGCATAAGGAGGGCGTTAATGGTGTTAGGTGGGCTGGAGAAGGGAGGGTTGTTAGTGTGGGCGGAGACGCGGCTGTTAAGTGTTGGAAGGTGGAGGGGGTGGAATGAGATGCTGCTGCCGTGCTAGTGCTCTGATGATGTATGGAGATTACGTATGAGAATTGAACGAGATGATTCGAAATGATGCTGATGATGGAAATATCGGAGCCGTGTTCGATGGTCATTGCCATCATACCACTGGGAGCGTATTCAAGTCCGCCAGTTATAAAAGATCAAATCCAAGGTTTTCGCCTTTTGGCAAAGTAGCGGCTGGAGATTCGAGTGGATGCAAGAGTATCCTCGATCAATCAATCGAAAATCATCATTAAGAGTCCTGATACGAAATCTCTACCGTTATTTGTAGTTTGAGTAAGACAAGAGAGTACTGGTTTATGTTACATCACGCACTAATGCTTCAAAACCCTCTCGTACGCTGTAATTCTAGATTCTAAATTGTAAAGCTGATATATCACAATATCACAATCACAATCACGAAACAGCCGCCTTCCCACCCGCCTGCCCCGACTCCTTCAGCCACCTCCGCATATTCCGCTCCTTAGCAAACACCTCCAACATCTCCGGATGCCGATGCACGCTCGGCACCAGACCCATCCCCACCGCCCTCCGAATCGCCTTGGCGATCTTCCGCTGATTGACGGCCCGAAGGCCTGTGTCCTTCCTGTGCCGTATGCGTCCCAGGCTGGTCATGTATTCTGACATCATTGAAAAATTCTGCCAACATATCAGCCTCTTCCTGCCAAAAAGAACCCAGGTCATGAATGAATGTATCGAAACGCACCTTATACTCCATCAACGGATTAATCCCCAACATATCAAAAACATCCCTCCCCGCCGGCCTCTTAACCTTCCACTTCCGCATCTCCACCGGACTCAGATCATGCGGCGCATACACGTCCCCCGCCTTCCATCGCCGCAGCTGCTGGCGCTCGAGGTCTCGCGCGCGCCCGCTCTTTTCCAGTTCGGCGATGGCGCGCTGTTTGGCGTCGTATTGGGCGACGCGGGTGAGGGCTTCGCGGCGGTGTTGGTCGTCGACGAGGGAGGCGGCGAATTTGAAGGCTTGTTCGTTGCGGCGGTTGGGACGCGGGGAGTAGGGTGGTGGTTTGGAGGGTGGGGGGGTGGAGGGGGGGACTGGGGGTGTGAATGTGGAGTCGAGGAGGCGGGGGATGTGGGTGGTGAAGGGGCGGCGAGTGCATTGTGTTTTTGTTAGTTTGGGTAGCAGTTTCGTTATGTGCCGAGCTTCCATATTGGCTTGGTGTAAGAGGTTACATGAATCTTTCGGTCTTCAAGTATAATGCAGTCGAGAAGCGCGCTACTCGGCACGGCGGGAGGGCGGGTCTTCCGCGGTTAGTACAGCTAGTTCTAGCGTAATATAAATCATGCTCTACACTCTCCGTCGTGCATCGAATACATCGCTGACTTGATAAGGTCTCTGTAACTCATGCCTCGCTTCGCTGCTGGTATAACTAGTCGTTAGCTACAGGGGTGAAAAACGTGGAAAAATAGACTTCTACAACATGTTCGATGTTGAGTCTCCAAGCTCTGGAAACATCGAAGAAGTCTGCAGACCTTGGCCTTCTAAAACTTTGGAGCCGGATATTGCTATTGGAAGCTTTCGATGATACGCGAGCGTGTCCCAACACATACACCAATTGGCCTATCCTGCTCAGAACCTGACTAAAGCAGATACGCCAGTACCAGATATGTGTCAGGCGACACCCACAGAGGATCATGTTTATTGCTTTTGCGCGTCGGCAAGCTATAGCTTGTAGAAGTCGCAAAAGTGGTGATCCTTTTCCCGAGACGTTAGGCATCATAATTGCCCTTGCAGCAACGGCTCGTTTGTGACTTACTACGCATGATCAATGCAGCAGCATTAATGCTACTGGAGACCTCGCACAGAGGCCTAGATTATGTTTCTACAGTGACGGTTCATGTCTCCAGCTTCTGCTGCGCATTACTTCTACTGAGGCATGACAAGTCTAAATGCGGTAATGTATGGGACAAGAATCACCTGACCTGGAAACCATTGAGAGTCCTTGCTCTGAACCGTCGAATGTCCAGGATATCTCCTAATCCATATTCCATAAGAATCTATTTTACAAAACGAAAGCATGTCTATCCCTAGACCATCGTACGACCGGGATGGATTCCTAGATCGCTTGACTTAGGAACCCATGACCTCGGCCCTTTGAGATGGCTTTGTTTTGCATGGCGCTCTTTTCAAGAATACGGACCTTAGACTTATGCACTAACGCTTGTTCGAAACATATCCGAGGCGTAGACTTGTTAAGTGTCAATCGTTACAGACTTTACTCTTTCTTATAGACATCAGATTACGATCTATACCCACCTAACCCATTCATGAAGTCGTCGTCAGGAGATCATAAGATCCAAGCTTGTATTGCTAATTAGCCTGCATCTCAGAATCTCGAGTATGGAGATCGACAGGCGCTTTAAGCGAAGCTGGCAAGATTCTACATGTAGTCGTCAAGATCAGCCGAAACGCTAATTCATAAGCTAGATTCGGCGCGTGAATGGAAGCAGCTGCTTGGGTCCGGTGGGTAAAACCCAGACGATTGGAGCAATCTACCTAGCATGACTCGGAAAGACTGTTCTAAGATCATCCAGTCATATCTTCATGAACCCGCCGCTGTTTTCAGCAGAGAGATCATGGGTTGAATACCTCTTAACGTGCTTTGTTCTGGTCCGAAACCTTGACTTTCTTCCCAATCTAGTAAAAGGCTCGGAGTGAGTTAGTAGGTCAGCATGGGTTCCAAGGGAAACGGACTGAAGGTTCGTTCGATCTCAAGGTTGAGCCAGGAATGGTCCATTTTCTCATCCACAAAAGCCGTAAAAGCTGTCTCCTGGGCGTTATGAGCGTCGACTGAGCTATGTTCCTACTAAAGGATTGAAAGATTGAGTTTGGTATTACTCAAGTTGTGCAATCTGAAGATATACGGGTAACTACGTATCCGAACAGCATTTTCTTGTGACCTGGATCTTGTCAGAGATCCAACTGTGTTCTCTAGATCACTCAGGCCGTCTATCAAGATACGACTTCTATCACAGTGTCAGGACTTTACGTTTAAATACCTATACGGAACATCTGAGCTTATATAGGCTCTCCTCCCACAAAGCCTTCCCTTCCTTCCCTTCACAAGACCCCTATCAGTTCCGCGAGGAGCTGCCCGTGCCGTACTAAAGTGGATGGCGAAGATGCTCTCGGCGGTACTTTCCCTAGCTCTCGCTCTGACAATAAAGCGAAAGTGTGGAGATTGCTTGCTGTCTGATCTGGCGTGCACACTTTCTGATTCCGTTTTGATCGGCGTATGGACTTCGATATAAAGTGTATTTCTGTTTCGCTTTTCGACTAGTAATACCTGGACGGCAACACAAATGAGAAAATAGGAGCCGTTAAAGACTTCGGCATTCACAAACATTCAATTGAAGCAATAAAAGGAGCCCTGCAGCTTTGACATCTCACCATAATTTCAATCGGGTACCCTATGTCGATCCTAGCTTCTCGATATCCTCACTTATCACAACAACTCATAACACGGCAATAACATCAAGACTATCAAACTAACACCATCCATAACACCATCTATCTTCCAACCCCCCAGAAATCCAGTCGCTTCGACTCCTGCTACAAACCTCACAGTCCACGCCCCCATCCAATATAAGTAACGAATCACCACATATTCCACAAATCCAGCTCAGACAAGCACACCCACATACACATACACAAGTACTTCAACCAGCACCGAAACCCGAAGCACATAATGCATCTATAACCCTATCAACGTTAGTCTTAGATGAGCTATCCGTCTATCCAATCCCCCTTCCCTTAGACAGACGGACCTCCCCAGCTGACATCATCCGATGATCTCCCATCCCATGCCAAAATGGTACATTTGGAGTATTGGCGAAACCAGGTACCTGCTTCCATCAAAACTGACTTACGAACGAGTAAGATATATCCAGAAAGGCATTCTAGTCTATCCGACGTCGATTGCAAGCTCGGGCTGAATGTTGTTTTTGGTTGCGGCTGTCTCTCCGAGTGTAGTATCCACCTTCTCTGCACGCCGAGGGCTCCTATATCTTGAACATAGAATATGTGCGCGGAGTTGTCTTCCTTAAAGATCTGCATACAACATAGTCTGCATAGACGTTCCAAGCTATACAATAGCCATTGATGCCAAGACTGCTCCTACTGGTCCCAAAACGGCTCTGTGTCGGTAAGTGATTGAGGAAGCCATCTCAATAAGATTCTTAGGTGAAGAGAATCGATCTGATGAAGCCACTCGATTCGGCGCAGCACAAGTAAAGATTATTGAAGAAATCGCAGCCAAATACACTCACTTACCATGATCGGCGCAGTATCAATTGTTAGTAATTCAACAACCCCAAAAAGGCCATGAGCTCACAAATTCGAAAACAGATCAGGAGATGAAGGGCAGGTAAACAATCAATAAAAGTACACATCAGTGCGTGAATTCCTAAGATATAACAATGGAAGCAAAAACCTCGGCCATTCGAGAGAAGCACCAGCTCTAAGACCCCTAACGCCTTCCCAATGCATTGCGCGAGTCTACTCACAAGCCAACCCGGGGTATCCTAAAGCACCTCAAACACGACATCGAGCACTAATTCTCATTGCTGGCCACCCTCTGGTTCATCCACGCCGGCATCCAACTCCCCCGGTTCGCCTTCTTCTTGGCTGCAGCTGCAGCGATCTCGTCGTCCTTTGCTGGGTTCTCCTGCACCAATCTCAAAGGCCTAAGCCTGTTCTGGGTCATCACTGCCCCTGTGTAATTGGTATTCCCGGTGCTATTTCTGGGCGGACTGTCCAAACCACCGCTCTGATCGCTGAAAGTACTGTTCGAGCTACTTTCCGGCCCCCCATCGCGTGACAGCCGGCTGGAAGACGGGACCCGAGATGTAGCATTTGGACTTGCCTGTGCCGCGGTGGCTGTGGGCTGTGGGAAGAAAGATGTCCTCGCTGCCGATGCGGTGGTTTGAGAGATGCCAGGGCTCATCAAGGGCCCGCCTGAGCCCGTGGAGGGAGGGCCACGATACATCTGATTGACCAAGGGGGCAGCACTGGGCATATCAGACTGTGCACGTTTGTGGCCGCCTCCTCGGACAGACTGAGAGCGGCTCAAAGGTACACCAGGGGGTGTTGGAACGTCTTCAGTGAGCGGAGATGGCGCTGGAGCTGGGGTCGGAGCTGAGGCGAGCATCTGGCTCATCGGACGGGGACGCTTGACAGGACCCGCAACTACAGAGCGAGCTCGTTGCAGGAATCCAGTGGGTCGTTCCTCATCCTTGGGTGGTGGCGGTGGCGGAAGTTCCTTATCAGTATCCGCAGTCTGTGGCCGAGGTGCGCCAGACATGAGATCTGGCGTCTTGTCCAGGAGGTTTTCAAATTCCTTGTGTTGTAGAAGACGGCCAATGATACTCTCGATGTAAAGAGCTAGAGCTTTGTTTTGATCCTTTAGCGACTTGATTTCCGCTTCTAGTGGGCGGTTGTCATCAGTCTTTCCCACCGGAGACTCTAAATCTTCAGACCCAAGCTCTTCTGCCAATGAGCCTAACCTTGACGACTGTTGCATAGTATCCGTTTTGCTGAAATCTCCGTTCAGTGTCTTTTCGCTCAAGAGGAGCTGAAAACTTTCGTTGTCCTCGGTCAAGCGAGCAATGGTAATCTTCGCTTCCATCAGCTTGTTCTCCATCTCGTGAGCTCGACCACCTCCCACACTATCTATCTCCATAATCTTGATCTGGGCTTCGGCTAGCTCAAGCCGTAAAGACTTGATGACTCGATCCTTATGTGTAATGAGATCTGAATTGTCTTTGGAGTCGCGCTGTTGCTGAGTGGAGGGTGGAGCAAATTGCCCCAGCTCATTGCCCGAATTCGTTCGCGATAAAGCTCTGCTTCCGTCTGCACTGCCTCGCGTGTCGCGTTGGGCCAGTGTCTCTTTCAGTCGCTGATTCGCAGCCTGCAGCTCCTCCATCTTCGCTTGCTGTTCCCTCTTGTCATGCAGTATCGCGTTCCGTTCGCTCTCAAAAAGCTCCTCGGTTTCCCTAATCTGCCGGGTCGCTGCTGCATGATCGCTTTCAAGTCCCTCTATGGTCGCGTTGCTTTGATGCAGCCGATCCTCCAGCTGTCCTTGCTCGTGGTGGCTATCGTCTAATCGTGCCTGCAGGAGATTTAATTGACGTTGATACTCTTCTGACGCGGTCTCCGCCTTTTGAACCCGATTTCTGAGCTCCTCCACTAACGCGACGTGTTCTGCTCGTGATGTTTCGTCGCCCGCCTCATCCGGGGTTGTAGTACTCGTGTTCAAGGAGCTTGTTTGCGGAGATCGTTGGTAAGGACTCCCTCGCCCAGGCCTAGACAAACCTGCGCCGCTTCGCACTGAGGGGGACCTGCCTAACCCGTTCATACTGGTAGAAGACTTCGTTGGCGAAGTTCGAGATGTGGGTGTTGGTGAAGGCCTTGAGTTTGTCCCAATCGCAGGCGTCTCTTTCTTCCTAAAGCCGGACATGTCCGCTAATCAAGTATGTTGTACCGTAGACTGCGTAATACAAGCTAGCATGGACCGAGAACTAAAAGCGGCCACCGATATACGTTGTCAGATTGGCGAACGTGGTCGTGATCTCAGGGAAGAGCATTCTCCATCATCAGATATGCAGCTCATGTACTGATAAGATGGCTTTCCACAAGGAAGCCACCAGTAAGCCACTGGGTCTCCAAGATATCTATCGTTGGGAGCCTTCTGAACAGCGTGAATCTCACATGATGACACCTGATTGCAGATTGCAAAAAGCAGGCGAACAATGAGGAAGGCGCAGAAGAGATATGCAGACCGATGGCTATCTTTAGATATGTTGGATTTCCCAGACCGGAAACATCAAACGGTCGCGCAGGGACAGATTAGTTTCCCTGCAGGGCTGAGCTAGGTGATCTGCAGGGCTCAGCGGGCCTTGGCGTATTTTGGCGCTAGTCTTTTCCCACACATGTATTTCCGAGCTTGTCAAAATACATTACAACCAACTACTTCATCAAGAGACCGGAGCGCACTCACCTACCCCTTCTCATCAGGTTCCGACGAGAAAGCGCAACGATGGCACCCGCAAAGAAGAGCAAGAAAACAGCGGACAGCATCAATTCGCGTCTAGCCCTTGTGATGTATGTGCTGTAACCACAAATCGTCCAGAAGCCGTTGACTGACGTCGATGATCCACAGGAAGTCCGGAAAGGGTACGAATCCTATGGTCATGAAGCTATGAGATGTTCCGTCGTCGAAAATGGGTTGGAGACTGATCTCGTTCTCTTTGCAGTAACCTTGGGATACAAGTCTACCCTCAAGACACTTCGATCTGGCAAGGCCAAGCTTGTGATCATTGCTGGGAACACTCCACCTCTGCGAAAGTCAGAGCTTGAATACTACTCTATGCTATCAAAGGTATTGGCCTATCCCTTCAGTCTCATGAGCCTCCTAAGTCGCTAATCTTTTGTACAGACAAACGTTCATCACTTCGCAGGGAATAACGTGAGCCAACCTCTTCTATTAGTCGTACGATCGCCATACTACATCGGTTCAAAGACCAAGCTCTTGGCTATATGACTTACCCAACGAAGAGGTCTCGCCGTGAGACTTTGGAGGGTTTACGGCTGTGCTAATTTCTACCCACAGATTGAGCTGGGAACTGCTTGCGGAAAATTGTACAGATGCTCCACCATGGCAGTATTGGATGCGGGCGACTCGGATATCTTGACCGGAGCTGTAGCATAGACGTATGAACAACAACAGGAGAATGAAGAATTCAATTTCTATGTCACTGCAATCATTGTGAAGCAGTCTATCTTGCCCGTGCACCATTCACTGGGAAAGTCGTTTACGCAAGCATAACATCTCCCCCTCTCAACAGCAGCCGCTCTATATGATTGGCACTCCATATAGATCATCTGTAACACACTCCTCTAAAACATTCAGTATATGCTTTGAAAGCTTTCAAAAACTTGTGGCGCAGCCTTGTGTGACTCAGAATGAGTCAGGACTTGGAGGTTTTTAGTTCCAGCCCTAGCCACTAGCGGCTTAGCGGCTGGCCTAATGCTTTCAAATCAACCGAAGCGAACAATGACTTGCAACTGCTGAAGAGCCCACCGACTCCTCCTCTGTACACCAAACACCGTTCGCAAGAAGTGCATTACCACCGTACAATTCATCAAGATGGGACGTCGTCCAGCGAGATGCTATCGTTACTGCAAGAACAAGGTCAGTGCAATAGTGCGCCTGTGGCAGATGTTCCCCGTTTGTGGGCCATTTGGGACCCTCAGTCATCTCTCGATATGCGCGTCCACCTTTGCCAGCAGCATGCTGACCAGGTTTGTCTCTATAGCCATATCCCAAATCTCGCTTCAATCGTGGTGTGCCCGACCCGAAGATCCGTATCTTTGACCTTGGCCGCAAACGTGCGAATGTTGACGAATTTCCTCTCTGCATCCACATGGTCTCCAACGAGTACGAGCAGCTGTCCTCAGAAGCTCTTGAAGCTGCCCGTATCTGCGCCAATAAGTACGTCCATAAGCCACCACAGGATTCTGAAACCGGCTAATACGTCAACCGTCTTCAGATACCTCGTCAAAGTCGCAGGCAAAGAGAGTTTCCATCTCCGTGTCCGCGCCCACCCATACCACGTTGTCCGCATCAACAAGATGTTGTCATGCGCTGGTGCCGATAGACTGCAGACTGGTATGCGAGGTGCCTGGGGCAAGCCCAACGGAAGTGTTGCCCGTGTGAACATTGGCCAGATCCTGCTGTCCGTCCGGACACGCGACAACCGTACGTCTTCCCGCTGCCCAGAAACCAGGATCAAAATGCTGACATTTTACTTCCAGACAAAGCGACAGCCATCGAAGCGCTACGCCGCGCCCAATACAAGTTCCCTGGCCGCCAAAAGATCATTGTCTCCAAGAATTGGGGCTTCACTCCTCTCCGCCGCGACGAATATCAGGCGAAGCGTCAGGAAGGCAAGATCAGGATCGATGGCGCTTACGTTCAGTTTTTGAGGAACAAGGGGCCTATCGAGCGTAATGTTGGGGTCTTCCCTGAGGCATTCAAGATTGAGGAAGCTGAGGCGTAGAGGCGTGATGCGTGAGGGTGGTAGATTATGCGTGTATGCTCATGATTACATGCAGATAACGGCAAAAGGAGATATTTGCCATAGATATTATTTCCGCCCGGGAATTACGAACTTTCGAGATGATCCTTCATTGCATCCAGCCCATACTCCCACTGCCTCAAAAATCTGCACCAATAACATTCCGGTCCCAGCGTCACCCATTCAACCCCCAGTTCCTCTACACCACACATCATCACCCCCATCACAGCTCCATTTGCGAGACCAGACGCTCCCCACACTCATTCCCCCATAACATCCTTATCACATCAACACTATACTGCCGACATCCGCCATCTCTTCCATTAGGGACGACAATCTCAACATCAAAGCTTTCATTTCATAGCTGGAAAGAGAACACAAGAGAGTCTTTAATGTAAAATTGGGTTCCACCACGACGTTCGTGGTGAGATGTATGAACTTTTCAAAACTTATCATACTGGAGTAAGTAAATTGTCCGGTCTCGCACTGCTTGCGTTCTACTGTACGCGATATGCATATTTAGAGAAGTCCTTTGTTATTTGCGTCCAGCTCATCATCTCCTATATTCGGTCAGATGCGCTCCGCGAGAGATATTCTCGTACATCCTGGATAATGCCATCGGCGCTATATCCTGGAACGCAGGATGGTTGCGAAACGGTGCCTATCTTTGTCACGTCCTAATTGTATTGTGATTGACGTCTAGATGACTGACATCCACTGGTGACTAAATAATTCATGTTTTCCTTTCATTACGGTTGTGCATGCTGAGTAGTTGAATGGTATCGCGGAGGAATAGTAGAGGCTCCTGTGGGTGCGGGGGTAGGTTTCCGGCGAGATTGGAGGATCTCTTTGGATATAGATCGGTCTTGGGTACGGAGGTTGACACCAAAAGTCTTGAGTTTTCGTTAGAATACCACACCCCTAGATTACTAATATCTTGGCATATGCAAAACATCTAAATGTTAACATTTTAGTATCTTAGAATAGGCCTTATTCAGGGGTTAATAGAAAATTTATAGTTATAGTATACTTAGTAATTAAATAAGTAATATTATTAATAGCTCCGAACGTTACTATTACTAAGGACTTATATACGGTGAATTATACTATTACCTAAAGACTATAGGCTCTCGCCCTTACTTCCTATAGTATTAATAGGAAGGTAGCTGCTATAATAGCGGGCCTTTTACTAAGTTAAAATAGCTAGTTTATATAGCGTCTTATAGATAAGGCTAGGGACTATAACTATAATTTAATAGTATCATCTATCCTAAAGAAGGAATACGTTAGTAATAGCTTATAAGTTAAAAAGCTACTAATAGTAATAGCTAAGAAGGAGTTAACTATTTTAAAATTAGGTAAGATATCTCTTATAAAACTCTTATTTTACTAATAAATTAATACGTAAGGACTAGAATAGACGGGAGAAGCCTTCTATATATATTAGATATAAATATACTATCTCCTTATTAATAGTCCTTTAAGTCCTCCATTAAAATAGCTTAAATTTAGTTAAACTAATAATTAAACTAGGCCTTTTACTAGCTATAATAGAAGTATATCTTTAATTCGCCCTACGCTTTTAATACTAGATAGTAGAGAATTAGAAGAAGGTAATCTAGACTAATAAGACGTCTATCTATCTTAGTAGTAGATATAGTAAAGTAAGAGTCTAGCGGATATTAAGAGAGAAATATTTAAAGACTATTACTAGAAATCGCTAGGCTAGATTTTTAGAATTTATATTCTAGGGGTATTTTTCTTATAATAGGAAAGGGCCTTATTATATCTAGAAAGAAGAGATTATAGTAGAAAAGATAATATTAAAAGAATATATTAATACCCTTAATAAAGAGTTAGAGCTATATCTAAGGGCTAAATAGGAGCTTAATATAGTAATAATAAGGATAGGTCTTAGGAATAAGCCTAGTAAGAAGCCTAAATAGAAATAGGATAAAGAATATAGTAAAATCATACGTAATAGTAAGAAAGGAGGTATTAATTAATATTAATATTAAATAGTTATTCTTTATAAGAAGCTTACTCTATTCGCTATTTCCTATAGAATTGACGCCCTTATTTAGGAGGATAAGGCCCCTAGCTACGTATTAAAATATTAAGATAAAGTCTTTATAGACGCCGGCGTGCTTCGTATAGTTTAGTACGGGAACTCCCCTAATCTAAATACTATTAAACTATACTAGTAGTAGATAAAGCGGCGTACTACTTGTAAGGGATATCTACAGACTAAGGTAATTCTAACTTAAGTCTAGACTCGCTATTAGGAGTCTACGTCGGCAAGATCTCAACTCGCCCCTATGCCCTTAGCAAAGGCCTTCGGCCCGCAGGCCCGGGGCCGGCCCCGGGGGCCCCGGGCCAGCCCCGGACCTGTCGCAGCGTGTTCCAAGGCCCCGGGGCCGCTCCGGGCTCCAAGGGAGGCGTCACGTGACTGCTGACTAAGCAATTTTTCTAAATTCTACTGGTTAGTAAATTCTAAGAAATCACGTGACTGCTTACTAAGCGAAACCATATCACGTGACTGCTTACTAAGCAGAACTTCAAAAGTTTTGATGTTCCATGATTGACGGGGGACTCGGGTAGCGTACCCCGGAGCCACCCCCAACGCCACCCTAAAAGCGACCCCGGAATCGATCGATTCAGCCAATTTGTACGCGGGGACGATGCGCTGGGGTAGGCCTGGGTAGGGGCCGATGGCGTGGTAGCCATGTTGACTTGGTATGTTTGATGATGCGACAGCGTTGCTGTTGCGGGTACCTTGACGCTATTCCCTAGCGCCCGGAAGTCTGATGATGGCGTACCGTAACGCTATCGCTTGGCGCCTCAACGCTTAATCTTAGCGCGTCCCTTGGAGCCCTGGGCGCTAGGTAGGTTGCCCTTACGGCCCCTATAGCCCCGGGCGGACTCGTGTCTGCCCCTGCGACCCCAGGGCAAGCTTTCTCAAACCACGGCCCTAGGGGCCCGGGGCGGCCCGGGGCCGGCCCCGGGTATCCCTCCGGGTTTTCAGAAATTGCCGACGTAAGTTATCCTAATCTTATATTTAGTCGTGGATAGAGCGCTTACCACGTTATATCGCTAAGGTAATTAAGCTAAAGGGAGGGAATAAGTACTATGAGGGTAAGGATGAGGGTGAATAGAGTGATATTAGGCCGTATATTACTATTAATAGGTAGGAGAGGTATCGCCGATGAGCTGTAGGCATCAGGCCTAGTAGTAGTAGTTCACTAGATGAGTGAGTAGTAGTTAGTAATATGACTACTACGTAGTCGATATGTAGGGTAGTATAGATATATTAGAAAAAATATGGTAGTTAGTACTAGTAAAAAGCCACGTCTATTTTACCCCTGCTTAAGACTTTTGGTGTCAACCTCCGTAGAGAATAGACGATAATGTGTGGATTTATATGACAGATGGCTGGTAATTACGTGGCTGAGCTAGCGGGGGTACGGATGTTTTCCTTAGCGCCTGTCAATCTGATACTTTACCTTCCTTACCTCAAGCCTTGGGACGGCACGAGTACGCTAAATGAAGATCGATGACAGCTCCTTCATTCGCGTACAGGTAAGTTATATCCACTTGTGTCTTCTTTCGATCTCCTAATCTCATGCGACTGTCTACTATAAAAATATTTTGCTCTTGACCTGTATTCGCTCGTTACGTCTAGACGCGTGTCTCAATGAGAGCTGATCCTGTCCAATACGCAATTGACACCCCCTAAAAGCGCCTCATTGACGACGGACTTGCTTCATGAGCGAGCTCTTACCCATCATTCATCGCTACACTTCTTTTCATACTGCGTGTCCAGTCCCGTCTCTTTTTGTTCATCAGCTGCCTCGATGGCCTCCACCATTGCGTTGGCTGCACTCGCCATTGTCGGAGTATATACCCTGAAAATTTACTTACAATTCGCGAAAAATCTGAAAGCAGCAAGGGAATCCGGAATCACTTATACAATTGTTCCTTTCTTCTTGGTCAATAGAATATATCAACTGGCATGTATTGTTCTGATCCCCCTAGCTCGAAGCCTCCCCACGGCGTGGATAGATCCATGGTTCGACTTGACATTGGAATGGGGCTGGAGACGGCGATACGAGCCATTCAAACGATTTGGAAGCGATACATTCATAACTGTCAGCCCGGAACGAAATGTATTGTACACGGCAGACGCCGACGTGGTCATCCAGATCACGACCAGAAGAAATGACTTTCCAAAAGCATTGGAGGTGTACGAATCGATCAAATTATATGGGAATAACGTGGTGACATCGGAGGGACAACTATGGAGGCATCATCGCAAGATCACGAGTCCGCCTTTCACAGAGAAGAATAACTATCTGGTATGGACGGAGACATTAGACCAATGCCAAGCGATGTTGAACGGTTGGCTGGAGGGCTCGAAAGACTCTACAAAGACCATCTCCACGATCGCGGAAGATGCTATGCGACTGAGTCTCTATGTGATTAGCCGAGCTGGTTTTGGGGTCCGATTACAATGGCCAGGGACTGAAGGGCAGGCAAACACGCTCTCAGCAGATAAGGAAGATGGGAGTATTTCAAGCTCCGGGGTTAGTGGAGATCATACCCTGAGCTATACCGATGCACTAGGGACTTGTCTACATAACATCCTTCTGATACTCATCATGCCAAAGTTCTTATTAAGTAAGTGCTGGCTGTATTCAACGCTTCTAATCCTCTCTAATTACGGCTACTCTAGAATATTTACCCCTGCGAACAACAAAAAAAGCGTACGCATCATACATCGAATGGGGCCAATACATGAATGAGATGTTCCAGGCGAAGAAGGCCGAGGTCATGGCTGGGAACGAGGGCGATAAGCTGGATCTTATGATCGCTCTCATCAAGGGCGCCGGCATCACCCCAGAGAACCTCCTGAAGGGGAAAGACGCTACACCGCAATCGTTGATGGACGAGGAGATCCTGGGCAACGCTTTTGTGTTCATCCTAGCCGGACACGAGACAACAGCAAATTCCCTCCACTTCTGCCTAGTACTACTAGCCTTGAACATCCGCTCTCAGCGCCATCTTCAAGCCGATATTGACGAACTAGGCCAAGGTCGGCCCGTCAGTCAATGGAACTACGATGACGTTGTACCGAAACTGTTCGGCAACATGGCTGGTGCTGTGATGAACGAAGAGCTACGCCTAGTCGCGCCAGTGGTCGGAGTTCCAAAATGTACATCTAAAAACAGCCCCCAACCTCTCAATGTGGATGGCAAGAAGTGCACCGTTCCGGGAAATACTTACATCGCGCTCATGACACCTGCTGTCCATCGCAACCCCAAGCAGTGGCCAGCTGGGTCGCCTTCTGATCCAGAAAACCCCGCGCACCCAATGTCAAACACCGACAATGATCTCGAGGAGTTCAAACCAGAGCGTTGGCTTCTAGACAGTGAAGCTAAGATTGCTGCCAGCATGCCAGATCATGACAAAGACACTGAGGCTACCAATCTTGGTGTTAATACCGCCGCGGATACATCAGCCGCTCTGTACCGACCTCCAAAAGGTGCCTACATCCCGTTCAGCGAGGGCTATCGCTCCTGCATTGGCCGGCGATTTGCCCAAGTGGAGATACTTGCCGTCCTCGCTCTCATCTTCAGCCAATACAGCGTTGAATTAGCGGTCGATCAATTTGCAAGTGACGAGGAAGTCGAGAGAATGAGTGATCCTGAAAAGCGGAAAGTTTGGCAGAAGGCGAAAGCCGAAGTAGAGAGGCAAATGAGAGACGACATGGCATCTGTCATCACGCTTCAGCTACGCAAAGGTGCTATTGGCTTGAGGTTCGTCAAGAGAGGGAAGGAGAGGTTCGACTTCAGAGAATGAAGAAAAACCTTACCTGCATCTTCAGTCCAGGAGAACCAACATTTCGATATCTACCGCAGTCGTCCATCAGGCGTGATAGCATACCAGCATAATCTTCATAATCTTCTTAGCATGTTGCTAAGTTCTCGGCCAGTCAAAGCTGGAGATGCACACCTCGAAGACGAGAAACACCATTGATAGCTATTGGTCGCAAGCAAGGGTAGTAAGGCTTCCACTTGTAGGGGAACAATCACAGCTTCCGGCCAATCTCAATCTTTTCCACACAATAGACCAGGGTCCCTCGCGAGTTATGTCTACTAAAGATCGCCAGTAACGGGCACCCACGTTATAGCATACTGATTACCGATCTGCCACCAGTGGTTCTTGGCTCGACTGTTGGTCCTTCCGGACACAAATGCGTAGATTCCAACCCTTCCAAGGCAGCCATATTTGGGAATCGAAAGCAGCTCTCAGCATGATGCTGTCTACCCTCTCGCTGAAGTATACTCGATACTGAAATGTAGGTCACCAGGACTGGATAAGGAGTGATCTCCTACTTGGTGTTTGGGTCCAAACCTGGTGACGTTTCTTGGAGATCGTGGGGACTGTTCTACGTTTGTTTGATTACTTGCCAGTGTTTGCTTAGGACTCCGTGCTAGCTTTAGGATGTAGTTGCAACGTTTGTGGACTGCGCTCGACGATAACGCAAACTCCATTTGTTTCTGTCGATTCATCCAGACGCCACTGGCTTTCGAATACGAAAGTCTGCTATTCTGCGCAATGTCACATCCAGTTTGGCATGCTAGCTCACCTAACGATCTTGCGAGATGCGTCACTCCTACGAAGCTTTGTAAAAGACCTCATCCGCTCTTGATTCTTCACTGGCTGTTCCATCGATATGCCTCCAATCGTTCCTTTTGCACCTCCCTTCGTCTACGAGATGCTACGAGCCCAGTATCATGTCGCTCAACTTGAAGAGCCTGTGCCTTTAGACGACAAGGATAGCGGCTACGGAAGCAGCGAAGATGACTTTGCGCAACCTTCACTAATTGACCATCTCGGTGTTGGTGAGGGCATCAATTGCCACGATAACTCCGTATGGTCTTCGTGTCAGCAACATTCTCGAGATTTCCCGTTCGTCAGGCACGGGGCACCGTTCACAATACCGGACTGCACCTACACCAAATCGGGCCCAGGTTTCGGGGATGGCACTTGTCCTCACTCATACCATCATGAGCAAAACCCTTATATCCCCACCTCTCTACCTTCGCTCGGCAGCCACATCCAAGTCAATACCAACAATCCCTCATCCAAACCCCCATCCTCAACCCGACAATCCTCTAACGCCCAGATCTCCTCCCCCAAAAACACCAATACACACATACACTTCCAACCACACTACGACACAGCATGTACACAACAACCATAACCATCATCGAGCCGGCAAAACGGCAAACGCTACACCAAGAATCTAGAACACTCGAAAAGACAGCGGACAACACAACAGGATGCCGGGATGGTAAATACCAAACAAGCGAGACCTTTCACTCATCGGAAACGAGCTCCCAGACCGAGGAACAATCTCGATCCCTGACAACGAAAAAGAGCCTGAAGATGTTGTACAACATACACATTCCGAAGAACCAAGTTCGGAATAACCAAACAAACGACGCAAGGCAAAGAGAAGAAAATTCTCCAGGACGAAATGTTCATACGCTTGAATCGACTCAAAGAGCAAAGCGGAACGTAAATACGAGTCCCTCCACTAAAGTACCCAGGCCATACTCCAAAATACCACCATAGCTACCTTATACATCTAAACACAATATCACGCACGCACTATTTCCTCTTCCCCCATCAATCCATCCACTCCACTCCAAATAACTCCCATTCATTCATTCATTACCCACGTCCAAGTCCAAGTTGACCCATATATCCCTCTACCAACGACATCCCTATCCTTCCTCTTCAACAATACCTATCCATCCCTTCCCCTCCTTTCTATCTCCCCCATCTCATTCCCATCTCCTTCCCATCTCCTTCCCATCTCCTTCCCATCTCCATCCCATCTCCTTCCTACAAATCTTCTCTTGCACTAACGAGAAAACCCACAAACCATTCTTAATAACGCACACCACAAACAAACGACCAGCACTATCCTCCCCTCCCCTCGTCGGACCTCACTCGGAATGATTACCTTCATAGATAAAGACCCCATCCCATACCCACCTACCGCCCTATGACTCCGCCGTTCCATCCCCTGCTAGCCTTTATCACAACCATCTCTACTTACCCATCCGCCCCCCATTCCTTTATCCTCCACACACTCCAACTGCCATCCCCAACACCCCCCTCTACCCCCAAACCCCCACAGCTCTATCCCATACTCACCTTCGCCATACCATACCCGCCTTCACCACAACCTTCACCACAACCACCACCATCTCCCCCCACCCATCCCATCCCTACCCCTTCATCATTCCTTTATCCTTCCCACACACCAACATCCTCATCCATCCCTTTTCCATCCCACTTCCATCCCTCATCCATCCCATAGCTCCATCCCATACCCGCCTTCCCCACCCTCAGACTCCATCCCATCCGTCCCCCATTCCTTCATCCTTCCTTTATCCTTCCCACACACCAACATCCTCATCCATCCCTTTTCCATCCCACTTCCATCCCTCATCCATCCCATAGCTCCACCCCATACCCGCCTTCCCCACCCTCAGACTCCATCCCATCCGTCCCCCATTCCTTCATCCTTCCTTTATCCTTCCCACACACCAACATCCTCA
>JAABUM010000129.1_pt1 | contig 151688 bp, 136 predicted proteins | sample 5559161 | NCBI WGS metagenome assembly JAABUM01 (sample SAMN10711868, study PRJNA513369) | rock metagenome | isolation source: Antarctica rocks | place: Antarctica: Victoria Land, Siegfried Peak nord | reverse complement strand
AGGCACAGGACGCTTTCTCGGCTTTGGCGAGCCGTTGGAGCGTAGGGTATTCTTGTTGTTCACACTCTAAGAACACCCCGACCGCCGCATCTGCAACTACCAAAAACGATTTATGCAACAAAGCCGTCTGAATCCATAAAGTGACCTAAGATACCGTCGTGGTCTCTCAAAATCTGCACAAAGGAGCGGCGAACTGATTCCGAAGCCGCAAACAGCAGGCTCATCTGCGAGGACGCGGGTGTGAAGTGAAAATCCAGATATTCCTGGTTGTCATTATTGTCGTGTATCTTCAACCCGATAAACAGGTAAACGTAGCCCAGGCTGATTCGCCCCTTGTTGTCACGCACTAAAGGGTGGGCTTCGGCTTCACAGATATTGGCGTACCGTTCGAGAACATCATCGCTCTTGAACCAAAGGGCGGTATCAAAGCTGAGATGGTCCCGCGCGTCGCAGAACACAGGCTCCACTTTGAACCTAGAGGTGAAAGGCAGGAAGATACTGCCTGTGCCGCCGGGCAGTACCACTTCAAGCGACGGGTGCGGCAGAGGTTCCGCTATATCCGCTACCGCCAGCAGTATCTCTGCCAATTGGTTGCGCCGGAATCGCAGGCTGTATGTGTAGTCAAGTCCCATGTTCCACTATTCCATGCGTATCCGAGGCTATCACCACACGCGCTTGGCCCAACTGACTATGGCGTCGGCGAGGGAGTGGGTGACGCCGCCGAGGACGAGGCCCAGGAGGGCGCACATGGCCCAGGAGGGGTGCGCGCTGGTCCAGTCAGTCGTGAAGCCCCAGAAGCCGCCGAGCACGGCGTCGCGGTTGACGGGGATGCCCGCCATGATGAGCAGCCAGAGGACGACGCGCATCAAGGCCCAGAGCATGACGAGGAAGTAGACGACGCGGAAGATCGGCCCGAAGCCGATGCCGTGCGAGACCCAGGACCGGTGTGGGACAAGTTTCTGGTACGGCCACCAGAGGAACCGGAACGCGCCCCAGCGCTTGTAGGAAAGGGAGTTGGTGTCCAGGTCGTCGGACAGCCAGAAACCGGAGAACAGGTAGGCGGTCAGGCCGACGGTCAGCCCCACCCAGTCCTTGACCGGCGATCCGAGCCACCAGACGGGGACGGCGGCGACGGCGGTGATGACCGTCAGCTTGTCATGTGTCTTGCCGCTGGGCACTGCTTACCGCCCAAACTTCCGGTCGAGGTCGCCGTTGGGCAGCTCGACGATGATGGGCCGCCCGTGGGGGCAGGTGTAGGGGTTTTCGGACCGCAGCAGGTCGGCCACGAGGGCGTTCATCTCGTCGAACGAGAGCGGGTCGCCGGCCTTGACGGCCATCTTGCAGGAGGCGGTAATGAGCACCTCCTCGGCGGGCAGCAGCAGGCGGCGCGAGACGATCTTTTCGACCAGCTCGTCCACGATCTCGCGCAGGACTTCTTCCGGTCCGCCCTGCGCCTTCAGGTGCTTCTGAGCGACCGAGGCGGGGACGGAGCGGACGACGAAGGAGTCGCCGCCGAACGGCTCCAGGTCGAAGCCCGCCCGCCGCAGGTCTTCCAGGCGCTTCTCGACGACCAGCGCCTCGCGCCGGGAAAGCTCCAGCGTGAACGGCATCATCAGCCGCTGGGTCGGGACGCCCCCGCCCGCGCCTTCCGCGCCGGCCAGCAGCTTCTCGTACAGCACGCGCTCGTGGGCGATGTGCTGGTCAATCAGCACCAGGGCGTCGTCAGTCTGGGCAAGAATGTACATATTGCGCGTCTGGGCCAGCACGCGCAGGGTGTCCAGGTTGTGGACCCGGTAGTCCGCGCCGGAGGTCGCCCCCCCCGCCCCCAATTCTGGAGGAGCCGGATTGGGGGCCGGGGGGCTGAATCCGCCTTCAAACGGGTCCTCGTCCATCGCCTGCCGGGCGCGCTCCTGGTACGCCTCGTGGAAGGCCGCCGTGTCGTGCGGCTCCTGGCGCGTGTTCCCGGCGGGGCGTGACGGGACGGCCAGCAGGGTTGGATGTTCGCGCTCTATTCGTTCGCGGGAGGACTCACGGGATGAGTAGCTGGGGGCCGTCGCGGCGGGGGCTTCGCGCGTGTTCATCTTCTGCACGATGGTCGGGACCAGGCCGCCGGCCATCAGCGCCTCCCCGACGGCCTTGTAGACGGCGGCGTAGATGTCGCCCTCGCGGGTGAACCGCACCTCGGTCTTGGTCGGGGACACGTTGACATCCACCTGTGACGGGTCCACGTCAATCATCACGACGGCGGCGGGGTAGCGCGTCCCGTGGAGGGTCTGGACGCTCTTGTAGGCTTCATCGAGGGCGCGGGTGACGGCCTTGTTGCGGACGAACCGCGTGTTGACGAACGTGTGCTGGGCCGACCGCGAGCCTTTGAGGGCGGCGGGCGTCCCGATGAAGCCCGTGACGCGCAGGCCCGCCGCGTCGTGGTTCAGGGGGACCAGGTGCCGGGCCGTCTCGCGCCCGAAGACGTGGACGCAGGCGTCCATCTGGGAGCCGCCCCCGCCCGACGCGAAGACCTCGCCGCCGCTGTGGAGCAGGCGGAAGGCAACGTCGGGCCGGGCCAGCGCGAACCGCTGCATCAGCTCGACGATGTGGCCGAGTTCGGTGGACGACGATTTTAAAAATTTGAGTCGGGCGGGGACATTGTAGAACAGGTTCTCGACCGTGATGCTGGTGCCGGTCCGCGCGCCGACTTCGGAGACCTCTTCCAGGGTGCCCCCGGCACACCGAATCTGCACCCCCACACCCTCATCATCCCCGGCGGACTTGGTCACGACGGTCATCTGCGAGACGGACGCGATGGACGGCAGCGCCTCGCCCCGGAAGCCCATCGTCGTGATCTGGAACAGGTCATCGGCGGAGCGTATTTTGGAGGTCGCGTGGCGCTGGAGCGACAGCATGGCGTCCTCGCGGCTCATGCCGCTGCCGTCGTCGGTGACGCGCAGGAGGTACTTGCCGCCCTCTTCGAGTTCCACCAGGACGCGCCGCGCCCCCGCGTCCAGCGCGTTCTCCACCAGTTCCTTGACAGCGGCGGAGGGCCGCTCGACGACCTCGCCCGCTGCGATTTGGTTGGCGGTGTTTTCGTCTAGTATCTGAACCTTACTCACTTGTGCTGCGCTCATGGGGAGTACAATCCTGTCTCATCTCGCACGGCGTCGTTCTTGCCGATGACTAGCCGGTGACCGCCCGCGCCCTCAACATAGACGTGCCGCACCACCGCGCGCTTGCGGTCAAGGAACCGCAGCGTCAGGTCGTCTTCGCCGCCCGGAAAGACTTGGACCGACTTCGCCTCGCCGTCTCGGAGGCGCCCCAGGCTGTAACGATGCTGTCCTGATACCAGCGCAACCTCCACATCGTCAATAGGTCCGCCGCTCTGGTTGACGACGGTGAGCACCATCCGATGCCATTGCCAAGCCGCATAAGCGCCGCCGAGCAAGCCGAGAACCAGCACTGTGAGCAGGGCAAAGAGCACGAGCCTGGCAAGCCGCCGTGGGCCGCGCGGGAACCCCTGATCAGTCTTCACTTCCGTCATGTCGTCCCCCGCGCCGTTTCTTCCAGAATATAGTCTACGACCGATTCTAGGGAGTTCGTTTCGGCAAAAACCGCGCGCTGGCGCATAGCCCCGTTGCCGCCCCGCAGGGTTTCCCCTGCGAGAGCAGAGACCTCATCCCAGTCGCCGGCTTCTTCCAGGGCAGGTCGCACGAACAGGAGCAGGGACTGAACCAAGTCAGCGGCGGGGACGGCGCGGCCCGCCGCGATGTCAATCAGTTCCCCTTCCAGCCCGTAGCGCGCCGCCCGCCAGTGGGCCGCGCGGAGCAGCTCGGGCCGGGCCGCCTGGAACGGCTCGTCCCCCTGTGCCTGCATATAACACGTCCCGGCGAGGGCGCGCACCAGCCCGGCGAGCAGGACGGCCTCGTCCACGCGCAGGCACACGTCGGCCACGCGGAACTCCACTGTCGGCACCTTCTCCGGCAGGCGGATGTCCCAGTAGATCTTGCTGGCGTCGCTGATGCTGCCGGTGGCGACCAGCGCCTGCACCAGCGCCTCAAGCTCACCGCGCGAGGCGAAGGGCAGGGGCGGCCCGGCCATCGGCCAGCGCGCCCAAAGCTCCGTCCGGTAGCTGGCGTACCCGGTGTCCGCGCCCTCCCAGAAGGGCGAATTCGCGCTCAGGGCCAGCAGGGGCGTGAGCCAGTGCCGGGCGCGGTTTATCACGGCCAGCCCCGCGTCGGGATCGGGCAGGCCGACATGAACATGGCAGCCGAAGATGACCAGCTCGTGCGCGAGCTGCTGGTACTGCTCGGCCATGTCCTGATAGCGCGGCTTGGGCGTGACCGGCTGGTCGGCGCTGTTCGAGAACGGGTGTGTCCCCGCCGCCCCGATCCGCCCGCCGTCCCGCGCCGCCGCGTCGAGCAGCGCGCGCCGCGCCCGGACCACCTGCGCGCGGACCTCGGCCAGCGTCAAGCAGACCGGCGTCGCCATCTCGATCTGCGACGCCTGGAATTCGGGCTGCGCGTTCTCGCCCAGGGCGGCCTGCGCCTGCGGCAGCACCTGTAGGACGCGGGGCCGCAGCCGCCGCGAATGGGGGTCTATGATCTGATATTCTTCTTCGACGCCGAGCGTGAAGTCTTGCGCGGGCATTGTTTTCTCTTTCACCGGCTATCCTCGTCTGGGCGCCGCAGCCGTTCCATCGCGATTTCCGACGTAGCGAAACCCATCTTCCGCCAGAAGTCCTCGCTCCCGCGCCCGGCCCGCAGGGTCCAGGAGATGCCGGGATCGTCCCCCATCAGCCGCCGGACCACCTCGCGCCCGATCCCCTGCCCCCGCCGGTCCTCGGCCACGACCACCATCGAGAGGTAGCCGTTGGAGACGCCGTCGCACAGGGCGCGCCCGAAGCCGACCACGCGCCCCTCGTCCCAGGCCACGACGGTGCGGTCCGACCCCCGCATCATCCGCGCGAACCGCTCCGCATCCGCGACGCGATGCGCCCCGCCTGTGTCGGCCAAGAACTGCCGGACTGCTTCAAAGTCGCGCGGCTCGACCGGCTTATACTCCATGGCGGCTCGCCAATAAGCTGATCGTAGTTGTCATGGTTTGCTGCTCCGAAGCATCAAGCAGTTTGTTTCGGCAAATTCAAGTACGCGATCTTGTCAGCCAACTTTTGATACTCTGCTTGTCATGGGTTCATTTTCAACAGGGGCGCCGGACGATGATCTTTTGCAGTTCTTGTCTACTATTATACCTGAACTGGTTCCCGTCGCGACTCGTCTTGTTTTTCCTGCCCCACTTTTGTATAATGACAGGGTGCGAACGACGGCATCGGCGCAGCGCCAAGCGGCGCCGCTTCCGCCTTGCCGTTGCTGAAAGGAAAAGGCCATGAACGATCCTCGCGCGGGGCAGCCGCCGCCGATGATGTATCCGCCCCCCAAAAAGTCGGTCCCAATAGTTCCCATCGTCCTCGGCGTTGTCGCCCTCCTGATCGTGCTGGCGATCGTTGGCGGCATCCGCGCCTTCCATGCCGTCAAGGACAATTCCGCCGAGGCCATTGCGGTCGGCAACAGTTTCATTGACAACATGGGGCAGCACAATTATGCAGCCGCCCGTTCGTTGTTCACTCCGCGGGTGCAGGCGAAGACGCCGACGGGCACCCTGGAAGACATTGAAACCCTGACCGAGAAGCATCACGGGGCGTTCGTCAGCCACGGCCAGCCGCAGTGGAACGTCCAGAACTGGAACGGGCAGACCAGCGTCCGCCTCGCTTATCCCGCGCAGTTCACCAAGAGCGGCAGCGCCGTTTCCTTGACTTTAGTCAAAACAGAGAGTGGTTATCAGGTCTACGACGCCCACTACGAGTTCTAGTCTGGGCCGAATGGAGTGCAGGTGGCCCCCGTGCATCAAAACTCAAACGTGTTGAGCAAACACAAGCGGTCCCGCCGACGGCTCATATTGGCCGCCATTGGTGTTCTGCTCGGAGCACTTGTCTACCCCCGGCTGCTGGGATACCTGATCCTACGCGCTGCCGATCATGGGGACGCTCCACAGGTGCGGTTTCTGCTCAGGATCGGCGCCCGCCCGGACGCTTTTGGCTGGTATGTCCCCGATGATCAGACGCCGCTGATGCTGGCCGCGAGCAGAGGCTCGCTGCCGACGGTGCGGGTCTTGTTAGAGCACGGGGCAGATGTGAACACCGGCATCAACGAGTGGTCGTTCACCCCGCTGATGTGTGCGGTCGAGGGAGGAAACCCCGCCGTCGTCCGCCTGCTGATCGCGCGGGGCGCACACCTTGATGATGCTGACGGGAGTGAGGAAACCCCCTTAACTCTCGCTCGGGCCAATCATCGCACCGAGATCGCTCAGATGCTCAAACTGGCAGGCGCGAGCGAACCGCCAAAACAGTAGGCGCGATGAATCCGAGAGAAGGGCGCGATGAATTACGCCTCTACGCGGCTTGACCGAAGGGGAAGGCCTTTACCCCGCCTTGCCGATTTCCGTCGCTTCGGGCACTTCGTTCAGCTTGCCGGTCTTCACGTCGTAGATGTAGCCATAGATGGGGATGGTCTTGGGCACCAGCGGGTGACTGCGGATCCGCCGGACGTCATCGGCGACGCTGCCGGCGGGGTCCTTGATGGTCAGCCAGTCAATGTAGTCGCCCTCGCGGGAGCCGGGGCCTTGACCGACATCATGCCAGCCGGAGGCGTCCACGGTCGCCGTTTCCAGGCTCTGGGCGAGCAGGTCGCGGAGGATGTCGTCCGTGAACAGCTCCATGCCGCAGTCCGTATGGTGGATGATGAACCACTCGCGCGTGCCGAGCAGCTTGTAGGAAATGACCAGGGAGCGGATGGCGTCGTCACTGGCCCGCCCGCCCGCGTTGCGGATGACATGGGCGTCGCCCTCCGCCAGCCCGGCGTACTTGGCGGGGTCCAGCCGAGCGTCCATGCAGGTGAGGATGGCAAAGCGTCGGCCCGGCGGCAGCGGCAGCGAGCCTTTGTCGCCGAAAAGTTCGACATAGGAGCCGTTCGCATCAAGAACTTCGTCTAAAATCGCGCTCATGGGAGGTGTACCTTTCAAGCCGCAAAAAAGCGCCCCCGGCAGACGTGTTCTGCCGGGGGCGCCGCAGAGATGTCAGTGCAGCAGCTCGATGCCGCTGACTTTGGCGTTGTCTTTCACAGTGGAAAAGACAACGGTGACTTTGCCGCTGCCGTCGGCCACGGTCGGGAAGCTCTTGACGATGGCCTTGTTTGCGCCGCCTGCGGCGGCGAAGATGTCGAAGTTGGTCAGCAGGCTTTGCCCGTTCGCGGCGACGTTGAAGACGCGCGCCCCGGCGCTGTTCCAGTAGATCTCGGCGAAGTGCAGGCGCAGGGTGTAGGACGCGCCGGGGGTCAGGCCCGTGAGCGTGTAGGTGAAGTTGCCGTAACGCTCACTGCGGTAAACAGCTTGGGGCGCAGGGTTGGTGACGCCGACCGTGCTGACCGCATTGCCGGACGTGTAGGTGCCGCCGCCCTGAACGAAGCCATCTGCCGCGAAGGGGCTTGCGGCGCCGCCCCCGGCATCAATCTGATAGACCGGCGTCACCGCGCCGCCCAGGTCAATGCCGGCAAAGTCGCCGTTGCCGGGGTCGGGTGCGTCGAAGAAGGTGCCGGTGCTGCCGTCGAAGACCTTGGTGAAGTCGTTGCCCTGGTTCTGCCAGGAGCCGGGCGTGCCGAACGGCGTGCCGGTCAGCTTCACGGGGCCTGCCGCCGTGCCGCTGTCGAACTCCAGCTCGGCGATGTTGCCGTAGCCGCCGGAGGGCGCGAGGTAGCGCAGGTAGCGGTACGCGACCGTGCCGGGCAGGGGCAGCACGCTGTACTGGCCCTGAGCGGGGGCCTGCGTGATGGTCGCCAGGTCCACATAGGTCACGCCGTCCTGGCTGCCCTGGAACTTGCCGCCGACCATGCGGGACGCGAAGCCGGCGCGCGGGAAGAAGCGCGCCTGTGTGGCGGCGCCGGGCACGGGGGCCGACCCCAGCAGGCCGTAGACGGCGATGGTGCGGGCACCGGTCGGGACGTAGACCTTGCCGTTGACCACGGTCGGGAACTGGAAGTGCCCGACGGAGCCGAGCGCGTCCCGTGAAGAGTTCAGGGCGCTGGTCCAGAGCGGCGCTTTGGAAACGTCGGTGGCGTCAAATGCCCGGACGATGCCATCGTTGCCGACGGCCCACAGGAGGCCGCCGCTGCTTCCGCCGGCTGTAACCGCCAGCGAGCCGCCCGCCGTCAGGCCGCTGGTCTGCTTGTAGATGCCCGCCGGGCTGAACGTGCCGGTTGTGTCGGGCACATTCGCGCCGGGGACGTAGCGGAACTGCTCCAAGTTCGAGCCGCCCGCCCACAGGTAAACGTACTTCACCGAGGAAGCGTCCCAGGCAATGGGGTTCTGGCCCACCGAGTCGTTGCCCGTGATGCCGTTCAGCCGCAGCACGACTTTGTCCGGGCCGCCCGCCGTGAAGCGCCCCAGGCTGGTCGAGTCCAGCAGGAAGCCCGTCCCGAACTTGGTCGCACCGCCGAACAGCCGCGTCGTGCCGGGGAGGCCGACCAGGCCGCTGTTGCCCAGGTCGAGGTCCTGGTCACTCTGAGTCTTCTCGTCGAAGGGGGCGAACCAGTCCACGACGGAAAGGTCCGAGGCCCGCAGCTTCAGATAGCACATGCCGTAGTCCGGCCCGCCCGTGTTCGCGTCAAACGTGCCGTTGCCGACCGAGCAGTAGAGGTAGCCGCCGGCGTCCGCCGTCAGCCCCTTGCCCGCCTGCCAGATGCCGCCGTCGCCGCCGTTGGGCGTGGTGCAGAACTTGGCCGTCTGCGTCCACCCGGTTCCGTCGTACTTGTAGGCCAAAATCCAGCCGTGGTAGGGGAAGCTGTCCGAGTTATGGGCGAAGGACGTGTAGACGACGCCGTTCAAGAGCAGCAGGGCAGCCCGGTCGTTGGCGTGGAAGCGCCCGCTGGACGCGGAGCCGTCGAAGGAGACGACGCCGTTGACATTGCCGTCGCCCGTGCCCGGCGCGCTGGCCTGGACCTGGACGGGGCTGTTCGGCCTGTCCAGCCCGGTGGTGATGTCAAAGGCGTGCAGGAAGGTCGCGCCCGTGTCATCGTTGTCGGTCTTGGTCAGCACATACATCGTGCCGGTGGCCGAGTCAATAACCGGGGTGGCCGTGGTGTAGGTGGCGGAGTTCGGCAGGAGCGTGTGCCAGAGCGGGGCGCCCGTGTCGGCGTCGAAGGCGTTCAGCCCGCACGGCGAATGGTCGGCGTTGTTGGACGTGTAGGCGTAAAGGACATTATGCGTCGCCCCCTTGACGGTGACTCCGGGGACGTACAGCGCCTGGCCGTTAACGTTGGCGTCCAGCCCGGCGATCGTGAACAGCTTGCCGAACCGGCCGCCGCCGACGGTGGCGGGCGTCAGCGCCGTCTCGGCGAGGTTCGCGCCGGTGCGCGCATTGTCGTTGTTTTGAGTCAGCACGGCGACCTGCGCGGAAGCGTGTGGGGAACCGAGAAGGCCGAGGGCGGCCAGTCCAAGCGCCGTCAGGAACGTCGGCGGCCTGAGGAAGCGTGAACAAGACGGACGGGAACAAGACAGCATGACAGTGTTCTCCCAATGCCGAACAGCAGCGACCAGCCCGGTTGCCGGACGCATCAGCACCCACTATTGTTCGCCATTCGTCGCGCGTTTCCTGCTGTTTTCCGGTGCCTATGGGAATTTATTTGCAGTTGTTGTAACTCGGAGTCAGCTAGCCAGCGCCACTCCGCTCCTGCCCCACCGGGCACAGGTCGAGCACGACGCACCGGGCGCAGGCGGGGTTCTGGAAGAAGCAGCAGCGCTGACCGTGCAGCATCAGAACTTCGTGGTTGTCGTAGACCTGCTGGGCGGTCCAGTCGGGCGGGAGCTGCGCTTCCAGCAGGGCGTGGGACGGGCCGACGTCCACCTTTGGCCCGATCAGGCCGAGCCGGACGGCGACGCGGTGGTGATGGCTGTCCACGGGCAGGGCGCGGCCCCGCAGGCGGCTGAAGGCCAGGGTGGCAGCGCTGGTCTTGGGGCCGACGCCGGGCAGCCGCTCCAGCCAGGCGCGCGCCTCGGGGACGGGCAGGTCTTCTAAAAAGTCCAGCGAAAGTTCCCCGCGCTCGTCCGCGATGCGCCGTAGAATCTCCTGGACACGCGGCGCCTTCTGTTCCGGCCAGGTGCAGGGGGCCAGCGCGGCTTCCACATCCGCCGTCGGCGCATCGCGCACGGCGGCCCAGTCGGGGAACTGCGCCCGGAGGTTCTGAAACGCCCGGTGCGAGTCAGCGTTCTTGGTGCGATGCGAGAGCAGGGAGGAGACGAGTTCGCTCAGGGGGTCCAGATCGTGGAAGTAGGCAATAGGGCAGCCGTACTCGGCGCACAGACGGTCATGGACGAGCAAGACTCTCTGGTTGAGGGACAAGGCAGAAGCGACCGGCTCGGCGGGCGTGGTGGACATGGGGAGAAGATACCACGCGCGGGCAGAACCTAACCTAGACGTGACCCAGACATGAAGAAGCCGTTGGAGAAGATCAATGTCTCCTCCAACGGCCCGCATCCCGACGAAATGGTTACGGAGTTGAGGGCGCCGGCGCTCCGGCGGCGCTGCTCCCAGGGTAATGCGCCGCCGTGCCGGCATCCATATTGGTCTTCTGCCCCGTGGGGGTGGCATCTTGGTACGAAGGGGGGGCCAGGAAGAACTTATATCCCAGCGCCAGGATGATCACCAACGCCACCACACCGATGGCGATGCCCATGGGGATACTGATTTGTTTGCTATTCATGAACTCTGATCTCCCGATGACTGCTGGGGATAAGCCAGCTCACCTGCCTGCATCACCTCAAGCATATCTCTGATATACGAAACTTTCCCACCGTGTTTCCGTCACAGGAAATTGCCGTTCTTTATCATAAAATATATCAGATCATAGCATGTTTGATAGTGTTGCTATTATGAACCATAGCCATAGTTTTGTCAAGCGCCATTGCTTGACATTTTTGTGGTACGCCTTTCGTTCCCATTCTTGACAGACCGCCCCACCCCGCCTGTAACGATGGCAGCATCATGGGACCAAAAGAGAGCACCGACGAAGCGACGCGGGCTGCACTGCGACCACCCGCCGAACAGGTTCCTGACGGCCGCTTGCAGGCGCTGCTGGGCGGGCGTCTTATGGAGGCGGGCGAGTACCCCGCCGCTTCTTCAGTGCTCGCGGCGGCGGCCCTGGGACGGCGTGAGGCATTGGAACGTAAAGGCTCAGGCCGCCTTCGCCAGCGCGCTCGTTCCGTTTCCGCTGCGCGCCTCGTCCCGGTTCATCGCCGCCACCAGCTCATGCAGCGCCGCTTCGGCCTCGTCGTGCGGGACCTGGCAGGTCCCTGCCGCCTCGTGGCCGCCGCCGCCGAAGCGGCGCATCAAAGAGCCGATGTGGGTTTGCGACGTGCGGTTCAGGATGGAGTGGCCGCAGGCGAAGACGCAGTTCTGGCCCTGGAAGCCGTTGACGATCCAGATGGAGGTGTTCGTTTCCGGGTAGGTGGCGTACACCAGAAAGCGATTGCCGCAGGGGATGGGGTCCACGCCGCGCAGGTCGGAAACGACGACATTGCCCTCCGTCCACGAGTGGTCGGCCAGCATCCGGCGGAAGAGGGCGTCCTGCTCAAAGTAGCGGGCGACGCGCTCGCGGACATCGGGGAGTTCCAGGATTTCGCCGATGGTCATGGTCATGCAGGCGTCAATGAGGTCGTACATGAGCTGGTAGTTGCTGATGCGGTAGTCGCGGTAGCGGCCCAGGCCCGTCCGGGCGTCCATCAGGAACGACAGCAGGGGCCAGCCCTGCGGGCGCAGGATGTCGTCCGCGTCGAACTGCGCCGAGTCGGCCTTGTCCACCTCGGCCATCATCTCCTCAATGCCGGGGAAGCGGCTCGCGCCGCCGTAATAATCGTAGACGACGCGGGCGGCGGAGGGCGCGATCCGGCAGTCGCCCCGGAAGCCGATCCTGCCGACCACGCGCTCGACCTCGGTGGCATGGTGGTCGAACCACAGGCCGCAGCCGGGGACATAGGGCACGTTGGTCAGGATGTCGTCCTCAGTCACGGCGAACTTGCCGTCCTGCAAGTCCTTGGGGTGGACGAACTGGATCGAGTCAATTGTCTTGACCTGCTTCAGCAAGACGGCGCAGATCAGGCCGTCAAAATCGGACCGCGTCACAAGGCGCATCGGTTTCTCCTCCGCATTTCTCACAGCCATTGTCGGCATTCGTCATCGAAAAATTTAGGGGAGCGGGGCAGTAAAGTGAATGCCTGCCGCGTTTAATTATTGACGGGAAGCGGTAATTCTCACAGAAGAAAACACACGACACCCTTTAGGAAGCTGTAGGCTGAGAAACCATGATGAACAAGAAAATGACCGCGATGGTCGCCGCCGCAGGCATGGCGCTGACGCTGGCGGGCGGCGCCATGGCGCAAACGACTACCAGGCATGACCCGAAGCCGACGGGCATGGACAAGATGTTCGCCATGAAGGCTGCCCAGGGCGGCATCGCCGAGGTCAAGACGAGCAAGCTGGCCGTCCAGAAGACCCACAACAAGCAGGTCATGATGGTCGCCAGGCGCATGATCAAGGAGCACTCGGCGGCCAACGAGGAGCTGAAGACGGTCGCCCAGGACAGAGGCATGACGCTCCCCTCGGACACCGACCCCAAGCACAAGGCGGCCCTCGCCAAGCTGTCCCGCCTGTCGGGCGCGGCCTTCGACAAGGCGTACATGGCCGGCCAGGAGAAGGACCACGCGGCGACCGTCAAGCTGTTCGAGAACGAGATCGCTACGGGCCAGGACAAGGACGTGACTGCGTTCGCGTCCAAGAACCTGCCGACCATCGAGGACCACACCCGGATGATCTTCCAGGTTGGCTCCAACCTCGGCGTTCATTCCACCATGATGCCCAAGCTCAAGCCCGCGCTGATGCCCAGCAGCATGAACGGCAAGAACATGTAGCATCGGACCGAAAGGCCCTGCGGCGATGCCGCAGGGCCTTTTCTGAAAGTGGAAGGAACAAGAAACCGTGGAAAGCCACAGCAAGATTTTCGGACATCCCGCCCACACCATCTTGATCGCCTTTCCCCTGGGCCTGCTGTCCACGGCGGTCATCTTCGACACGCTGCACCTGCTGACCAAGAACCCCAAGCAGGGGGAGCAGGGGCTGGCCCTGACCGGCGCGGGCATTTTGGGCGGGCTGGCCGCCGCGCCCTTCGGGGCCTGGGACTGGCTGTTCATCCCGAAGGGGACACGCGCCCGCGACGTGGGCCGGGTGCACGGCCTGGGCAATGTCATTGTTTTGGGCCTGTTCGGCGCAAGCTGGGCCTTGCGACGGGCGGCGCCGCCGAAGCCGGGCGGCCTGCCCTATCTGCTGTCCCTGCTGGGCTTCGGCCTGGCGGGCGTCACAGGCTGGCTCGGCGGCGAGATGGTGGACCGGCTGGGCGTCGGCGTGGATGACGGGGCGAATTTAGATGCGCCGTCCTCGCTGTCCGGCCAGCCCGCAGACGCCGACAAGGCTTAAAAAGAGCCAGCAGGGAGCGGGCGGGTGTGCATAAAATCGCCCGCGAGTGGGTAACTTAGGGCCAACGCACCACAGACTTTTTCGCGAAAGGAAACGCAAAACAATGGCGGAATATACACACACTGCGGCCGTAACGATCAACGCCCCGGCCAACCAGGTGTACCACCTCTTCACGCACTTCAATGACTTCCCGAAGTTCATGTCCTACATCAAGGAAGTGACCTACAAAGACAGCCAGACCAGCCACTGGGTCGCTGATGTGGTCGGCTCCCACGAGTGGGACGCCGTGAACGAGAACTGGATCGAGCACAAGCAGGTCGGCTGGCGCTCGACCAGCGGGCTGACGAACCACGGCGTCGTGACGTTCGAGCCGGTCGGCGACAGCCAGACGAAGGTGAACGTCAGCCTCAGCTATGACCCTCCTGCGGGCGTCCTGGGCGATGCGGGCGAGAAGCTGGGCGTCGGCAAGGCCTTCGAGCAGAAGCTCCAGACCGATCTGGACCATTTCGCGCAACTCGTCGCGCAGACGCCGACCGGCGCGCTCGATCCTGAGTCGTCCAACTATCTGTTCCACGACGACAGCGCGGCGGCGCAGGGGAAGACGACCACATCGCAGGACTCGACGATGGGAGACAACGCCTAACCCACGCCCCAAAGTTTGGGGAAGCAGAGGAACGGCCCGGCGGGTATCCGCCGGGCCGTTTTCGTTTCAGGAACGAGCGAATGAGTTCACTCGTCCTTGACCATCCGTATTGGCGCGTTGTAACATCTGTTATTGGCACTACGGCTTCCAGCGTAGGTTCTGTGCTTGGTTCTGAGAGACCGCTTGCACTCGCCCATCTGCGAAGCCGACGACGGCGACGTTGCCGCCCGTGTGCTCGTGGCGGAAGTCGAGGGTCTGATTGCTGCCCTCATACACCGCCACGGTTTCCGACGGGGCTGACAACTTTGCCAGACTGACGCCCTGTAGCTTTTGGTTGAACGAATAGCTTTCGCCGCCCGCCGCATCGGCGGGACAGTGGAACACCGTCTCGCTTTTGACATAAGGCATGATGGCCTGCTTGTAGTCTCCGGCTGGGAACTTGTTGTTGTTGTCGAAGGTATACTGCGTCAGTCCGAGATCGATCTGCCTGACATCAGCCTCGCAGCTTGCCAGCCGCGCGTTGCCGCGCACTTTGGCGAAGACGGGGAAGAGGATCGCGGCGAGGATGGCGACGACAAAAATGCCGCCCCCGAACACGACCGCCAGGACGATGATGATGACGGTCGCCGTGCTGTTCTTTTTGGGCGGCGGCGCGCCGTATCCATACGGAGAGCCATAGCCGGGCGGAGGGCCACTCGGGGGCGGCATAGACATGGGAGAGAGCGCGCGGTTCATGGCGGGGGCTTCCTCTGCGACGCAAGGCTACCCCATTGTATCACGGAACCTGCCCCGCCGCAAGGGGACCATAGAAACCCACCCCGCCGCAAGCGGCGCCCCTCCCGAAACGGGAAGGTGAGGAGTCGTTTTCTCTTGCCCCTCCCGTTCCGGTAGAGGTAGCGAGCCTCAGCGAGCGGGGTGAGTTATTCCTGTTGGGCCGCTAACCCTCCGAATTTTCGTTCAGCCGCTCCGCCGCCGCGCGTCCCAGGCCGGTCGTTGCCTCAAACAAGGGACGAGCGGGAACATCTGGAGCCACATCTTTGCCTTGCGAGGCCGTGTAGCCGCCAGGCTTGTCAGTGGGCGCGGGCAGGAAGAGGTTGTTTATCAGTGTCAGCAGGCCGCCCGTTGCGCCGGGAGCCAGTCCGTGCAGGCAGGCCAGCAGATTGGCTGGTACGGAGAGGATGCGCTCCGCCTCGCCGCGCCGGGTCGCCGTGACGATCTCCCGCGCGGCGCGTTCAGCGGAGATGGAGCCGCCGGGGAGGTTGTCGCCCAGGCTGAACCAAGCGTATTCGCCGGCCTTGTCGCCCTTGAACAAGGCATTTCCATACGAGCCAGTCCGCATCAAGCCAGGGACGATGGTCGTGACAGTGACCCCGTCACGGGCCAGTTCGGCGTACAGACCCTCGGACAGCCCGGTCGCGGCGAACTTGGCGGCGACATACGGCAGCAGGTGCGGGAAAGCGACCTTGCCGCCGATAGACGTGACGTTGACGATCCGCCCACTCCCGCGCGCCCGCATCTGCGGCAGGACGGCGAGGATCGGGTCGAGGACGCCCCAGAAGTCCACGGCCAGCGCGTCCTCAAAATCTGACCGGGCCATGTTCTGCACCGGCCCGACTTCGATCATGCCCGCGTTGTTGACCAGGATGTCTACCCGGTCGTAGTGCGCCGTCACGTCCGCGATCAGCCGCGCTGCCTGGGCGGGGTCGGAGAGGTCACAGACGACCGTATGGGTGTCCATCCCCCGCCCCGCCAGCGTTTCCCGCGCCCGCTGAAGTTCCCCCGCGTCGCGGGCGCACAGGGCAAGCTGCGCCCCGTGTTTGCCGAATTCCTCAGCCAGCGCCAGCCCCAGGCCGCGTGAGCCGCCGGTGATCAGCACGACCTGACCGGCTAGGTCCGCCTCGCGGCGCTTCTGGACGAGCGCGCGGCCCGCGAGAACGAGGCCAGCGAGGAGCAGGATATTTCGTGTGGTTTTGTTCATGGTGTGTCTGGCCCTCCCAGTGTGGGGATTAGACCCCTCCCCTGTGAGGGGAGGGGTTTCTACCACGTCACGGCTTACGGCGTCAACACAACCTTGATGCAGTCGTCCTTCTTCTCCTTGAAGATCTTGTAGCCGTTCGGCGCCTCGTCCAGCGTCATGCGGTGCGTGATGACGAACGTCGGGTCAATGTCACCGTTCTCGATGTGGGCCAGGAGCGGCTTCAGATACCGCTGGGTGTGGGTCTGGCCCATCTTGAGCGTCAGCCCCTTGGCGAAGGCCGCGCCCATCGGGAACTTGTCCAGGAACCCGCCGTAGACGCCCGGCGATGAGACGGTGCCGCCCTTGGCGCAGCACTGGATCGCCTGACGCAGCACGTTGGAGCGGTCCGAGGCCAGCCGTGCCAGTTCCTTCGTCTTGTCATAGATGTTACCCAGACCGGTCCCATGCGCTTCCAGGCCCACGGCGTCAATGCAGTGGTCTGGGCCGCGCCCGCCGGTCATTTCCTTTAGGGTCTCGAACAGGTTGTCCTGCTCCTCATAGTTGACCACGTCCGCCTTGCTCTTGTCACGGGCCATCGCCAGCCGCTCGGGGATGTGGTCCATGGCGATGACGCGCTCCGCGCCCAGCAGGTAGGCGCTCTGGATGGCGAACTGGCCGACCGGCCCGCAGCCCCAGACAGCGACCGTATCGCCGGGCGTGATGCCGCAGTATTCGGCGGCCTGGTAGCCGGTCGGGAAGATGTCGGTCAGGAACAGCACCTGCTCGTCGGTGAGGCTGTCGGGGACCTTGATCGGGCCGATGTCGGCGAACGGCACGCGCGCGTACTCGGCCTGACCGCCCGCGTAGCCGCCGTACAGGTGGGAGTAGCCATAGAGCGCGGCGGGGGCGTAGCCGTAGAGTTCCTCAGCCATGAGGGCGTTGGGGTTGGAGTTGTCGCAGAGCGAGAACCGGTCAGTCCGGCAGTAATGGCATGCCCCGCAGGCGATGTCGAAGGGGACGACCACGCGGTCGCCGATCTGGAGGTTCTTGACGGCGGACCCGAGTTCGACGACGACGCCCATGAACTCGTGGCCGAGGATGTCGCCCTTCTCCATCGTCGGGATGAAGCCGTTGTAGAGGTGCAGGTCCGAGCCGCAGATGGCGGTGGACGTGATCTTGATGATGGCGTCGCGCGGGTTCAGAATCTTGGGGTCCGGGACCTGGCTGACCTGGACATCGTTTTTGCCGTACCAGCAGAGTGCTTTCATAACCTATCCTTCTCCTAACGGCCCCCGTTGCAGAGGCGTCGGGGCGCGATTCATCGCGCCCTTCTTGATCTTTGTGGCCCCGGAACAGGGCGCGTCATTCAGAACAGGGCGCGATGAATCGCACCCCTACGGGCGTTATTTCACCTGGTCTTTGTCCGGGCCGCGTCCCGAGGACTGGCCTTCGGTCGTGGGGCGTTCGCCGGCCTCCATGAGCTGCTTGAAGTGACGCAGGTCGTCGTCAAGCTGCTTCTTCGGCTCCTCGCCGAGCAGCTTGGCGACCGTCGCGCCGACCTTGCCCGCCGGAGGCGCATAAGTCAGCGTCACGCGCAGTTCCGTCCCCCGTCCCGCCGGAGCCGGCTTGAACGTGACCGAGCCGGCGTTGTCCACATCGCCGCCGGGGAGGGACTGCCAGGCGATCAGCTCGTTGGGAACCTCGTTGATGATCCCGGCATCCCACGCCACCGTCTTCCCCAGCGGCGCTTTGGCGACCCAGCGTGAGCGGCCTCCGTCCTGAACGGTCACGGATTCAAGATGATCCATGATGCGCGGCAGGTTCGTGAAGTCACGCCAGAAGGCGTACAGGTCCGGCGCCGGTTTGTTGATCGTGACGGCATGAGTGACTTTGATGCCCACATCGCCCAGCTTTTCGCGGACCGCCTGCTGGTCGTCGGCAGCGCCCGCGTTGTTGACGCCTGCGGCGGCGTAGGCCGAGCAGTGGCCGGTCGAGCCGCGATAAATCAGGTACAGTCCCGCTGCGCCCAGCGCGAGGCTGGCCGGGGTGCGTGTCAGCAGGCCGTAGGTCGCCAGGCCGCTGCCGAGAAGGGCGGTGCTCCAGCGCTCCTGGCTGCTGATGTTGGTTGTCGTGTCATTTGCCATTGTGATCTTCCCTTTCCGAAAAGTGTTCTACTTCAGCAAGATCGGCTTCGCGCCGACCTTCACCCGGTACAGGCGGTAGGGCTTGACGCGGAGGTCCTTGCCGTTGTGGTAGCTCGGCTGACGCTGCAATTCGTTGGCGGTGAAGTAGAGATACCCATTATCCGCCACCGACATCGTATCCGGCCAGTAGATCGAGGACGCCTGAGTCAGCGTCTTGTACGGGCCGCCGGGCGGGCCGACAAGGACGCGGGCGTGCTCGTAGTCGGTCGCGTACAGGCGACCGGACGCATCGGACTCCAGGCCGTCCGATGCGCCCTTGACGCCGAGGTCCTTAACGGTCTGATCCACCTCGGCCTCGCTCTTTGTCCGGTCCGCCATCGTGTCAATGTCCACGCTATAGAGGTGGCGGCTGATGAGCGGGCAGTAGTAGAGCGTCTTGCCGTCACGGCTGATGGCGATGCCGTCCGAGCCGAGTTTGGGCTTCTGCGGGGACAGGCCGTGCTTCCGCTCCAGAAAGGGCTGCCCTTCCACGATCATTGTTAGGCGGGTGTCGGCCTTGACCGAGGGGTGGCCGCCGAGCCGCCGGAAGCTTCGGCCGGTCGCCAGGTCCACGATGATGATGCCGTTCGGGGCTTTGGCTCCGGAGTCGGTGATAAAGGCCATGCCGCCCTTGCCGCGCCGCAGGTCGAAGCGAACGTCATTGAGATAAGTGGCGGCGGGGACGACCGAGCGCGGGAAAAAGATTTTGCGCGTAACAGTGTTCGTCTTGAGGTCCATGCAGACCAGCTTGGGACCATTCGGCACGTTCGGGCCGAGCTTGACGCTGCCCGTGTCGAGCGCCCACAGGCGGTCTTTCGGGTCCACGACGACGCTCTGCACGGAGTACAGGCACGCGCCTGGGCTGGCCTTATTGATTCGGTTAATCTGGGCATTCGGGTACGGGACGGCGCGCCCGTTCTTGACCTCGGCTACGGTGAACGGCACTTGGTCTCCCCAGTGGGGGAAGTTGACGAAGATGCGGCCCGCGCGGGAGACGGTGACGCCGGTGAGCATGGGGCCGCTAAACGTTGCCACCTGCTCCACGCGCTGCGCGTGGGCGGGAAGCGCGGCGAGGATCAACAGTGATAGGGCTGCTACGTGCTTCATTGGGTGCAAGGTGTTTCTCCAAGTATACGCTTCCCGGCACTGAAGTGCCGGTCTACTCAACGTGAAAGTCGCTCCGCGACTGAGGACCAGCCAACGCCGGCGCGTCCGCAGTGCCGGAGGCACTTTCACTGACAGTAGCCCGGCACTTCAGTGCCGGGTTCTCAGCCTGTGTCGGGACAAGTTCTTACGAACCCGGCGCTTTCTCCCCGAAGGCATTTTCCAGCGTCTGCACGTCCTCGGGCGACTGCTCGGCGGCGTCCCGAAACAGCGTCAAGCCGATCCGCTCCGCATTGGGCGTCCCCGAAGCCAGCGCCTCGGCGTAGTGCTCCGCCTGCTCCGGCTTGAGTGTGCCGGGCAGGATCGGCTCGAACGGATCAACAATAGCCTCGCAGAGAGCGGGGCCGGGTGAGCGCAGGGTCAAGGCGACCATGCCCTCGGCCTCGCCGGGCTGCTCTAAATGGAAGCCGGACGCGCCGCAGGCTTCGGCGACTTTGGCGAAGTCAATGTCCTGAAGCTCGACGCCGTATTCGGGGTTGCCCAGGTAAAGCATCTGCTCCCAGCGGATCAGGCCCAGGACGTTGTTCTTGGCGACGAAGATCTTGACGGGCAGCTTGTACTTGACGCAGGTCGCGATCTCGCCCATCAGCATGGTCAGGCCGCCGTCGCCGACGAAGGCGACGACCTGGCGGCCCGGAAAGGCCACCTGCGCGCCGATGGCATAGGGCAGGCCGGAGGCCATGGTCGCCAGTGTCCCCGACCCCGCCGTCTTCTGCTCGCCCCGGATCGAAATGTGGCGCGAGAGCCAGAACGTGTTCTGACCGGCATCGCCGCAGATGAGGGCGTCATCGTCAAGCTGTTTGCTGACGGCTTCGGCGAAGGTCTGCCCGCGCATCGGGACGCGGTCACTCTCGCCGCGCACCTTCAAAGTCTCGCGCCAGCGCGCCACGCCCTCCTGCGCCTGTGTCAAGAAGCTGCGGTCCTCGCGGCGCTTCAAAAGCGGCAGCAGGGCGTTGATCGTCTCGCGGGCATCGCCGACCAGGCCGACCTCGACAGGGAAGCGCAGGCCGATCCGCTCCGGCTTCAGGTCAATCTGGACGCCGCGCACACCGTCCGGCTTGGGCAGGTAGGCGTAGTACGGGAACGACGACCCGATCATCAAAAACGTGTCGCAGCCCTGCAAAGCTTCAGCGGAAGGCGGGGTGCCCCAGACGCCCATGCCGCCGGTCGTATACGGGCTGTCGTCAGTCAGCACATCTTTGCCCCCATAGGCTTTGGCGACGGGAGCGCCCAGTGTTTCGGCCAATTGCTCCACCTCAGCCCGCGCGTCCTTCGCACCCGCGCCGACCACAATGGCGATTTTGTTGCCCGCGTTCAGCACGTCCGCCGCCGCCTGCAAGTCGGGCGGGGTCGGGACAACGATGGGAACGCGCCAGTCCTGCGAGACGTGGTGCGGCACGTCCATCATGCTGTATTGGCCGGCCACGGCAGGCTTCTCCTGCAAGTCGTTGGGAAAGCCGAGGTGAGCGACCCCGCGCCGGCCCAATGCCATGCGAACGGCCAGGTTCGTCACGTTCTCGACATGCGCCGGCCCCATGATGCGCTCGGAGTAGACGGCGACCTCGCTCATCAGCTTGACCGTGTCCACGTCCTGCTGGTAGAACGTCCCCAGCAGGTCCGAATACTGCATCCCGGAGATGGCGAGCACAGGAGTCTGGTCCATCTTGGCGTCATACAGGCCGTTCAGCAGGTGGATCGCGCCCGGCCCCGAGGTCGCCAGGCAGACGCCCAATTTGCCGCTGAACTTGGCGTAGCCGACGGCCGCGAAGGCAGCGGCTTCCTCGTGGCGGACGCCGATAAACTGAACATCGTCCTTGCGCTTGCGGAGGGCGTCCATGATGCCGTTGATGCCGTCCCCCGGCAGGCCGAAGATGTGCCGAACGCCCCACCTGTCCACGAGCAGATCGATCAGCAGGTCGGCGGATGTTTTTTCCGGCATGGCTTTTGCCCCTATCAAATTGCCCCCGGACTGAAGCCCGGGGGCGGCAAGCGCGTGACTGTTAGGACTTCGGGCGATCGGGCAGCCCCGCCGCTTCAAGCAGGCCCGCCGTCACGACCCCGAACGCAATGTGGGAGAGCAGGCCGCGCAGGTGAGCTTCCAGCGGGTACTTCGTGTTGTCCCCCGCCAGCCCCATCATCGGCCCGATGCCCTCGTCCTCGACCAGCCAGAACAGCGCGCCGAAGGCGACGCCGCCGGCCAGCCAGCCGAGTTTCCATTGGCGGGCGGTCAGCGCGTAAGCCGCCCCCATGACCGCGCTCAGGCCATTGGCGACGCCCTGCTCGAAGACTTTTTCCTCGTGCTCGGTCATCTCCTTGCCGGTGGCCTTTTGCATCTTCTGCGCCAGGACAATGAACGGGTCACGCGGCTCGATGGCCTGCTCCCGCTCGATATCCTGGGGCTTGGCAAGGTCATACAGGGTCATGGATAGGCCCAGCAGGGCCGCGCCGCCCAGGGCGCCTGCGGCAGCGCCCGCGAGAAGGTCTCTTGACAGGTTCGTCATGGTGATACTCCTGAGAAAGCGCCCAGGGCCAAATGCCCTGGGCGCCGAAGGGGAAAGCCCCGACTATGCCTTCATCTGCGGCTTCAGGATGACCTTGGTATAGCCGTCCGCGCGCTTGTTGAAGTGCGAGTAGGCGTCCGGCGCAGCCTCAATCGGCAGGTCGTGGCTGATGATGAACGACGGGTCGGCCTTGCCCGCCAGGATCAGGTCGCGCAGCAGGACGTTGTACCGCTTGACCGGGGCCTGGCCGGTTCCTAAACTCAGCCCTTTCTCCCAGAGCTGCCCGTAGGGGAAGTCGTAGACCCCCATCTTGGCGTTCGGGTCCACGCCGCCGGGGTCCTTCGGGGCGAACACGCCGATGATGCCGAGCGCGCCGGTCGGGTTGACCAGACGGACCAGGTCGTCAATGATCTGAGTAGGCTTCTCGATATCGGGGTTGCCCTCATCGTGGCACTGAAAACCGACCGCGTCAATGCCGCACATGACGCCCTTCATCTTTTCCTCGCCGGGCCGAAGGGACTGCTGGATGTTCTTGTTGTGCTTGCGGAGGTCCTGGATTTGCTCGACCGGGTCGCCGTCCTTGAAGTTGATCGGCGTTGCCCCCATGCCCTTGACCTTGTCCAGACGCTCCGGGACGCTGTCTATGACATAAATCTCGCTCGCGCCCTTGATCTGGGAGGAAAGCGCCGCCAGCATCCCGACCGGCCCGGCGCCATAAATGGCGACGGTCGAGCCGAGTTCGACCTTGGCCAGCTCGGTCGCATGGTAGGCGGTCGGGAAAATGTCGGCCAGCAGAATGAACTTGTCCTCGAAGGCATCGCCGGGCGTCCCCGGCACTTTCAGGCAGTTGAAGTCGGCGTGGGGGACACGGATGTATTCGGCCTGCCCGCCCTGGTACGGCCCCATGTCCGCATAGCCATAGCCGGCACCGGCGGCTTTCGGGTTCATGGTCAGGCAGGCGCTGGTATACATCCGGTTGCAGTTGAAACAGTCGCCGCAGGCGATGTTGAACGGCAGCACGACCCGGTCGCCGACCTTGATCTGCGTAACGGCATCGCCGACGCCTTCAATGACGCCCATGATCTCATGGCCGAGGCTGCGCCCGACCTCAAAATCCGTGCGCCCATCGTACATGTGCAGGTCGGAGCCGCAGATGGCGGCGGACGTGATTCGCAGCAGCGCATCAGTCTTTTCTTCGATGCGTGCCATTTCAATGTCTTCGACGGCGACATTCTTGACGCCTTTGTAAATGACGGCTTTCATCGTGTTTGTCTTTCTTATTGGGGGGACGGAGACTACTCCGCCCCTGAAGAGGCTTACTTGTTGAACGCTGCCGTCAGCCCGGCGGCGGCGAACCGCTCGGCGGCCTTGGACTTGTCCACGACCGCCGCCATGCCGAAGAACTCATGCGTCACGCCGGGGTACAGCCGGTAGCGGACCGGAACGCCGGCCGCGCGCAGCTTGTCGGCGTAAGCCTTGCCTTCCGAGCGCAGCGGGTCAATCTGGGCCGCAACGACAGTGGCCGGGGGCAGGCCGCGCAGACTCTTCGCGTGTACGATCGAGAAATACGGGCTGCGTCCGGCGGCGGGCGTGGGCAGGTACTTCGTGTAGAACCAGGGCAGCATCGCCGCGTTCAGCGGCTTGGCCTGGGCGTTCTCCCGCACCGACAGGTAGTTCAGGGAAACGTCGGTAACCGGGTAGACCAGAAGCTGGGCAACCGGCATCTTGCCGCTGCGGTCCCGCGCCATCAGGCACACGGCGGCGGCCAGATTGCCGCCCGCGCTCTCGCCACCGACCGCGACCTTGCTCGGGTCGCCGCCGAACTGGTCGGCGTTCCTGAGGATGTACTGGGTCGCGACATAGCAGTCCTCATGGGCGGACGGGAACTTGAATTCCGGGGCGGACCGGTAGCCGACCGAGACCACGACGCACTTGGCGAGGTTCGCCAGGGCGCGGGGCGTGGCGTCATACGCCTGAACGCCGGCGATGACCCAGCCGCCGCCATGAAAATAGACCAGGACCGGAAACGGGCCGGTCCCTTCCGGGGTGTAGACGCGGACAGGGATGGCCCCGCCCAGACCCGGCACGACGCGGTTTTCGACTTTGGCGACCGGCTCCGGGTCGGCGCTCTTGCCCCGCTTTTTGAGCAGAGCCTTGACGGCGTCCGGCGGGCCGGGCTGCCTGCGGGCCTCGGTGGCGGACAGCGTCTCGATCGGCTTCGGGTGCAGCGCGGCGAGCTGGCCCAGCACGGCCTTCATCTGCGGGTCCGGCTTGGGCGGGGCGGCCTGCACCGCGCCCAAACCGGCCAAAGTAAACGCGAGGGCGGCGAAGCCGCCCCGCGAACGTATCTTGGTCTGCAAAGCGGGAACTCTCCTTGTCAGCGCAGGCTGGCGGCCCAGCCCTCGATGGCCCGGTTGCAGGCTTCCGGTTTCTCGATGATGGCGGCGTGGGCCGCGCCGGGGATGACGGCCAGGCGGGAGCCGTAGGCCAGCTTCTTCATCATCTTCTGCATCTCAACGGCGTAGATCGGGTCGTCCATGCCCACCAGGAGCAGGACCGGCACCTTGATGTGGGCCAGCGTGGGGCGTGAGTCGGGGCGGTTGGCGAGCGTGCTGCCGCCGCCGACGGCGGCCTTGACGGACCCCTTCTTGACGATGCCGCCGATGAACGCCACCAGCGCGGGGTCGGCCATGCGCGTCTTGGTGGTCAGCATCTGGGGCATCAGGATCGGGATCATGGCGGCGACGCCCTTCTGCTCGGACAGCTTGCCGAAGCCAGGCCACTCGCCCTGCTCCACCGGGGAAGCGGGCGCGGCGGTCGTGTCGATCAGGATCATGCCTCGGAAGCGCTGCGGGGCCTCGCGGTACATTTCCAGGACGACCGGGCCGCCCATGCTCATGCCGCCGATGATCGCCCGGCGGATGTTCAGGTGGTCCATCACGGCCAGCATGTCTTTGGCATAAAGCTGGACGCCGCCCTTGGTGTCCGGCGTCTCGCTGTTTCCGAAGCCGCGCAGGTCGGGCGTGACGACGGTGTAGCGGCGGGACAGGGCGGCGCGGTTCTTGGCAAACAGCTCACCCGAAAGCGGGTAGCCGTGGACCAGCATCATGGCCGGGCCGTGGCCCTGGACGCGGTAGGCGATGGTCGCGCTGCCGACCTGGACAGAGCCGGACCGGGCGCCGCCCTGAGCGTGGGCCGCTCCGAGGGGCAGGGAAAGGGCGGCAGCCGCCGCCAGGCATCGGAGAGAGGAGGACAAAGTGATCTTCAAAGTAGTTTTCAAAGTGTGTCTTTCTGTCGTCTTGTTATTTAGAGATAGCGGGGGCTGCGACCGGCGACAGCCCCCGAAATGTGTGATCGAAACTGGCGTTGCCGCCTAAACCACGCCCGGCCTTGAAAGGCCGGGCTGCTATTGAGTGAAAGCCCCGCCAGGGCTAAAGGCCAGTCCGCATTAGCTTTTCCTCAGCCCCGGAGGGGCTTTGTGCTCTCAACAGCCCAGCTTTTCAAGGCCGGCTTCGGCATGTCGTCCAGGCGGATGTCACCGATGCCATGCCAAACCACTGCTTTCATGAAGTTTCTTTCTAGCGATCTTCTATTTGCGCTTCATGCCGCTGCTGTTCAGCGCCATCACCATCTGAAGGTGCATTTGCAGCGTCGGCAGCGTCTTAGCGGCGAACGCTTTCACGGCGGGATCTTTGCCGGTCATCGCTTCTTTCTTGAAGTCGGCGATGTCTTTCTTGTGGTCCTCGACCATGTCGCTGACATAGGCTTTGTCAAAGGCCGCTCCCGAAAGGGAAGAAAGTTTGGCCTTTGTCGCCTGCTCCTCCGGGCCGGGAGCATCCGGCAGGGTGACGCCTTTCTTGGCGGCCACCCGCATCAGCTCGGCATTGGCTTTGGAGTGGTCCGTCACCATGCGCTGACCGAAGCGCTTAACGCCCGCCTTGCTCCCATGATGCTGCGCCAGTGCGCCCAGAGCGACTTCGCCCATGCCGCCCTGCGCCGCTTTGACCATGAACTCTTTGTCCGGCGCCGGGACTGAGCCGTGCATCCCCTGCTGCGCGGTGGTCGGCGCTGCCAGCGCCAGGGCGGCGCCTGCGGCTGCCATCATCTTTAAGCAAATGCTCATCTTGTTTTTCCTTTAGCTGCTTTCGCCGTCGCCGTCGGAGGTGCCCACTTGGGCCGCTTCCGGGCGGTGGTCGGTGGCCGGCTGTTCCGTGTCTTTCTGCTCCTCTTCTGCGGTGTCTTCGGTCGTATCGCTGTCAGCCATGGGGGTTATCTCCTTGTATTTTTACGAGGGAAGTTTATCCGGGTCAGTGTTACCTTTTCGCACAAGATGTTAAACATTAACACAAGGTTAATGGATATGCTCAACTGCTAACACATAGGTTTAATTGCTCGGAATTTGCATGGCAAGAAGCCGCCCTGGAATTCCGTCCCTCGAGCGGCACATATACAAGAGGCTGGTGGACCCTTCCGTGGCAGCTGCCCCTCTATTTCTCGCTCACCGGCCCCGACCCGCGGAAGAAGTCGGGCTTGACGGAGCGGGGCATCGTCACCGGCTTGCCGGTGCGGGCGGAGTCGTAAATGGCTTCCATGATCCGCTGGTCCTGCAAGCCCTCCTCGCCGGGCGTCCACGGCGTCTTGTCCTGTAGGATGCACTCGGCCAGGTGGTCCATCTCCAGCGCGAACTGGTTTTTCTCGCCCAGGCGCGGCGTTTCCCGGTGATCGAGCCTGCCCTGGGCGTAGGAGAGTTCGGGCCGCAGGCCGCTGTACGAATAGGCCGGGTCCAGGCCGAACCAGCCCCGTTCGGCGTGGACTCGGCAGCGTCGGTCCTCGTGAAAGCCGTAAGAGGTCGCGTTGTTGGACTGGATGCCGCTGGGGAAACGCATCTGCCAGGTCACGGTCTCCTCGACCTCGCGGAAGCGCGGGACGCCGGGCGTACTGTAGACCGTGGCGAAGACCTGGGTTGGCTCCTCGCCGGTCAGGAAGCGGGTCGTGTTCAGGCAGTACAGCCCCACATTGGGCAGCGCGCCGCCGGCCAGCGCCTTGCGCTGACGCCACTGGTTCGGGTCGCCCTGCGCCTGGCCGTTGACCGACTCGATCCGCTTGACCGGGCCGTAGGGCTGCGACTGGACCATCTGCCGCATCAGGCGGTTGTTCGGCTCATGTTGGATTCGGTAGGCGATCATCAGTTTCTTGCCCGCCGCGCGGCAGGCGTCAATCATCTTTTGACAGTCCGCCGATGAGGTCGCCATCGGCTTCTCGCACAGGATGTGCTTGCCCGCCTGCGCGCCGCGCACGGTGTATTCGGCGTACAGCGCGTTCGGCAGGATGATGTAGATGATGTCCACAGCCGAGTTGTCTCGGATCGTATTGTAGCTTTGGTAACTGTAGACGCTGCGGGCGGGGATGCCGTGCTGGGCGGCGACTTCACCCGCCTTGTCCGGCGAGCCGCTGACCAGCGCGGGGAGGACCGGGGTAAGCGCCAGATTCCCCAGCCCGGCCACAGCGATGCCGAGCCGGCGGGCTGGCGGTCAGGAACATGCGGCGCGAAAGGGCCGCGTCGCCTTACAACGTGTTCAGACATCAGGAATGCTTTCTAAGATGGCCCCCGGCCCCCAATAATGGGGGAGCAAGAGAAAGAACGTGAAGCCATCGCTCTACTTTTACCCGGCCTGGAGCCATTGTCCCCACCTATAGGTGGCGGCGTAGGCTTTTTGCGATCCCTCAGAAAAATGATCAAATATATTGTGTCGCTGAGACTGCCAACGATGCCGACTATTGCATTTAGGAGTTACGCAGTTGACTTAGTCTTTGTGCAGCGTTCATACTGCGCTTGATGAACGCGCCTAAAGTCTCAGACACTGATTACATTCAGTTCCTGATCGCCGCCCAGCGGGTCTACACCTTTCTCATTGCCGCCCAGCGGGTCTACATCTGCACCGAGGCCGCCCGCTGGGCGGCCACCGCGTCCCATGATGCCTACTGACGCCTACACGCGCCTGCTGTCAAGACTGCCGCCTGATACGGCGACGTTGTGGCGCGAGGTCGAACCGCTCGTGGAGCGAACCAACGGCCTGCTGGTGATAGACGACACGACCCTGGACAAGCCCTACGCGCAAAAGATGAGTCTGGTCACGCGCCACTGGAGCGGCAAGCATCATGCGGTGGTCGAAGGCATCAACCTGACGACACTACGACACTTCTGTGGACAGACGGTTTAAGCAGCCTGCCCTGTGACTGCCGCCTCTACGAACCTGCGGAAGAAGACCAGACACAAGTGACCAAGAACGACCATTTTCTCGCGATGCTCAAAACAGCCAAAGAGCGCGAGTTCTCACCGCGCTACGTCGGCATCCATTGCTTCGATGGGTGGTACGCCAGTCTCGCCAACCTCAAGGCCGTGCGCGGACACGGCTGGCATTTCCTGACCAGGCTCAAACACAACCGTCAGGTCAATCCTGGCACGGACGGCCCTGACGAGGCAGGCAACGTTGCCATCGCAGAGGTAGATATTCCTCCGCATGGACGGCGTGTTCACCTCAAAGGCTTCGGATTCACCCTCGTGTTTCGGATTGTCGCTCCCAACGGCGACGTGGAACATGAAAAGATAGAACACTGGGCCACAAGCGACCTCAAAATGGAGGAGATCACCCGCTGCGATCTGGCCCGTCAGGTGTTTGCCATCGAGAACTACCACCGCCAGTTAAAACAGTGCTGCGGCATCGAGCGGGCAGCAGTGCGGCGGCATCGAGCGGGCGCAGGTGCGGAGCGCCAGAGCGCAGAAATGCCACATCCTGTTGTCTCTACAGGCGTTCGTGCGCTTGGAGGCACATCGCCTGCGAACAGGCATCAGCGGCTACGCCGCTAAAGCCAATCTCATTCGTGAGGCAATCCGCCTGTATCTCAGGCAGCCGAGCATTACGCTGGAGCCAACTGCGTAACTCCTAGCATTAATGGTAGAAACGTCCATGATTTGTAAAGGAATCAAAGCCGATAGATTGCGTTTAAGGCAGGCTCCTGTTCCAATATACCACGCAAAGAAAAAGCCCTGCCGTCACGGCAGGGCTTTTTTGTTCTCACCTTAGCGGCCGTGGTTGCTGCCGCCGTCTTTGAGGTTGGCCTGAGCCGCCGCCAGCCGCGCGATGGGGACGCGGTAGGGGGAGCAGGAGACGAAGCTCAGGCCGATCCGTTGAGAAGGCCAATGTGTTCGGCTGCCTCTCCCTCCGTCAACGGCTCACCGGAGGCGATGGTCACTTTCAAGCCCTCGTTTTCCTGCACCTGGTCTTCGATCTCGGCCAGCACTTCATAGTACGGGAACAGCGGGTCGGGCCAACGGGAGGGGCGGACGGGGATGTTCCAGTAGCCGTTTCGGAGGTGGATGCGGGCGTCGTCAATTCGCAGAGCGATGTCGCCGATGTGCCGCTCGGTGACATAAGGCCGCACGCGGACGGCGACTTCCTGCGGGGAGAGCGGTTCGCCAGTCACTCGTCTTCCTCCGGGTCCTGCTGCATAATCGGCTTCTGGGCACCGTGCCGCACATGAAGAATGCGGGCGGTGTCTAAGTCGCCATCACCATCGGTATCCAGGAGAGCGAACAAGAGCCGGTAAGCTCCATAGAGGAGTTGCCGTACCTGCCGCTCCGGGGTGGAAACCCCTGGGACTAGCGCACAGCGTCCGGGAAACTCCTTAAGTGACGCTACGGCTTTCTCCAAGCCGTCCTGCCAACGTTCCGCGCGTTCAGGTGCCCGCCCCATGATCCACAGGAGGATGTTTTCGACCTCCATATCGGCGACATCCGTGAATTCGACCTGATAGCTCATCGGGCGGCAGCCAGTTTTGCGCGCATGTCGGCGAAGACATCCGCCGCCGGACGTACCCGGCCCGCATCACTGGCTTCTAAGCCGCGCCGAATGCCTTCCAGAGTCTCGGCTTGGTCTTGGGCCTCCCATGCCATCGCCCAAGCGAGCAAGGCTTGGGCAACGGCTTCGGTTGCCTGTCCTTCCCGGACCGCCTTCTCCCGCAGGTAGGCTTCGACACCCGGTTCCAGGTCAAGTGTGATCGTCATCGGCTTCTCCCCCTGCCACCATTATACCACCAAAAAGAAAGGGGCAGGCCGTTGGTACAGCCTGCCCCTTCGTCATGTCATGGCTCTAGCGGTCTCGGTTGCTGCCGCCGTCTTTGAGGTTGGCTTGGGCAGCGGCGAGGCGGGCGATGGGGACGCGGTAGGGGGAGCAGGAGACGTAGTTGAGGCCGATCTGGTGGCAGAAGGCTACCGAGGCCGGCTCGCCGCCGTGCTCGCCGCAGATGCCCAGCTTGATGTTCGGGCGCACCTTCTTGGCAAGCTCCACGCTGATCTGCATCAGCTTGCTGACACCGGAACCAGTATTATTCACCTTTCTCAGCCAGAGACAGGAACATGCTTTCCATATCCATTATGCCCGCTCCCGCTTTGATTTCCGGCAGTGGGCGCTTCCGGTCCGTAAACAGCGTGAAGTCCGGTGCCCCGTATGCCTCGGCTGCTCGCCTCTCGTTCAGCAAAAGCGTCATCTGCACAGATTCGGGCGCATCAACATCTTCGGAACGGCCCGAGACGAAGTCGCCCATCGGCTCCAGCCCACAGGCAAACCGCCTCAAGGTCGTTGCGACCGCGAGGGCGCTTTCATCTATACCGATCCACCGGCGGCCTGTCTGTGAGGCCACGGCCAGGGTGGTCCCGGAGCCGCTGAAGCAGTCCAGCACGATGTCATCTGGGTCGGACGACGCTTCAATGATCCGTTGGAGAAGAGCAGGGTTCTTTTCCGTGGGGAAGCCGGTGATTTTGATGTTCTGGTTGTGGGCGTCTTTGAAGTCCATCCAGATGTCTTGGACGGGGATGCCTGCGCTCTCATCCAGGTAGACTTTGCGGCGCGGATTGCCTGTGGGCGACCAATATATTTCGCCCTGCGCGTCAAAGTCGTCTAGTTTGGTGGGGGTGTATTGCCAATGTTTTCCCGGCGGCGGAAGGACTCCGCGCCACGGCTGCCCGGTCTCCCCGTAGCGCACACCAGGCGCATGGACAGGCACCTTCTTGTAGCGGCGCCCGTTCGCGTCCACATAGGAGTATTCCTTCAAAGCTCGCGCATCCGTCCACTCTTCGTAAGGCCGGTGCCAAACGTAGTCATCGGATTTGGTATAGAACAAGATAAAGTCAGCGACATTGCCGTAGCTCTTGCTTGTGTAATTTTTCGGGTTGCACTTCTTCCGAGTGATCCAACTGCGGAAATTCTGTGGCCCGAACACCTCGTCCATGATGACCTTGATCGCGAAGGCCATGTTCTTGTCCAGATGGACGTAGATAGAGCCATTGTCGGCGAGAAGCTCATGCATCAAGATGAGGCGTTCGCGCAGGAACTCCACGAAATGCGCGCCGACGAGCAGATCGTCATAGGCGTCTTGTTGGCCGCGTGACTGAAAAACGCCTCCGGTCGCGTAGGGCGGGTCAATGTAGATCAAACGCACCTGACCGCGCACGGCCGAATCTTGCATCAGAGCCGCGAGGGCAGGCAGGTTGTCGCCGAAGTAGAGCGCGTTCGGGGCAGGATCGGAACCGGAGGCGGGCCAAACCTGCCGCATTTGGGCTGGCGGTGTCGCCATGATCTCACGTCGGGCGCGCTTGCCTTCGTACTGAAGGGTCAGGTTTAAAGCACTGGCCGGTGAAGGCCGGTTCGGAGAAGTCGGCCTCATGCCTTGTTTGGGTATCCCTGTCGCCATCTTTTCTCCTACGGCTCCGCGCGGAGCCATTCCAGTGTGATGCGTTCGGGCAACATACGCAAGGTAAACACACGGATGCGTGCCGCATCTTTGGCCTCAATGCTCGCGTAGTCGTTCCACATGGAGCCGAGCAAAAGACCCGGCCCGTCGTTCATAAACAACACCTTGACCTTCTTCATGCCCCTCTGGTCACAGTAGCCAAGTATTTCATCCGCGCAGTTCTTGTACCCGCCAGTGCGGTCATCTTCCTGTGCGCCGCCCCGGTCGCCGTCATAGCGTGCCAATCCGATAGCCAGTACATCAGTGCCTTCCAGAACGACAAAGTCTACGGGGCGATTCGGGTAAGGATAATCGCCGAAGATAGTTCCCATGCGGATGTCACGCCCGGCCCGCTCTGGTCCATCTAGGAGCAACGTAGGGAACTGGGCACGAAAAAGCTCAAAGAAACGGGTGGTGAGGTCATATCCCTTCTTGCCGCGATCTTTGTATTCCCACAAGATGGCGCAGATAGCCTCATCCGGCATTGGGCGGCTGTCGAACGCGGCCTGGACTTCCTGAATAGGTCGGAACGTACCGCCAAACTCATCGGCGATCTTCTGCGCCTTTGCCTTTTGCTTCAGCATTTCGACGGGCGTTTCCGGGCTGACATACTTGCGGAAGACACGAGCGACCTGAACACGCATCCAGGGTGTAGGAATGTTGGCGATGTTCAGCAACAGCCTGATAGATGACTCCGATTGGCGAAGCAGCATCCCGAAGTGCCTCAGCACAGGCTCATACAGGGCACAAGCATGCACGAGGATGTCAGGGTAATACTCGCCCGTGACAAGCGTGATCCAGTTCCGGGCATCTCTTTTGTAGTCAGCGAAGGAAGTACGCCTGCTCGGCTCAGGAACAGGCGTATCCTCTAACGGCACTATCTCATGGACCGGTTCAGTAGGTTCGCCGGGTAACAGTTCTTTGTCTATGTCTGTCATAGTTGATAAAAAGGGCGCGAGAGTTTGTACCACTGTTCGCGCCCCAGGTTTAACTAGCCATGCCCTTAGCGGTCTCGGTTGCTGCCGCCGTCTTTGAGGTTGGCTTGGGCAGCGGCGAGGCGGGCGATGGGGACGCGGTAGGGGGAGCAGGAAACGTAGTTCAGCCCGATCTGGTGGCAGAAGGCCACCGAGGCCGGCTCGCCGCCATGCTCGCCGCAGATGCCCAGCTTGATGTTCGGGCGCACCTTCTTGGCGAGGTCCACGCTGATCTGCATCAGCTTCCCGACGCCGCTCTGGTCAATGGACTCGAAGGGGTCGCCGGGGAGGATCTTCTGGGCGACGTAGGGCTTCAGGAACTTGTCCGAGTCGTCGCGGGAGAAGCCGAAGGTCATCTGGGTCAGGTCATTGGTGCCGAACGAGAAGAACTCGGCCTCCTCGGCGATCTCGTCCGAGGTCAAGGCGGCGCGCGGGATCTCGATCATGGTCCCGAACATGTAGTCAATGGTCTCGCCGTGGGCCTCGGTGACCTGCTTTGCGACCCGCTCCAGGTTGGTGCGGACGGCCTTCAGTTCGTTGACGTGGCCGACGAGCGGGATCATGATCTCCGGGTGCGGGTCCGCGCCGTTCTTCTTGGCGGCGATGGCGCCTTCCAGGATGGCCCGCGTCTGCATCTCGACGATGCCGGGGAAGACGATGGACAGGCGGCAGCCGCGCAGGCCCATCATGGGGTTGATCTCGTGCATCCCCTCGACCTTGTGCAGCAGGTCGGTCTTGGCGGCCAGTTCCGGGCTGTCCGGGTGGGTGACTTTGAGGGTCGCGACCTCGGCAATAAGAGAATCCATCGAGGGCAGGAACTCGTGCAGCGGCGGGTCAATTAGGCGGACCGTGGCGGGGCGGCTGCCCAGGGCCTCGAAGATGCCCTGGAAGTCGTTGCGCTGGAAGGGGAGCAGCAGGTCAAGCTGCACCTTGCGGTCTTCCTCGGTCGCGGCCAGGATCATGGCCTGGACGATGGGCCTGCGGTCCTCGGCGAAGAACATGTGCTCCGTGCGGCACAGGCCGACGCCCTCGGCCCCGAACTTGATGGCGAGGGCGACGTCTTCGGGCGTGTCGGCGTTGGTGCGGACGCCCAGGCGCTTGTACTCGTCGGCCCAGCCGAGCAGGACACCGAACTCGCCGGTCATCTCGGGGTCCACGACCTCGACCGTGCCGTCAATGACTTCGCCCGCGGTGCCGTTCAGCGAGATCGGGTCGCCTTCATTGATCGTCTTGCCGTTGACGGTGAACGAATTGGGGCCGACAGAGATGTCGGAGCAGCCCGCGACGGTGGGGATGCCGAAGCCGCGCGCGACCAGGGCGGCGTGCGAGGTCATGCCGCCGCGCTCGGTCAGGACGCCCTCGGCGGCCAGCATCCCTTTGAGGTCGTCCGGGGAGGTGTCGGCGCGGACCAGGATGACGCGCTTGCCCTCGCCGCCCTTGCCCATCTCGGCGGCGCGGGTCGCATCAAAGACAGCAACGCCCGTCGCCGCGCCCGGCCCGGCGGGCAGGCCCGTGGCGAGCAGGGTATACTTCGCGCCCGGCTTGATGATCGGGTGCAGGCACTGGTCGAGCAGTTCAGGGTTGATGCGGGCCAGAGCGGTTTCCTTGGAGATCAGGCCCTCATTCACCAGGTCCACGGCGATCTTGACGGCGCTCGGTCCCGTGCGCTTGCCGGAGCGGCACTGCAAGATGAACAGCTTGTTGTGCTCGATGGTGAACTCGATGTCCTGCATGTCCTTGTAGTGCAGCTCCAGGCGGGAGCAGATCTCGTCGAACTGGCGGTACATCTCTGGGTTCTGGACCTTGAGCTGGGAGATGGGCATGGGGGTGCGGACGCCGGCCACGACATCCTCGCCCTGGGCGTTCATCAGGTACTCGCCGAAAACCTCCTTGGTGCCGTCTGAAGCGTTACGGGTGAAGGCGACGCCCGTGCCGCAGTCCTCACCCTGGTTGCCGAAGACCATGGACTGGATGTTGACGGCGGTGCCGAGGTCATCGGATATCTTCTCGCGCTGGCGATAGAGGATGGCGCGGTCATTGTTCCAGGACTTCCAAACGGCGGCGACCGAGTCCCGGAGCTGCTGAATGGGGTCCTGCGGGAACTCGTGCCCGGCATTCTCTTTGATGTGCGCCTTGTAGGTCTCGCAGAGCTGGCGGAGCTGCTCGCCGTTCACCTGGAGGTCGTCGGTGACGCCTAGGTCCTTCTTCATGGCATAGAAGATGTGCTCGAAATCGTGCTTGGCGAGGTGGTTCGTGCCGTCGGAGTAGGCCACGTCCGAGAGCATCATCAGGAAGCGCCGGTAGGAGTCGTAAACGAACCGCTCGTTGCCGGTGAGCTTGATCAGCCCTTCCACGGTGGCGTCGTTCAGGCCCAGATTAAGCACCGTGTCCATCATGCCGGGCATGGAGAACTTGGCGCCCGACCGGACCGAAACCAGCAGCGGGTTCTGGGGATCGCCCAGCTTCTTGCCGGTCTTCGCCTCGACAGCGGCGAGTGCGGCCTTGATCTCGTCCATCAGGCCGTCGGGGAAGTTCCCGCCGTTCCGGGTGTATTCGTTGCAGGTATCGGTCGTGATGGTGAAGCCGGGGGGCACGGGCAGGCCGATGTTGCTCATCTCGCAAAGGTTGGCGCCCTTGCCGCCCAGTTCATCGCGCATCGTTGCGTTGCCCTCTTCAAAGAGCCACACGCGCTTGGTGTCTGACATTCATTTCTCCTCTAGTGTTGCGGTTCATCAGTTAACTGTGGTATCTTCAGGTTCTTCTGGTACAAAAACTTTCTTTAATGGCATCAAGCCTTTGTATTTAGGATCAAGTGCATCATAATATTGGAGTACAAGATCAGCAAATTCGGCACCATCAATGAGCCGGAGTTTTGGCATTCCTTTGGCAGCGGTTTTGGCTTGCGAAGTGAAGGTGCCAAGAGTAATCAGTAACCCATGCTCCGTACTGGCAAGTATGCCGTTCAGAAAACCAACATCGGCATTGCCAATCGCGCCGCTCGTGCTTTTAACTTGAACCTTGATTATAGGTGGGAACAAGCCAAATTCATCCTTATGGGCAACGATGTCAACACCTCCATCAGGACCAGGAGGCGATACTCGCGTGCGGAAGCCCATGATCTCTAGCAGGTGAGCAACAAAACCAGCTAAGGGATGCCCCTTCAAGTTTTGTCCAAGCCGCTGTAGGATATAGTCGCGGGTAATCTGTTCAATATTATCTGCGACAAGCGGCGTCGAATTGTCTGAGGCGGCACCAGCGTTGCCGCTAGTCACCGTACCGTTCGTCGCTGGAGCGGTGGGACTGCTTGTAGTCGGAGAAGATGATTGATCTTGCAGAGCATTGCTAAATTCAGCGGCATAAGTTCTAATCGAGAATAACGTAGTTCCCGCGCCAGCCTCATAACGCGCGCCTTGAGTGAAGTTGAGGCGAGGGAGATGTTTTTTCCAAGTGACGGCTCTATGATGAGGATACTCAGGATTTTTTGTCAAGTCGTAGTTATAGCTCCCTGCTACAGTTCCAATGTGGAAAAGCTTATCCACTGGCGACGGGTAAACTACAATATCCCCTACCTTCATCTCATGGACAAAGCGGTATAATTGCCCTCCATGTGAGCGAGCAGTGACAGTCTTCCGCCCTAGGTAACGGGCATCATATTCATTCTTGAAGGCATCACGATCATTTGGCAAACCGCTTAGATCGTTCATGTCCGGCCACCCAAGCGCCAGCAGATCATCTTGCAGAAAAAGGCTGTCAGCCTGGCCTAAGTCTCCAGCACGAATACCCCACATAGCAGGATTGACATTAGTCATGGTTTATCAGCCTCTATAGTGCCTCAATGCTCACAACGCCACCGTCTCTACCTTGAAAGCGCACATCGCTATCTTCCAGCAAAGTCATTCCAATCAAGGGAGCGCCTTCCAGCGCCAGCACTTCGACATCGCGTTCCTCGCCGTCCCAGAGCAGTGTCACTTGGTAGACTTCCAGTAACAGCGGACTGCCGTCTGCCAAACCGGCAGGCTGAAGGCGCAGGAATGGCAGTGCAAGTGCTGCACAAGCCTCTGGAGCAAGCGTCGTCACGCCGGTAAACCCACTGTCCAACACAAACTCGACATCCGCCGATTGTCCCACGGGGCCGGAGAGAGAAAGTTCGACAAAAACACGCCGGTTGAGAACTGTTCCTGTAATCATTGTTTGGTCAGTCTCGGTCCGCTGATGCTCTCAACGAAGGGGAAACCAACGCGGATACCATACAACGCCGCTCCAGGATGTTTGGCAAGGGCGCGTTTATTCGCTGCCAGGGAGTCATACCCGATCTCGTATTCGCCTGACTCAACATCGATGATGACGACCTGGCCTTTGTGTTCTTTCTCCAAGTGGTCGCGCAGGCGGGAAGCGTAAATATCTTCACCGCGTCGTGCGATTTCTTCATTTGTGAAGCGTGGATGTGGCATGGCTTGTTCTCCTCCACAGGTGCGGGTTCGTTTTGACAATTTCAGGTATGCGATGCCGCGAGTTCCCGCCCTCGCTCCTGAACAATCTCGCCGCGCTTCATGTTCTCGTCGAAAGTTCGCGTCAAGCCCTGGAAGCCGTCGAACGCCTCCTCGATGCCCTGCAAATGGCGGCGGAAGAGGGATGGTGTTTCCTCCCCATTTTCCGCTCGGAAGTCATCCATCAGCATGAATCCGAGGGCGTCGGCATGGTCAAGTATTCGCGCCAAGACCTGTGGATCGGTGTTCTTATAACCCAGGTAGCGCGTGAAGGTGATCACTCTATGAATCGCCCGAATAGCGCTGTCGAAAAAGTTCGAGTTCATCTTCTGCAACCTCCACGTCCGTGACCGGCGTACCGAACTCACCTGGCCTGATGATGATTGGCGGCAGGGGATCGCCGCGCTGAGTCATCCGGTAAATCACGCCCCAACTTGCCCCGCGTGGGCCATTATCCTCGATCAAGGGTTTCGGCGACAGCAGGGAAGATATCGGCACCTCCACGATTTCGTCTTCTCCATCAACCTGGGCCGTGATCGTCTCGCGGCCACAGCGCAAGGCGGCTTTCGCACGTCGCACCCCCTCCACGATCTCATAGGTCATCTCGCCCATCCTAGACCTTCCGCTGTGCCGTGGCCTCTTCCGTCCGGCACGGGAAACCGGGTATCAGTATACCTGACAACGGGGGCGGGCGGCAAGGGGCGGGGAAACGCGGGCGGCAAACAAAGCCCCTGCCGCGTTAGGCCCCGTAATAAAACGGGTAGAAGGACATGCGTTCGGTTTTACGGCAGATTCTTGAGCCGGCGGGCGCTTAGAAAGGCTGAACAGTGGGGCCGATCCTGTTCAGCGGAGCGATGCTGCTCCGACCTTATGAGTAATCCTTTTGACAGTGACTTGGCACGCGCGAACAGCGCGTACCTCGGGTTCAATAGTGACGGACTGGTGAGAGTAGGGGAGCCGGAGCGCCTGGTTTCCGGTTTTCAGGAGCAGGTACACACGGAGTTCCGAGCGTGCCTTTTGGACACGCGGTTCTCCTGCGTCGGGGCGCGGGCGGCGGTGAATAGCAGCGCGTACCGACTGGGCGTTTACGGGGAGATGACAGACAGCGGCGCGCTGGCGGGGCTGGCGCGGGACCTGTTCACCTTCACCCAGGAGCAGGTAACCCTCGGCAGCGACTTCACGACGTTCGCGGCAAGCTTCGCCGGGCCGGTGACGATGAGCGAAGAAGAGTTCGAAAAACACCTGTGGACGGTACTGCAAACGCTGTATGATGTGGACCGACTTTACAACCCGCCGGACCCTGCCGTTGCCGAGGACCCGGAGGCGGGCGACTTCGGGTTTAGTTTCGCCGGGCGCGGCTTCTTCGTGATCGGCCTGCACCCAGCCTCGTCGCGCCTGGCGCGGCGGTTCGGGTGGCCGGCGCTGGTCTTCAATGCCCATGCACAGTTCGACCGCCTGAAGGCGGACGGCCGCTACCCCAAGTTGCAGAGAGCAATCCGGGCGCGCGAGATGGCGCTGCAAGGGAGCCTGAACCCGAACCTGAGCGACTTCGGCGAGCAGTCCGAGGCGCGGCAGTATTCCGGGCGGGCCGTGGGGGAGGACTGGCGCTGCCCATTCCACATGCACGGGAAGAAGGGGTAGCATTTTGGAACCGATCAGTCGTTATCATCTGGAACCGCAGACGGGGGTCGGGTTTACCTTGGACAAGGGGCAGCGGCTGCGGATCATTGACCCGCGCGGGGAGCAGGTCTCGGACCTCGTCGCCTTCGCCCGCGACGACACGCGGGAGTGGCTGTCGTCGGGGCGGTCCATTGACTACGCCAACACGATCTCTCTGACGACCGGCCACATCCTGTATTCCAACCGCAGCCGCCCGATGTTCACGCTGCGGGAGGACAAAGTCGGGCGGCATGACTTCCTGCTGACGCCGTGCAGCCCCGAAACGTTCCAGATCATCTACGGCAGCCACGACCCGCACCCGAGCTGCTTCGGCAACCTGGCAAAGAACCTCGCGCCGCTGGGCATCCTGCCCGACGGGATTCCGACGACGTTCAACGTGTTCATGAACGTCCTGGTCGCCCCAAACGGCGCGCTGACCATCGGCCCGCCCACGTCCAAAGCCGGGGATTATCTCGATCTGCGGGCCGAGATGGACCTGATCGTGGGCGTCACGGCCTGCTCGGCGGAGATGTCCAACAACTACTCATTCAAGCCGATTGACGTGGAGGTGTACGCAGCATAGGCGGATAATAGGCGTCTGCGCCGCCCAGCCGAGGATTTCAATTCCGTGGCCCTACGGCATTACGGCCCTCCACGCCTGCATCGCATCAGTCAGTTAATCCATGCCGGCAAAGGACGGGGCGCCGGAGTTCTCGCCGGCGTAGGCGGCTTCGCCGTGCTCGGTGACGTCCAGGCCATTTTCCTCGTCATCGGCGGAGGCGCGCAGGCCGCGCGTCAGGAGGCCGACGGCTTTGCCGAGGACGAACGTGCCGACGCCGACGAAGACAATGGTGATTAAAACGGCCAGCGCCTGGCGGCCCAATTGGGCGGGGTTGCCGTTGAACAGGCCGTCCGCGCCGCTGGGGTTGACCGAAACGGTCGCGAACAGGCCCGTCGCGAGCATCCCCCAGATGCCGGCGCAGCCGTGGACGCCGAACACGTCCAGCGAGTCGTCGTAGCCGGCCCGGTTCTTGAAGCGGATGGCGTAAAACGAGACAACGGCGGCGACTGCCCCGATGAGCAGGGCCGGCATCGGGCGGACAAAGCCCGCCGCCGGGGTGATGGCGACCATGCCGGCGATGGCGCCGGTCGCGAAGCCCAGCGTGGAGGGCTTCTTGTACAAGGCCCACTCGATCAGGAGCCAGGCCAGGGCCGCCGCCGCGCCCGCCGCCTGGGTGGCGGCGAAGGCCGAGACGGCCAGCGCGCCCGAAGTCAGCGCGCTGCCGGCGTTGAAGCCGAACCAGCCGAACCAGAGGATGCCGGTCCCTACCAGCGTCAGCGGCAGGTTGTGGGGCCGCAGTTCGTCGGCGCTTTGCGACCGGCGGTGGCCGAGCAGGAGCGCCATGACGAGCGCGGCGACGCCGGACGCCGTCTCGACAACCGTGCCGCCCGCGAAGTCCAGGGCGTGGACACGGCCCGTCATGCCGAGCAGACCGCCCTGCCCCCACATCATATGGGCCAGAGGCGCATAGATGAACAAGGACCACAGCAGCAGGAACAGGACGTAAGCCGAAAACTTCATGCGCTCGACGACCGCGCCGGAGACAAGGGCGGGCGTGATGATCGCGAAGGTCATCTGGAACAGCATGAACAGCATGTGCGGCACGGTCTGCACATAATGCCCGTCGCCGTGGTAGATGCTGACGCCGTTCAGCCCGGCCCAGGAAAAGTCGCCGATCAGGCCGCCGTGGTCCGGCCCGAAGGCCAGCGAGTAGCCGACCACGATCCAAAGAACGGAAACCAGGCCCGCCGCGACGAACGACTGCATCAGCACACTGAGGACGTTCTTGCCGCGCACCATGCCGCCGTAGAACAGGGCCAGGCCGGGCGTCATCAGGAAAACAAGGGCGGTAGACAGCAGCATCCAGGCGGTGTCGCCCGAATCAATCCGGGCGGCGGGGCCGTCCGCGCGCGCGGCGGCGGGCAGGGCGAGGAGCGCCGCCGCGCACAGCGCGAAGCGTCCGAAGCGTGGGGACATGGAGGTTTATCCTGAGAATTGGTTTTCCGGGAGGCGTCATCGCCCGCCGGAACGCCCCGCCCGGCGGCGCTGCCGGCGGGTATGGGAGTTTAGCATGGAGGCTCCGGGTTTGTCAAGCAAGCATGGCCGCCCCCGCCCCCAATTCTGGGGAAGATCGCCCCCGGCCCCCAATTCTGGGGGAGTCGGAGAAGATCGCCCCCGGCTCCTTGCCCTCCGGTCCCCCCAGAATTGGGGGCTAGGGGGCCGGGAGTGGGGGCGGTCAGCGCCTTGAGAAAGCGCCTTCACGAGACCGCCGCATCGCCGCGCTCACCGGTGCGGATGCGGACGGCTTCCAGAATGGGCGTGACGAAGATCTTGCCGTCGCCGACCTCGCCCGTGTTCGCCGCACCCTCGATGGCCGCGACCGCCGCCGCCTGCTGGTCGTCGCGAACAACAACGATAACCTGGACTTTGGGCAGCAGGTTGACCTGGTACTCTGAGCCTCGGTAGTGCTGCGTATAGCCCTTCTGCTTGCCCGCGCCCTTGATCTCGATGACGCTGATCGCGGGCACCCCCAGGTCTTGCAGAGCGTTCTTCACCTCGTCGAACCGGCTGGGCCGGATGATCGCCTCGATGCGGACCATGTGAAATGTTCTCCTCCCAAAGTTTGATGCTTATTCTACCCCGCCCGGCGGTAAATGCCCAGCCCCTCTTGCCGCCGGAGAGCGCGCGTGCTATAATGTCGGCAGACGCTCAAGGAGACATCTAATGGCATTAAAAATCGCAATGATCGGGGCCGGCTCGGTCGGCTTCACGCGCGGGCTGCTGCGCGATATTTTGTCCGTGCCGGAACTCGCCGACACGCAGTTCGTGTTCCACGACCTTTCCCCGCACAACATGGACATGGTGACCCAGCTCTGCCGCCGGGACATCGCGGCCAACGGGCTGGCGGCGACGGTGACGCCGACGACGGACCGGCGGGCGGCATTGGCCGACGCGGATTATGTCCTGTGCATGATCCGCCAGGGCGGGCTGGAGGCGTTCCAGTCGGACATAGACATTCCCCTGAAGTACGGCGTGGACCAATGCGTCGGCGATACCCTGTGCGCGGGCGGGCTGATGTACGCCCAGCGGACGATCCCGGCCCTGCTGGACTTCTGCCGGGACATCCGGGAGGTGGCGAAGCCGGGCACGATCCTGCTGAACTACTCGAACCCGATGGCGATGAACACCTGGGCCTGCAACAAATACGGCGGCGTCAAAACCATCGGCCTGTGTCATGGGGTGCAGGGCGCGCACTGGCAGATCACCCGCGCGACCGAGCAGTGGGCGAAGTCCGAAGGGATGCTCGGCCCGGACGAGAAGCTGCACCGGCGGGACGTGGCCGTGGTCTTCGCGGGCATCAACCACCAGACCTGGTGCGTCCAGGCCCAATGGGGCGGCATGGACTTGCTCCCGCATCTCTACGAGATGATGTCCGCCGTGGAGGATTTTCGCATGGACGAGAAGGTGCGCCTGGACGTTTTGAGGCGGTTCGGTTACTACAGCACGGAAAGCAACGGGCACCTGTCCGAGTACCTGCCCTGGTATCGCAAGCGCGTCGGCGAGATCCCCGACTGGATCAGCCTGCGCTCGTGGATCAACGGCGAGACGGGCGGATATCTGCGGGTCTGCACCGAGGGCCGGAACTGGTTCGAGCAGGACTTCCCGAACTGGATGGCGCAGGAGCCGCCCAGGTTCACCCCCGAAGCGCGCGGCGAGGAGCACGGCTCGTACATCATCGAGTCGCTCGAGACGGGACGCATCTATCGCGGGCATTTTAATGTCGTGAACAAGGGCCACATCACGAACCTGCCGGACGGCTGCATCATCGAGATCCCCGGCTATGTGGACAAGATGGGGATCAACATGCCCGTCGTCGGCGACCTGCCGCTGGCCTGCGCCGCCACCTGTTCGGCCTCGGTCCGCGTCCAGGAGATGGGCATGGAGGCCGCCGTCAAGGGCGACGTCCTGCTGCTCAAGCAGGCGATGCTGCACGATCCGCTGGTCGGGGCGGTCTGCACCCCTGAAGAAGTCTGGCAGATGACCGACGAGATGCTGGTCGCGCAGGCGCAGTGGCTGCCGCAGTACGCGGGCGAAATTCAGGGTGCGGCGCGGCGTCTGGACGAGGCGGCGGCGAACGGGACGCGCGTCGCTTTGCGCGAAACCGAGGGCGCGGCGCGGGTCCACACGGCGACGGTGGAGGAGATGCAGGCGCGGGCCGAGGAGTCGCGGGCGAACGCGCAGGCGGCGGACAAGGGCAAGATGACGAAGACGGCGGAGGACGAGGCCCAGGCCGAAACCGGGCAGACGGCGGAGGACGCGGATACACCGGACGAGATGATGCTGGCGGTGGACACGGCGGCGTGATAGACCCGGCCCTGAAGGGCCGGGCTACTCTCAGTGGAAGTGCCTCCGGCACTAAGGAACAGCCAGCGGAGGCCAATTCTCAGTCGCGGAGCGCCTTCCATTCCATAGTAGCCCGGCCCTTCAGGGCCGGGCGACGTTGACAGGTGATACCATATTCGGTATCATTCCAGGGTGAGCAAGCGCGACAAACTTCTGGCGGCTTGGAAAAATCAGCCTCAGCCTTCGGCTACGGTGGAGACCGTGGAAGCTATTCTGCGCCACTACTTTTCGTCAGGCTTTTCCGTCGCGGAGGGCGGGTCACATCAGTTGCGCGTCTCGCATCCGGCCCTGTTCCAGCATCCGCATTTTTTCGGCGGCACCTTGTCCGTTCCTGTGACGGGAGGCCAAAGCGTCAAGCCGTTTTATCTCAAGCGGATTGTAGAAGCCATTGAGATCGTTCAGGAAGCGGAACAGCCGCTCCAAGAAACCGAGCCGGCCCATGACAACGACGATGACACCCCAAGCGCCCGTGACTAAGGACCTAACCTATTACCTGTCTCTGCCCTACGCAGTCGAAATCCGGCCTTTGTCGGACACGGACGGCAGGGGGTTCCATGCCTGTATCCCGCGCCTGGGCCGCTACTCCGCTGTGGGCGACGGTGAGACGGCGGAAGCGGCCTATGCCGACCTGCGGGCCGCCCTGCCTTCGCTGATTTCCGGCTGGCTGGCGCAGGGCATTCCCATTCCTGAGCCGGAACCCGCCCCGGAAGAAACAGCCGCGTCCTACAGCGGCAAGCTGGCCCTGCGTGTGCCGAAGTCTCTGCACGCGCGCGTGGCGGCCCGTGCCCGGCGCGAGGGGGTCAGCATCAACCAGTTCATCGCCACGACGCTGGCGCAGGAAGTCAGTTCCAGTCCGGGCCACTGAATTCCGGGATAATCTCCTGCCCCTTGGCCACCTGCCAGATGGCCTCCATTTCCGCTAAACTCAGATCGGAGACGGCGCGGCCCCCAAACTTCAGTTGAGGCTCTGATTCATCAAGGCCGCGAGTACGTCCGTTGTCTTTTTGGCGGAAAGCACTGCGCGTAGATGCGCCTTGAAATCTTTCTCATCAGCGCAGTCGAATTTCTCTCCGTTCACTACGATAGAGGCTGGGTAGAGCGTGATTAAATGCTGTACATAAAGGAGTTTGTAACGGTAGTTGCCTAACGAGGGTGCCTTTATATAGAAACTGTGGTAGAAAACGGGATCTAGCTGTTGGGTGACTTGAAGCTCTACTGGCGACATGGTGAGGCTCTGAAGGCTATTCTCCAAGCTATCCAAAGATTTGGGAGACTCATCTGTCGCTGAGACAACCTCACCCTCAAGAATGTTCTTCGTAATCTTTCCGAGAAGAGCGCCTTGCTCCTTTAAAATGGAGAGCGGTGTCGTTATCGTGGTTGCGGCAACCTCCGCAGGCCATAGACTTTCCATGATCGTTAGTCTCCTCTATTCGATTCTTAAAAACGTAGATCGAAAACGATGGGCAGGTGGTCGGACATCTCATCGTCCGTGACCCTACCAAGGTCATCCAGAAACGTATGTTCCCCGTCGCCTTTTAGTATCTTTAAGGTGTCCGCGTTCCACATATTCAACAACTCCGGCCGCAAAAGAACTTGATCAAACATATTCCAATAGTAACAGAAGTGGTCCGACTTTGGGTAGTAAAGCGTTCCGGGCGCGGTGTCGGCTGCATCGCCAAAGTGTGCCCACATAGGGTTGTAGAAGTAGTGAAAGCTGCGGTGCTGGATCGTTCGGGCTGACCGCAACGCGATCTGTTTCGTCATAGCCGCGTTCAAAGTGCCAGCACCGATTACACCATACTCGAAGGGATTCATGTTAAGATCGCCGCAAAGAACCGTCCGCCTATGGCCCACAAAATCCTCCGCTTCGCGAATCGTTCTTGACAGTTCACGGGCTTCCTCATCCTGACTTTCACGCGAATATTGTACCTTGCTGATAACATGCACAACCGCAAGAAGTATCTCGGGGCTGTTTGGCAAGGCCATCTGACGGATTGTTAATCGATCCGTCTCCAAGAGGATGGGCAAAAACCGATCCGAGAACCGCGCATAGAGATGTATCTTGGTACATTCCCGACATGGTGCGTAGTGGTAATTTGCCGCCCCATCTGCGTTTAGAGCGGTTAGCAGTGTCGCTGGACGTATATCACACTCCGCGAACATCAGCACGTCAACATCATGGGCAGCCGCCAGCCTAGCGATGATGCTCGCCAGTGGCTTCTTGTTTAGGTTCCAGAACAAGAATTTAGGCATAGGCTATTTCCAGACAACTCCATTTTGAAGCACAGACCCATGAGGCTACAACCAATCCTTGTGAGGTAGATGCGTTGTCAGACGGATGTACGCATCGGGAACGTGTTCACAGCATTATAGCCCCAAGAGTCTCCGTTGTCAATCAGGATTTACGATAAAGGAGTGTGCATCACTCCTCCCCCTTCGCCGCCTGCCAGACCGACTCCATTTCGGCTAAACTCAGGTCGGAGACGGCGCGGCCCGTCTCGGCGGCGTGCTGCTCGATGCGGCGGAAGCGGGCGGCGAAGCGCCGGGTCATGCGGCGCAGGGCGTCTTCGGGGTCTATCTTGAGGTGCCGGGCGACGTTGACAAGGGTAAACAGCAGATTGCCCAGCTCATCGGCGGCGCGGACGGTCTCGCCTTGCGCGATCTCTACCCGTAGTTCCCTAATCTCTTCCTCGACTTTATCTAAGACCTCGCTCACCGTCGGCCACTCGAAGCCGACCTTGACGACGCGCTTGGAGACTTCCAGGGCGCACATCAGGGCCGGCAGGGCGGGCGGGATGCCGTCCAGGATGCCCACGCGGTCCTCGTAGCCCGGCTCGCCGCGCTTGATCTGCTCCCAGTTTTGCAGGACCTGTTCCGAACCCGAAACGGACAGGTCCCCGAAGACGTGCGGGTGGCGCCGGATGAGCTTCTCGACGATGGCGCGGGTCACGTCCCCGATGGCGAATTGTCCGGACTCGCGGGCGAGCTGGGCGTGGAAGACGACCTGGAGCAGCAGGTCGCCGAGTTCCTCGGCCAGCTTGGACGGGCTACCGCCGACCTCCATGTCTTCTATGGCCTCGACGACCTCATAGGCTTCCTCGATGACGTAACGGCGGAGGGTCTGGGGAGTCTGCTCCAGGTCCCAGGGGCAGCCACCCTGGGGGTCGCGCAGGCGGGCCATGACGGCGACTAGGGCGTCAAAGTCGGCGGGCGAGGGGGAAGGCGGCGGGGCGGGGGCGAAGACGCGCAGGGCCAGTCCCTCGCGCCGGGCAGCTTCGGCCAGGAGCAGCCCGAGGGGATCGCCCGTCTGTGGATGGCCGGGCAGGACGCAGGCGGCGTCGCCCCGCCGGGCGGCGTCCAAAACCTGCGCGGCGGCTTCGGCGTCGGAAAGTCCGTCCAGGGCGGCGTCAAAGGTGATGCCGCCCTCGGTCTGGAGCCAGCGGGCGGCATGATGCGAACCCGCACGGGTGAACCGGGGGCCGGAGACATTGCGGAGGGCCTCCCAGGCTCCCAAGCTCAACCCGTCACGGCTGTCCCCCAGCCCCAAGCCGATCAACGTCAGCATTTGCGTCGCTCCATGCCCCCGGCCCCTCCCCCTAGAATTAAGGCTTTATTGGGGCGGGGGCTTCTCCTTACGGATGGGCCGGCGTAAAGGGTGAGCCGCCGCCTGCCGGCGGGGCCGGCTGAGTCAACTGCTGGGCAAGCGTGGCGTACTGCGGCTCAGGGATGTTGATCTTGACCTTGCTCTGAAAGTCGCGCAGGGACTGCTGGAGCGTCGTCTGAATCGCGGGATCAGCCTGGATCTTCTGCTGGAGCAGTTGGGCGCGGATGAAAGCCTTGATCTGGTCGAGCTTCAGGGTGCTTTTGTCCGCCCTCTCGACGACCTTGACCAGCCAGTAAGCGGGGCGGCTGCCCGGCCCGCCGGGCACGGCAATCGGGGCCGTGACCTCGCCGGGTTTCGCATCCGCAATGGGCTTGATAACCGCGGCCAGGGCCGGCGGAACGGGGTCCAGGGGAACCCAGTTCGTGACATCTACGTCGGCGGGGGCCTTATCCAGCGCGCTGGCGGCCTGGCTGTCGAACGTCTTCCCGCCTTTGATGGCCGCCGCCGCCGCCTGGGCGTCGGCCAGGCTGCTGAAGACGAGCCGGTTGATGTGGACGCGCGTGGGGGTGGTGTAAGGCGGCTTGTTCTTGTTGGCGTCGTAGAACTTCTGGATCTCATCATCGCTGACGGCCGCGCCCTTGGTCGCCAGTTTGAGCTGAGTGAGCTGGGGCCGCAGCTGTAGGTTTTTAACCAAATCGGCGTTCAGGCCGGCGTCCTTGAGGGCCTCATCGAAGGGCTTGACGAGCTGCGTCTGCTGGATGGCCTTGAAGGCGTCGTACTGGGCGTTGATCTCGGCATCGGTGGGGGCTACGCCCTGATCCTGGGCCAAACCTTCCAGTATCAGGCTTTGCAGCATCCGCCCCAGGACGAGCCGGCCCGCCTGCTGTCCGGGGGGCGCGTAGCTGCCCTGCGGCGCGGCGGCGGACGGCGGGGAGTTGGGGATGAATCCTTGAAGCTGGGCATAGAACTCCGACTGGCTGAGAGACAGGTTGCTGCCTTTCGGCGTCGTGATCGTCGCCACGGCCCCCTCGGCGCCGGTGGGACTGGTGATGGAGCCGCCGTCGGTCGTCGTTTGCGGGTGGGTGCAGCCGGCCAGGGTAAGGGAGGAAAGGACGGCTAAAGATGTCAGCCGCGCCGCGCCGCGTCGTGTCAGTTGCATGATGGTTAAGAAACTCCTTTGGGTAGAAAACAGATTACAAAGAACAAACTACAAAGAACAAACTATAAAGAACAGACGACTTTGTTTGTCCGGCTTATAGTCACAAGGCGCGCCGGGCGCGCAGGCTCAGGATCAGGTCCACCTCGCCCCGCCCCAGGCCGGTCCGGCGGGCGATCTCGGCGGGATCGGTCACGCCCTCATCCAGCAGCGCGTAGAGGGCGGCATGGGAAGCGCTCCCCGGATTGGCCGCCGGCTCCGGGGGAGCCGGAGCAAGAGGGCGAATCGCCGCAAGCAGCGTCGGGGCGTGATTCATCGCGCCCCCTTCCTCTTTGCCCTGTTCCGGCAGCGCGGGCGACATCGGCGCGGGCGGAGGAGAGGGCGCGATCAACCGCGCCCCGACGCCCTGTTGGGGCCTTTGTTCTATGGCTTCCAAGCGCCGGGCCAAATCCGTCACCAGCGCTTCCAGTGTCGCGCAAAGCTGTTCCAACTCCTGCGGGTCGGCGGGCGGGTCGGCGGGCACAGGCGGCGCGGGGCGCGAGGCCAGGTCGCGCCGCGCCAGCCACCACACGACGCCGGTGAACGCCAGGACTAAAAATTGAACCAGCAGCACTTCAAAGTTCACAATTTACGAATGGTCACAGGGACGCCTGAAGCATTTTGCCCGAGGATGTCTGGCGGCCCACCAGCAGCGTGATCAGGCGCGGCCCATTCCGTCCGCGCAGAACCTCCGGCTTGAGCCACAAGCGCAACTGACGGCCCTCGTCGGCCACAAGGAGGCGGCTGACGGCGAAGATCGGGACGCCGGGGTAGATGCCCAGCAGCGTCACATCTTCCAGCGGCAGGTGCGCGGCCTCGGCCAGCCGCCGCTCCTCGGCTCTAAAGGCCAGCGCGAACGGGATGTCCGGCGGCGGCTCCAGCACGCGCCGCGTCAGGGCGATCCGGCTCAGGACCGCGTCGCCCCCCCAGCGGACACGCGGGTCGGGGGCGCGCGGGAGGCGCAGCGCGCCGCACTTTGGCGGCGGAATTCCCCACTTCTTCAAAGCGGGGGCGCTCAACGCAGCCGCGCCGGACGCCAGCAGGGCGGCAGGGCGGACGCGAACCGGGGCCGCCGGCAGGGTCAGAAACGAGTCCGGCAGGCGCACGACGAAAGCGGGCAAGAGAAGATCCGCGCTCTCGGTGCGGCTTCCATCGGACTGGACGATCGGCATCACGCGGCAGCCCGGCGGCGCAAGCGCAGCACTGCCTTCCACAAGGCGGACACCGGGCAGCAAATCGCCATCCCGCGCGCCGGCCCCAGCTTGGGGGACAGGTGCCTGCCGAATCTCGCCCACCGGCCTCCAGTCCCGCTCCCTCCTGCCCGGCGAGATCGGGGGTATCTGGCCGCACGGTAGAACGCGGACAGCGACCAGGGGCATCATCTCAGTCTTGGGCAAATCCCGCACGGCGACATGGGCCGCCAGCCGCCCCAGCGCGCGGCGGACGGCCTGCCAGGCACGGCCCGCAGGTTCTCCCGAATATTCTACGGCGTCGGCCCCTTGTTCTCGTCGTCCCATAACATCTTGATGGCGGCCTCGACACGGGCCAATGGCTCGGTTGGGTCCATGGTCCGGCCGACCTCGGTCAGCAGGCGCGTCGCCTCGGCCCGCAGGGCCGCGTCGCCCCCCTCTCCAGGCAGGCGGATGCGGATGGGGGAGCCGCTGTCGGTGACTTGCAGAAAGTATTCGGTTTCGGAGATGTCCTGAACCGCGCCGAACTCCTTCAGCGGCGGCACGCGCGAGCCGAGCAGCAGGATGGCGCGCTTGCCCGCCGCCCCGACTGTATCCAGCAGGGCTGGCTCGGAGACGAGGAATAGGTCCGGCTTTTGCTCCAGCCGGCCGATCAGGTTCCCGGCAATGACGTCGCCGTGGATGTACTTCTCCAGGACGTCGCCGTACAAGATGCGTTGCAGCTTAGTCGCGCGCACCGGCTCCGTGTAGCGGAATTCCAGCGGCAGCCCGTTGGCGTCGGTGACCATCGCGCCGCCCATGAAAACGTCTTCGGCCACCGACAGGGACAGAACGTATCCAAAGCTGAGTTTTGTCGCCGCCATTGGCTTTTCCGTCCGCTCCCTCTCCCCAGTCTCTACTCTGCCCGCCTGCCGCCGTGTTCCCGGCAGGGAAAACGTGCTTAGTGTAGCGCATTCGGGGCGAGGTGTCAAGTCTGGGAAAAAAGCGACGGCCTGTTGACAGACCGGCAGCCTTGCGCGGCCCGCATGGGAAATTCGCCGGCTCCCCAAATAGAAACGTGAAAAAGAAACAAATGTTCTGGAACAAAACGGAGGCCGCTGTCGTTTAATAGAAGTGAGCCGCCGCCGATCCTCAGTGTCGAGAGTCGGCGGCAGCCCTCATTCCAGCGAAGCGGCCCCGGCGGGCGCAGATCAGCCTGCCGCACTGCCGCCCGGCGCCCCAGACCCGTGCAGACGCGGGCCGGCGCGGGCGGATCGTCCGCTTCGCTTTCGGCTTTTTGGCCTCCTTTTTTGGCCTCCTCTGGTTCCCGACCCGTTGACAAACCCCGCCTCCCACGTCATAATAACCTTGCCCTCTCCAGACAGCGGCCGAAGTGGCGGAATGGTAGACGCGGAGGTCTCAAAAACCTTTGGGGGCAACCTCGTGGGGGTTCGAGTCCCCCCTTCGGCATCAAAAGCAAGAAGACAGCCGCCGGACCTAATTTCTAGGTCCGGCGGCTGTTTTTGTTTGAGCGGGCGACGTTGCCGCGTTCGTCAAAGGTGGAGAAAACGCTGTGCTAAAGCCGACAACACTACCATGAAAGGCGTCTTATCATCTTTTTAGCATCTTTCGCCAGTGTCGTAACAGCACCTTGGCATCTTCTTTAACATACTCGCTAGGATCGGAGGAAGCAATCTTGCGTAACATCTTCAATATGCTTTCATGGGTATCACTTTCCACAGGAAGCCGATCCAATATTTCCTTCAATCCCAGTATGCCTCCTAGTCTACCCACTGAATATCTGGCACCCTGAGCGGCCTTAACCAACAGCGGTACTGCCTCTTGCTCATTCCAGTGTTCGCCTAACATATCTCCTGCCATCCATACTGCACGGGCAGTTGCGCGCGGAACAGTCATAAAATAGTTCTCCATAAGCATCAGGACATCTTCGGTCAAGGATGGGGCATCAGGTATTTCTTGCGCCCAGTCCAAGTAGCAAAACAGTGTGAAATGAACTCCGTAGTGATGCTTGTTCCGACACCTGTTCAGCAGATCGGCGATTGGCCCAAGCGACAGGGGTAAAAGCGCGACAATAGCTCTAACCGCTGCGATACGAGCGGCCTCGTTCCCTCGGGATTGTGGGCCACTCAAAGCAGAAAGACAGACAGCAAGAACAGCTACCTTTCGTTCAACAGCAAGTTGATGCACCTTTGCCATGACTCTGGAGTATTCTGCCTTAAGAATATCCTCTCCCACTTCGGCGTTGAGGAAAGCGATTATTTTGCTGCTTTCTTCTGTTGGTTTGCGAATTTTGTAACGGGCCATGCTTGAACCTCTGGCATGAGCCGGGCTTGGAATAGCCCTTAATTGAAAACAGCCGCCGGACCTAGAGCGTTAGGTCCGGCGGCTGTCTTTTTCGCGTCTTCTACTGGCCCGGATGGGGGATGACCAGCGAGATGGACAAGTAGGCGTAGACCCAGTAGCCCTGGCCGGGCTGGAGGGAGCCGCCCGGCTGGAGCGTGACGTAGCCGCCGCTGCCCTTGTTCGCCGAGGGGCTGTAGCTGTAAAGCAATGAACTCAGGAGCAGGGGTGTGCCGGAAACAGCGCCGGCGAAGGTCGAAACCACGCCGCCGGAGGAGACGTGGAGGGCGCTCAGGTTGATCGGGACGAGGAACGGGTCGCCGATCATGTTCCAGCCCGCCGGGAGCGGAATGGAGAAGTCCTGCGCGGGGTCGGCGGGGGTGCCGACGCGGGACAGCGTGACGGCGTGGGGCAGGTGGACGAAGTAGCCCCGGCCCAGGTGAAGCGCGTCGGCGGGCGGGGTGGGCGTGAAGGCGTACTGGCCGACCGAGGCGTCCTGGGTCGCCAGGCGGACATTGGCATAGCCGAAAAGGTCGTCCAGCGACTGCCCCGCGTAGTCGTAGGGAACCGAGATCATGTTCAGCCCGGCGGGGAAGGAAGTGCCGACGGCGGTGGTGACGGTCAAGGTCGCCGTCCGCGTTTGGCCGCCGACGACGGCGGAGATCGTGGCGCTGCCGGCCACGGGCGTCCCGATGGTAAACGTCGCCGAGGTCGCGCCGGGGGCAACCGTCGCGGTGGCCGGGAGGGTTTCCGGCGAGCCGAGCAGGGACAGGGCGACGACCAGCCCGCCGGGGGGCGCGGGGGCGTTGACGGTGACGGTGCCCACGGAGGGAACTCCGGCGATGACGGTGGGCGGGTTCAGGGTCAGACTCAGCGCCTGGATCGGCTGGATGGACAGAGCCGCCGTTTTGCTGATGCCGTCCAGGGTGGCAGTCAGGGTGTCTGTGACCGGGGCAGGCACGACGGCCGTGGTGATCGGGAAGGTGGCCGTGGACGCCCCCAGCGGGACGACGACGGTGGTCGCGGGAGTCCCCGCCGGGTCGCTGCCGGATAGGCTGACGACCAGCCCGCCGGGCACAGCGGCGGGCGAGTCAAGGGTCACCGTCCCCACCGCCGGGGCGCCGCCGGTCAAGCTGGTGGGCGCGACCGAAACGGCGGAAATGCGGGGGGCGCGCACTTCCAGTTGGGCGGTCTGGCTCAGGCCGGCGAAGGTGGCCTTGATGGTCGCGACGACCGTTTTTGGAACGGCGCTGGTGGTGATGGTGAAGGTCGTTGTGGTCGTGTTCGCCGGGATCGTCACCGTCGCCGGGACCTGGGCGGCGGGGTTGTCGCTGCTCAGGGCCACGACCGCGCCGCCGGGGGCGGCGAAGGTCAGGTTCAAAGTCCCCGTGGCCTTCTGGCCGCCGGGCAGGGTCGGCGGGGTGATGACCAGCTTGGTCAAGGTGGGCGCCAGCACGGTCAGGGTTCCCGTCACGGACTTGCCGTTGGCGGTCGCGGTGATGGTCGCGGCGACCTCCTGGGTCACGGCCTTCGTTGTGACGGTGAAGGTCGCTGACGTGGCCCCGGCGGGGACGGTGATGCTGGCGGGAACCTGGGCGGCGGGGTCGCTGCTGGACAGGGCAACGACCAGCCCGCCTTTGGGGGCGGGGCCGGACAGCACCACGGTCGCCTGAGACGAGTCGCCGCCGTTGACGCTGGCGGGGGCAAGCTTCAGCAGGGCCGGGATGATAACGGTCGGGGACGGCAGCACGACCAGCCCGGACTGGAGGCTGCTGCCCTGGTACGAGGCCGTGATCGTGACCGTGGTTCCCGCCGTAACCGCCGTGGTGACGGTGAAGGTGGCGCTGGTCTGGCCGGCGGGGACGACGACCGTGGCCGGGACCGGGGCGATTGTGGCGTCGGTCGAGGTCAGGGTGACGGTCGCGCCGCCGGTCGGTGCAGGGTTCGACAGGGTCACGGTGCCGGTCACCGTCAGGCCGCCGACCACTGGGTTGGGAGCGAGCCGCAGCGAAGCGATGGCGCCGCCCGTCGTGTCCGGCGGCGGGGCGAGCAGGGCCAGCATGTTCGCGCCGTTAAACGATCCCAGGCCGGTGGCGTTGTCGTAGCCGGGCGTGGCGGGATAAAACAGGTTGGTGCTGCCGTCGGCGGGGTCATGGAAGGCGGACGAGTACTTGGCCGCGGAGAGGCCGCCGGGGCCGAAACTGTAAAGCGTGGGGTTGGCGAACCCCAGCGGCTCATTGCCGTAGCGCGCGCGCTGCTGGTTGACCAGGGCCGCAAAGGCCGCCCACAGCGGGGTGGCGACGCTGGTGCCGCCGTAGATGACCCACTGGCCCTGGTAGTAAATGGCGTAGCCCGTGTCCGGGTCCGCATCCAGCGAGACATCGGGCGTATTGCGCTGCGTGTTGGAAGCGAGGCCGGGGACGCCGACCTGATAGGACGGGATGGGCCAAATGTCGCTGACGCCGCCGCCGCCGCCCGCGCCGAGGGGATTGCCGAAGCCGGCCTGGTCGGTGGACCCCCAGGCCCCTTCCGACACATAAGCCCCGCCGCGCCCGGCCACGGTCAGCTTGGTGCCGCCGACTGCGGTGACCATGGGCTGCGTACTGGGGTCCTCGACACTGAGCTGCGCGCCGTCGTCATACGCCCCGTAGTCGCCCGTGATGACAAAGAAGCTCTGCCCCTGCATCGCCATCTTGGTGAAGATGACGTTCTCGGTGGCCTGGAGGGAGATCGCCTGGTTCTCGGAGTGGATGCCCCAGGAGGAACTGAGCTGCCTGGCGCGGGGCTTGCCGTCGGCGTTCTGGTCGTCGGCCATCTGGGTGTACAGGTCCAAGATGCCCTGCGCCGAGTTGGGGGCCTCGTACACCAGAATCCGGCTGGCGCCCGGCGCCAGCGCGTTCATCACCTCGATGTCCAGCGTCACCTCGCCCGCATCGGCTCCCGCCGTGCCGTCGTAGCCGTCCAAGAGGATGTTTTCCAGCGGGACATTGGGCAGCCCGTAGCTGGCCGTGTAAGTGCTGATGTCACTGGGCGCGTAGCCGTCCAGCTCCAGCAGCGCCAGGGTCTGCCCCACCCCCGTGAGGCCGGTCCGGCTCAACCCGTAAGCGGCTTTGATGTCGGACGGCGTAAGCGCGCCGGTGTTGGGATCGGTGCCGATCTGGGCCGGCTGCGCCGCCGCGACGGGCGCCGGTGCCTGCTTCAGCGTGAAGCGCGGCGCGGACTTCCCCCGAAGGGCGTGTGAGCGCCAGACGCCCATGTTGTCCAGGCCGACCACGGCGGAAAGGCGTCCGGCCAGAGAAACAGGAATGGCGGGGTCGGTGTCCGAAGCGTGGAACACACGCCCGTCGGCGGCCTGGTAGCGGCGCAGGCGAACGCCGAAGGCTGCCTCGACGGTGGCGGCGGACCCGGAAACGGATAGCAGCATCCGGCTGGAAGACGTGTGGGTCACGACCAGCCCGCGCGACCGGGCAAAAGCGGCGACCGCATCGTAAGACTGCTGGGTCGGGCCAAACCGTGCCGTAAACTCAGCGGGCGTCAGGTAATGGCGGTACAGCGGGTCGGAGGGGTCGTAGAGCCGCCCCAGCAGGGACTCCACCCCGGCGGGATCGCGCAGCGGCAGGGCCAAAGCAAGGGTCATGGTCTGGCGGCGCGGGACGCGGCCCAGAGGGTGCGCGCCCGCCAGGGCGGCAGGGACATGACCGCGCAGGCGCACTGAGGCCGGGGCGGGCGCGGCCTGCACCGCCCCAGACTGGCTGCCGGGCAGCGCAAGGCAGAGCAGGAAAGCAAGAAAGGTGAGGAGCAGGCACCGGTGTCTCGGCGAAAATGATGATTTCACGGAAATTGGATCCTTAAGCGCTTCGAACCTATCCTGATGAATAGGCTGACGGAGAAGCCCCCCTGCCCCCAATTCTGGGGGAGCCGGAGGGGAAGTGGCCTAGTATTCTCCTACTCCCCCAGAATTGGGGGCCGGGGGGCGATCTGTCGCGTCTTTATAAAATATCATACCTCGGCAGTATTGTCAAGAAAAGGGCCGGTAATTTTATGAAAACGGGGGAAGGGGATCAGAAACCGTCGCCGGGCCGGTCAAGAACCAGTGCGAACATCGCGTAGGTACTTGACGTGCCCGTCGAAAAAGACCCGGTTGCGCCCGCCGAAGTGGACGCCCCGCCCCTTCAAAGCGGCGGGCGCGGGCGACGTGCTGGGGAAGTATGGGTCCACGGCCAGCTCCAGGTCGGCCTCGCTGCCGGGCACGAGCGGATTGATGGTCGCGTCATGGACGACCGGGAAGTTCCAGGCGGCGATGTCGCTGACGCATTGCTGGGGCAGCTTGCCCCAGCACTCTGAGGGCTTGGAAAAGTCGGGCCGGTCGAAGCGCCACAGCCAGTACCGGGTCGTCAGGCCGTCTGGAGTCGTCTCAGCGACCCGGTTAAAGCCCGCCGCGTCGGGCTGGTCCAGGACGGACCCCCTCACGCTGGGGCAGGACCAGACAGCGTCGCCCTTGAGGTAGGGGTTCAGGACGGTCGCCGCCCAGCCCGCGCGCGGGTCGGAGCCGGGAAACGAGCCGACGCCCCACAAGGGATTGCCGCCCGGCATGTTTTTCAGGTCACGCCGGTCCGGCAGGCGCTCGTCGCTGTCCTGCTCGTACTGAAGCATCGCCAGCCCGATCTGCTTGAGATCGGACTGGCAGGCCGCCCGGCGCGCGTTCTCGCGCACTTTTTGGAAGACGGGAAACAGGATGGCGGCGAGAATCGCGATGATGGCGATGACTACGAGCAGCTCGATCAGGGTAAACGCCTGGGTGAAGGCGCGTGGGCGAGTGGCGGCGCGGGAAAGCATGGCTGGATTGAAGCGCGGCGGGGGCAGGTTCCGGGTCACGCCGTCGCCCCGCCGCAGGACGATCCCCCGCCCGCCGTGCAGCCGAAGCAGTGCGGTCCGACGGCGATCTCGCGGTTTTGCAGCACAGCGCTGTCGAAGTCACGGACATGCCGGGGCAGGCCGGGCGCGACCGGCAGGTCCAGCATTTGGTTGAAGTCGCAGTCGTACAACAGCCCGTCCCAGCCGACGCTGACCAGGCTGCGGCACATCACGCCCGCCGCCGCCGCAGGGTTGAACGCCTGCACCAGCTTTTCCATGTATCGTTCGTGGTTGCCCGACCGCTCCAAAAAGTGCAGGAAGCGCGAAATAGGCATGTTCGTGATGGTATATAGGTGCGAAAAGGCGATGCCGTAACGCTTGTCCAATTCCCGTCGGTACTCGGCCTCGATCTCGCCCTGGGCGGGCGGCAGGAAGGCACCGGTGGGGTTGTAAACAAGGTCCAGGGCGGGACCGCCGTCCTGTGCGTAGCCCAGGGAGTTCAGGAGCCGCAGGCCCTCGATGCTGAGGTCGAAGACGCCCAGGCCGCGCTGGGCGTCGGTGCGCTGGGCGAGGTAGTAGGGCAGCGAGGCCACCACGTCAACGTCATGGTCGCGCAGGAACCGCGCGGTGTCCTCCTGCCCCGGCTCGAACAGGATCGTCAGATTGCAGCGGTCCAGGACATGTCTGCCCAGGGCCTTCGCCTCCGTGACCAGATACCGGAAGTTCGGGTTGAGTTCGGGGGCGCCGCCGGTAATGTCCAGCGTCTTGATCTGGGGATGGCGGCGCAGGGCCTCAATGACCTGCTCCGCCGTCTCGCGCGTCATGCTCTCCGTCCGGTTCGGCCCAGCCTCGACATGGCAGTGTTTGCACGCCTGGTTGCAGCGCTTGCCGACATTGACTTGCAGCGTCTCGACGCCGGTCGCAGTCAGCGGCCACAGGCCCGCGCCCGTGAGTTTGTCTTGGAAAGTCGTGCTGGACATGCTTCTTTCAACAAAATGGGCGCGCGAAATGTTCCGCTGCGAACCCTTCTTCACGCATCCTTCGTTACTGATGACATGAAAAGACATGGGTTCACCCTGATTGAGATGCTGGTTGTCCTCGGCATTCTCGCTGTCCTCACCGCCGTCCTCTTCCCGGTCTTCGCCTCAGTGCGCGAGAACGCCCGACGCGCGACCTGCCAGAGCAACCTGCACCAGATGGGGTTGACGACCCAGCAATATCTCCAAGAGAATGATGGGCAGTACGGGGTCTTCATGCAATTGGCAATCATGCCCTATGTCAAGGATCGCCAAGTCTTCCTCTGCCCGACCGCCCCCACTGACCCATACGGCATCAACTACGATTCCGATGTGCAGCATCTGACGACGCATCCGGCAGGCCGGTACAGTTCACGCCTGTTACGGGGCATTTTCGAGGCACAGATCACTCAGCCGGCGGCCCTCTGGCTGTTCAAGGATCAGTGGTGCTGCCACGTTCCCTATCAGAAGATACAGGGCACCTGCGGCCATGAGGTCTACGGCGCCACCTTCCATGCCGGCGGCGCGGACTATTCCTTCGTAGACGGTCATGTGAAGTGGCTGACGCCGGAGCAGTACGCGGTGATTACCTGCACCAACGGCCCGACGCCCGGATGGGTGGGCGAATAGCCGAGGCGTCCACGGGATGAACCGCGCGGTTGGCACGGTTTGTGCAGGCAAGAAGAGGGACGGCAAACAAAAAAGCCACCCACGAGGGGTGACTTCTTGTTTCTCTGATATAAGTGCGCCCGGCGGGGTTCGAACCTGCGGCCTCTTATTCCGCAAACAAGTGCTCTATCCACTGAGCTACGGGCGCATCGTTACCAGAAATGGTCTTCGGCCATCAGACAACCTTTGGCTTGGTTGTTCTTGGTGGCCTGATAGCGAATCGTGATCGCCGTCTTGCAATGAAAATGTTCCGATTCCAGCCAGATTACCCGGTCAATCTTCGGCAGATAAACCAGCAGAACATCCACCTCGCTTGCGGTGTAGAACAGTTTACCCCGCTTGTTGCCGCGTGTCACTTTTCGGAGATCAAGGAAAACGCTTCCAGAGGACTGACTCATTTTGGCGTCGGCGTACTTCACCTGCGCTCGGACAAGCCGCTCGCCGCAGTCTATGATAAGGTCATAACGGCGGCATGGCATGGTCGGCTCGCTGAGAATGATGTTCCGCTCCAGTGCAAGCTGCTTGACTTTGAGCAGAGCGTACTCGCCCTTGTCGTTCGTGTCCATCCGTAGAACCTCCGAGGCAACAGGGAACATTATACCGAACCGAACGGGTCCTGTCAAGTGGCAGCTTGTGAAAATAATCGCAAAGAGAGTGCCAATAAGCCGTGAACCCGTTGACATCAAATGCGTCCAATGCCATAATAGGGTAGGTCCAGTCTCCGACTAGAATGGTCGGAGATGAACAGAAATTTTTGAGAAGGTCTCTCTGATGGCAGTTACTTCCGAGCACAACAGTCAATCCGGCTTCCGATACGCTAGGCCGATTCTCATTGGGCTGGCGGCGCTGCTGGTCGTTGGGGTTCTGATATGGCAGGCGGTCGCGGCCGGCGGGACGCCTGACCCAACCAGCAAGGGCTTGAGTCCAGCGGCGATGGTTGTCAGCACTGGGGTACTCGTCTTCCGGGAAGGCTTAGAGGCCATCCTAGTGCTGGCGGCGGTGACGGCGGGTATGGCACGCGGCGGGCAGCGGGATCATCTGAGGGCCGTTCCGGTCGGCGGGGCGGCCGCGTTCCTGGCGACGGTTGCCACCTGGTTCGCCGTCGTGGCGATCATTACGCACGTCAACGCGCCGGAACTCGCCATTCAGGCGGCGACCGGGCTGCTGGCGATCGTGGTGCTGCTGGTCGTGATGAACTGGTTCTTCCACAAGTTCTACTGGACCGGATGGATCGCCAGCCACAGCAACCGCCGCAAGCAGATCATGGAGTCGGCGGACGCCGGCGCCTCCGGGACGTTTCTGGGGCTGGCCCTTCTCGGCTTCACCGCCATCTATCGGGAAGGTTTTGAGATCGTACTTTTCCTGCAAGACCTGCGGCTCAGGGCTGGGAACGGCGTCGTGGTCAAGGGCATGGCGATCGGGCTGGTCTTAACGCTGATGGTCGCCGCACTGACGTTTATCGCACACAAGAAACTGCCGTACAAAAAGATGCTCATGGTGACAGGCGTCCTGCTGGGGATCGTCTTGCTCATCATGGTCGGGGAGAGCGTACAGGAGATGCAGCAGGCCGGATGGATAGGAACCACCAGCGTCGGCATCGCCCTGCCAGGCTGGCTGGGCCTGTGGTTCTCAGTATTCCCGAATGTCCAGAGCCTGACGGCACAGGCGCTGGCGGCTGCCCTCGTGGTCGGCTCTTACGTCTCCGTCCCTTATGTCCGTGGGCTGCGCCCACACCCCAATAAGGGCGAGGACACGGGACCTCCCGAGAGAGCCGGTGCCGAGGCTTATCAACAGCGCGACCTTGTCGGGCGCTAAATCGGGCGCGAATTGGAGAGGGATACGTCATGTCAGTTCTTGTTTTTGATGCTGCGAGAATCCTGCCACGGGCCGCAGCCCAGCCTTTGCCGTCTGAGGCGGCGCGGGTGAAGGCCATCGTCAAGCGAGGCGTGGCGCTTACGGCGATCAGCCTTGTTCTCTGTTCTGTTCCCAGTGACGGCGGCCCTGCCCAAACCCGCTCTGTCGCTGCGCCCCAGATGCAGACCCCGTTTCTTAACATACTCAAAGACATGGACCGATGAGCGTCACAACGGGTGAGCCAACTCTCGCAGTTGGACTCCGGGCGGGGCTGAGGCTGGAAGCCATCTCGATGGCCTGGATGGTGATAGAGGCGGCGGTGTCGGTCGGGGCCGGGATCGCCGCCGGAAGCCTGCTCCTCGTGGCGTTTGGGGTGGACAGCGTTATTGAGATTATTTCTGCGTCTCTTCTCTTTTGGCGTCTCCGTCGGCAAGCTATCGGGCAGCTCCCAAGCGAGGAAGCGGTGGAGGCACTGGAGGGGAAAGTCTCACGGGTCGCGGGGTATCTGCTTTACGCCCTCAGCCTCTATGTGATCGCTCAGGCCGCGTATGGCCTGACGCATCGGCATCAGGCGGAAACGTCTTGGCCGGGAATCGGCGTCGCTCTCGTGGCCGCATTCGGGATGCCGCTGCTGGCAAAGGCGAAACTCCGTGTCGCGGACCGGATCGGCAGTCGTGCGCTCCGTGCCGATGCGATGGAGACCTTCACCTGTGGTTATCTGTCCTGGGCCTTGCTGGCGGGGCTTGCCGTCAACGCGGCGTTCCATTGGTGGTGGCTGGACAGCGCCACCGCACTTGCGGTGGTTCCGCTTCTTGTCAAAGAGGGGCGGGAAGCCGTGACCGGCAAGTGCCGTTGTCACAGCGACAGGTAGAGAATTGAGTGATTTCGATGAAGCCCAATGAGCAACCGAAAGAGCAACCGAGCCGCGCGCCATCCCTTCTGTGCCGCTGGTATGCCTCGCAGAAGGCGGCCCGGCTGGCGGCGGAACTGGCGGAGTTCCAGCCGGACGAGACCGGACACACCCGGATGCCCCTGAGCCGGATGCGGCCCGGCGACTTCGGCCATGTTCTGGCGCTCCAGCCCGGCTGCGAGGTGCGCGAGCACCTGCTGGAACTGGGCTTCACGCCGGGCACCGAGATCACGGTCATCCGCGTCGCCCCGCTGGGCGACCCGCTGACGGTGCGGATTCGTGGGTATCAATTGTCCCTGCGCCGCCGCGAGGCCGAGGCCGTCACCATGCGCCGCTGCCCGCCGGACTTCGACCTGGAGGCCGGTGTTCAGCCCTCGACTTTGGACCAGGATGGTGCGTGATGACGGCCACTTCCGCTCCGCCGCCCGGCAAAACGGCGGGCGCGACTCGACTGCCCCTGTATGCCCTCGTCGGCAACCCCAACTGCGGCAAGACCACGGTCTTTAACGCCCTCACCGGCCTGCGCCAGAAGGTCGGCAACTACCCCGGCGTCACGGTCGAAAAGAAGGAAGGGCGCCTGCGCCTGCCCGGCGGCGACGCCTCGCTGATTGACCTGCCCGGCCTGTATTCCCTCACCCCCCGGTCGCCCGATGAGGCCATCGCGCGCGACGTGCTGCTCGGCCACCGCACGGATGTCCCGCAGCCGGACGGCATCATCCATGTCGTGGACGCGGCCAACCTAGAGCGCAACCTGTACCTGACGTCGCAGCTCTTAGATTTGGGCCTGCCTACGGTGATCGTCCTGACCATGACCGATGTGGCTGCGAAAAACGGCCATGCCGTGGACATCGCCGCCCTGGAAAAGACCCTGGGCGTGCCCATCCGGCCCGTCCAAGTCTCGAAGAACGCGGGCCTGGACGCGCTGCGCGGTGCGATCTCCGTCCTGCTTCAGACGACGCCCCCGCCCCCGCGCGGCTGGGTGCTTCCGACCGAGGCCGAGGTCGAGGTCGCCGAGCTGTCCCAGATGCTCCAAGACGAGCACGGGACGCCGGGCCGGCAGAGCGTCACCGAGGCGGTCGGCCTGCTGATGGCCGAGGGCCAGCGCCCTGAAGAAGAGGGGCGGTGGTCCCCGTCCGTCATGCAGCACGTCCAAGCCGACAAGAACGCCCTGGCCGCGCTGGGCATTGACTTCCCCGGCGCCGTCGTCGAGTCGCGCTATGCCTGGGCGGGCCGCGTCGGGGCCAAAGCCGTCACCAAGCCGCGCCGGGCGGCCCCCACCCTGACCGACTCGCTGGACCGGGTCCTGATGCACCCGGTCTGGGGGTACGTCATCTTCTTCGGCGTGATGGCGTTTGTCTTCCAGACCATCTTCACCTGGGCGCAGGTCCCGATGAACTGGATCGGGTCAGGCGTCAGCCTGTTGCAGACATTCATCACAGCCCACATGCCTATGGGCGACTTGCAGGATTTGCTGGTCAACGGCATCATCGCGGGCGTTGGCACGACAATCACGTTCCTGCCCCAAATATTGCTTTTGTTTTTCGCCATCGCCCTGCTGGAAGACACGGGCTACATGGCGCGCGCAGCCTTCCTGATGGACAAGATCATGTCCAAAGTCGGCCTGCACGGCAAGTCGTTCATCCCCCTGCTGTCGTCGTTCGCCTGCGCCATTCCGGGCATCATGGCGACGCGCACCATTGACGACCGCAAATCCCGGCTCGTCACCATCCTGGTCGCGCCCCTGATGTCCTGCTCGGCCCGCATCCCCGTGTACACGCTGATGATCGCGGCGTTTATCCCCAACCGGCGCGTCCTGGGCATCTTCACCCTGCCCGGTTTGACCATGATGGCGATGTACTTTTTGGGCATGGCGGCGGCCTTCGGCATGGCCTGGCTGTTCAAGAAGACTTTGCTTAAAGGCGCTCCCCCCGTCTTCTTTTTGGAGATGCCGCCTTACCACAAGCCTTCCGCGCGGACCGTGCTGATGACCATGATCGAGCGGGCTTGGCTGTTTTTGCGCCGGGCCGGGACGGTCATCCTGTCGGTCAGCATCGTCCTGTGGTTTTTATCCACTTACCCGAAGTCGCCCCAGGGGACGCCGCCCGCGCAGAGCCTCGCCGCCTCTTATGCCGGCCATGCCGGGCGGGCCATCGAGCCGCTCATCCAGCCGCTGGGCTTCGACTGGCGCATCGGGGTCAGCCTGGTCTCGTCGTTCGTCGCCCGCGAGGTCTTCGTGTCCTCGATGGGGACGATCTACAGCGTCGGCGACAAGAGCAGCACGACCGAGGAAGTTTCCAGTACGCTCAAGGACAAACTGCGGGCCGACCCGCTGTTCTCGCCCCTGCTGGCCGTCTGCGTGATGATCTACTACGTCCTCGCCATGCAGTGCCTCTCCACCGTTGCCGTGGTCAAGCGCGAAACGAACGGCTGGACGTGGCCGCTGTTTATGACCGGCTACATGACCGCCCTGGCCTGGCTGGCGACGTTCGCTGTCTACCACCTCGGCCTAGCCCTCGGCTGGGGCGTTCGCTAGGAGGAGGAACGAATGACAATTGTTTTGGAAGCGCCGCCGTCCGCCCCCGAAGAGCCGCGCAAGCGCTGGACTCGCACCGAGTACCGTCGCCTAATTGAAATGGGCATTCTGGGAGACGGCAAGGTTGAGCTGGTCAACGGGGAGATATGGGAAAAGATAAGACACGGACGTCGGCACATCGCGGTCGTGACACGCATCTTCAAGGTGCTGGGCTTGATCTTCGGGTTTGATCGCCTTCAGTCTCAATCGTCGCTGCCGGTGAGCGAATACGGCGACCCGGAGCCGGACCTGGCGCTGCTGACGCGGGACGTAGACCAGTATCTTGACGAGGAGCCGACGCCCGCCGACATGGTGCTCGTCGTGGAAGCCTCCGACAGCGCATTGCGCGCCGATTTGACGGCTAAAGCGCGGCAATACGGGAGCGCGGGCATCCCCGAATACTGGGTGGTGGACATCCCGAACCGCCTCCTGCACGTCTTCCGCGAACCGGTCGCGGACGGCTACGCGACCGAGACGATCCTGACACCGGAAGACGAAGTCCACCCGCTGGCCGCGCCCGACGCCGCCGTCCGCGTCGCCGACCTGCTGCCGTGACCCCCCGGCCCCCAATCCTGGGGGAGCCAGAGGAGAATGTGGTTTGTCCTGTCCCCCCAGGATTGGGGGCTAGGGGGCCTCTTCCCCAAACACGACGGCGTACTCTTCCCCGTTGGATGCCTGCGTCCGGGCGTCCATGTAGCACACGCTGAAGGCGCGGCGGGAGATGTCCGTGCCGTTGATGTCCGAGGCGTGCAGCAGCCAGTTATGGAGCAGGACCGACTCGCCCGGCGCCAGTTCCAGGAACTGGATCGCGTACTTCGACTTCAGCTCCTCCGCCTGCTCCGGCGTCACCCAGCCCGACGGGTCGGACGGGTTGAGCAGGCCGAACTTGTGGCTCCCCTCGATCACCTGCACGCAGCCGTTGGCCTTCGTCGCCGGGTCCAGAGCGGTCCAGACCGTGATCATCGGGTCGCGGTCGAGATAGTTCCAGCGGTCCTGGTGCCAGGGCAGGAACGTCCCCTGATGCGCGGGCTTGTTCATGAACATCGCCCGGAAGGCGGCGACCGGGGTATCGGCCCCGTACACCCGCGCGCAGATGTCCCGGAAGACCGGCTGCCCCATGTAGTCGAGGAAGAGCGGGTCCAGCTCCAAATCCTGGATCTTGCGGTAGGCCAGGGTCGCCCCTTTATGGCCCTTGCTCTGTACGCCGGGGTTCTTGCCGTCCACGCTGTCAAGCTGCATGAGGATTCGGTCGTAAGGCACGGGCGCCTCGCCCAGCATGATGGCATCAATGCGCCCCTGCAAGGCGGCCAGCCCCTCGCTGCTCAGGACGCGGCCCAGCCGCAGAATGCCCTTGTCTTCGTACTCACGCCACTGCGCGTCGGTCAATGTGGTCATTGATTCTCCCTTTCCTCGCTTGCCAATGAGTAGCCATGAGAACTCGGACCATGCCATGAATGGCACGGCTAGACGGCGCGGACTCCGGGAAGCCCCCCTTCGTGGGGCTGTGATTTATTCTTCCCAGCCGCGCGAAGCGTGGATTTGTAGCCGAAGGCCGGTTAGCCGTGCCATTCATGGCATGGTCGTCTATACCCGCTCCGGCTACAAATCCAGCCCAGATTGACCGGCGGCCGCCGCCACCTGCGCCGCCGATTTGAACGAGACGTTGGAGCCGACGGTGACGGGGAACTCGAAGTGCCGGCCTTCCAGCAGATCGCCGACGGTCCGTATCTGCATGGCAGGGACCTGACGGCCCACTCCTGTTTTGGCCTTGTAGAAGCCCGCCGACAGCGCCTCGGAGAGCATATTCTTTGTGGGCTTTTCTAATGTCACGAAGAAGCCCAGGGCCGCGCCCGTTTTGCCCATCGCGCCGACAAGCTGCTGCACGTCGGGGGCGCCGGCCTTGCCGCCTTTGACCTGGACGACGGCTTTGGTCAGGTTCTTGTCGCCGACATCAAAGTAGGCCAGCCCGTCCACGCCGCCGTCCGCGCCCTTCTTCTCCTGCGGTATGGCGGGAACCAGCCCGACGGCCCACATCTCGAACTTCTTGTGGTCGGCCTCGAACATGGCTTTGGCCCCGGCCTCGTCGGTGGGCAGACCCTCGACCCGGAACGCGCGGGCGAGTATACCGGCGTTGGCCTTGTCGGCGGCGGAGAGCAGGCGGAGGTCGCGGGCCTCGAACATGTCGAACAGCCGCTTCTGGATGAGCGAGGTCGCGATGGGCGTCACGTCAATGCCGAGCCAGTTGCGCCCCAGCTTTTGCGCGGCGACGATGGCCGTCCCGCACCCGCAGAATGGGTCCAGCACGACATCGCCGGGATTGCTGCTGGCGTTGATGATGCGTTCCAGCAGGGCGATTGGTTTTTGTGTTGGGTAGCCAAGCCACTGAGCGCCAGAGGCAGGCGGTATATCGTCCCAGGCGTCTTGAAGCGGTATGCCGGGCATTTCATCAGCGAACTGCATCAAGCGCGGGATGCCGGTTTCACGATGAATGATGTGGCCGCTGAGGACGAACTGCCTCATGTTCGCTTTGGAGTATGCCCAGGAGCGGCCATTATAGGGTGGCACTGCCTTGTAGTTCCAACCCGGTTTAGGACTGCGAAACTCTTCATCTAAGTCCGCCGTCCATCGCCCCCCAATGTCTGTTTCACGTCTGACATGCCAGTCGTACTTTGTGTCGCCTCCTGGTTTAGCTGCGGTCAAATCGGTTTCCTTGTAGCGGCGACCATCTGGGGCAATGTGACGATACTCCGAAAGTAGGTAGTCAGCCGTGTAAGGCGTATACAGCGTGTTCCACTGATAGTTGTCACTTTTGGCGTAATAGAAAATGATGTCACGGATACGGCCACAACGCCTCATGCCTTGCTTGGTATCACTGTGGGCGCTTGACCTCTTCCAGCTAATTTCGTTGCGGAAGTTCTTCGCCCCAAAGATGCCGTCCAAAATCAGTTTCAGGTAATGGCTGGCCGTCGGGTCGCAGTGCAGGTACAGGCTGCCGGTGGGCTTGAGGACGCGCCAGAGGTGGTATAGGCGCGGGGCCATCATCACCAGGTACGCCATCACGTCGTTCTCGCCCAGAGTGTTGTGGAAGCCGCGCATCAGCTCGATCACTTTGGGGACCGGGCACAGCGCGGGGAAGTCCGCCCACGCCTCCGCCGCGCCCGCCCAGTTCCAGGTGTCGCCGAACGCCTTGATCTGCGCGGGGCTTTCCTTGCCGGACTGCTCCTTGAACAAAACATTGTAGTCTCTATTACTGTTAAAGGGAGGATCTAAGTAGCAAAGGTCTACCGTGGCATCGCCGATGTGCTGCGACAGGATGGCAAGGTTGTCGCCGTAGAACAGGGTGTTGCTCATGGGGGCATTATAACACGCCGGGCAGCGGGGAAGCAAGGGCGGCTTGGGACTAAGCCGCGTGACTGAAGTCACTTAGTCCTACGGAAATCAGGGAAACGCCCCGCGCGTGGGGAACAGAACCCCTATTCACGCACCGCGCAAGTGGGGTATACTGACCGCCGTATGGATTTCGATGAGGCGCTGGCGTACATGCAGGGGCGGCTGCGGCTGGGGACCAAACTGGGGAACGAGCGGTTCCTCGCCCTGCTGCACCGGCTGGGAGACCCGCAGGAGCGGCTGCGCGTCGTCCACGTCGCCGGGACCAAGGGCAAAGGGTCCACGACGGCCATGGCGGCCAATGTCTTGCAGACGGCGGGCTATACTGTCGGCATGTACCTGTCGCCGTATGTCTACGATGTCCGCGAGCGCATTCAAATCAACGGCGAGATGATCTCGCGTGCCGATTTCGCCCGCTGGGTGACAGCCATTCGTCCCCATGTCGAGGCCCTGGAAGCGACCGAATTAGGGCCGACGACGGAGTTTGAGCTGAAGACTGCTGTCAGCCTGTGCTGCTTCGCGGAGCGGGCCGTGGACTACGCCGTCCTGGAGGTGGGTCTGGGCGGTCGGCTGGACGCGACCAATGTGGTCTCCCACCCGCTGGTGACGGTCATCACGAACATCGGGCTGGACCACACGGAGCTGCTGGGCGAGACACTGGGGGAGATTGCGGCGGAGAAAGCGGGCATCGTCAAGCCCGGCGTCCCCTGCGTGACCGGCGTCCCGGTCGGCGGCGAGGCGTGGAAGGTGATCGCGCGCATCTGCGAAGAGCGCGGGGCGCCGCTGAGTTCAGTCTGCCCCCCCGCCCCCAATTCTGGGGGAGCCAGAAAAGAAAAGCTATCCCCTGCCTCTCCTTCCCTTTCCACCCCCCCAGAATTGGGGGCCGGGGGGCTAATTCTGACCACGCCGCGCCGCCAACTCGTCATCAGCGGCCTGCGGCTGCGCGGCGCCTTTCAAGCAATGAACGCGGCGGCGGCGCTGGCCGCCCTGGACGCCATCGCCGAAGACGCGCTGCCGCCCCTCACCGACGAGGCCGCGCGGTTGGGGCTGGAAACGGCCTGGGTGCCGGGGCGGCTGGAACAAGTGCGGACACGCCCCACCACCGTTCTGGATGTGGCCCACAACGAGATGTCGGCGCAGATGCTGGCGGAGGCCCTGCGGGACCAGTACGACGCGGACCGGCGGCGGCTGATCCTGGTTGTCGGCCTGTCCCGGCACCACGACCCCGCCCCGTTCCTGGCCCCGCTGGCCGCGCGCCGTCCAGCCCTGCTGATCGCGACCCAGCCCGCGTTCCGCCCGCGTTCCGCCCTCGACGTGGCGGAAGCGGCCCGCCGCCATGATTTTTCGAACATACAGATCGTCGAATCGGGCGTCGCCGACGCCGTTCAGTCCGCGCTGTCGCAGGCCGAGCCGGACGACCTGATCTGCATTACCGGCTCGTTCTACACCGTGGGCGACGTGCCGCCTGCCTTCTGGTCCGAACTGCCTTCTGATTCTCTTACATCTTGAAAGGAACTTTTCACCCATGCCGCATCAAGCCGTTGTCCTCATGACCGTCGCCGGTCTGTCCCTCATCATCACACTGGGCATTATGACCGGGATTTTCAGCCGCGAAAAGCAGCACCAGGCGTCCAACACGGACGAGCATTAGGAACTGACGTTACGCAGGGCCGCAGAGTCCGTGGGGCTAAAGCCCTCGGCTGTGGGGCGCGGACGCCCAGTGACCGCCTGCGCGGTCACAGAAAAGAAACGGGCAAAGAGAAGGGGAAGAAAAGGGGAGAAGTGCAGGCCTGGCCTTTCCTCGGTCTTTTCCTGGGCCTTTTCTAGTCCCTTTCTAGTCCTTTGCTCTCCCCACGCAGGTGGAGGCTTTATTGGGGTGGGATTAGGCCGAAGGCCCCACAGCCGAGGGCTTCAGCCCCACGGACTCTGCTTCAAGGCAGGCGGCCTTCTCCTACCGCGCCGCCGCTTTCTGCGCCAGCGCCTGCCGGATCGCCGGGGCAAGATCCGGGCCGCGCACTTCCACGGCGACGATCTTCCCGTCGCGCCCGATCAGCAGGCCGAAGGGGATCGCCATGACGCCGTACCGGCGGGCGACGGCGCTCTGCCAATACTTGCCGTCAAAGACCTGGCGCCAGGGCATCCCGTTCTGCTTGAGGAACGATGTCAGCGCACCCCGGTCCTGATCCAGCGAAATCCCCACCACGTCAAAGCCCTGCGCATGGTATTTCTTGTAGGCGGCGATGACGTTGGGCATCTCGCCGACGCACGGCCCGCACCAAGTCGCCCAGAAGTCCATCAGCACCACCTTTCCCCGATACTGCGCCAGCGAGAGCGGCTTGCCGCTCAGGTCTTTGGCCGTGAAGGAAAACGGCAGCGCGCCCGCCACCAGGCGCGGGTCATGCATCGGCGGCGCCTGCGGGGCCTGCGGGGCCGTCTTTGTGACGCCCGACGGCGGCGTAAAGGCAAAGTCCCTGGCGGTCAGCGCCGGGTTGACCTTGAAGCGGGTGACAATCTCGGTGTGCATGGCCGACTGGAACTGCATGGTCTTGGGGCCGGCATGGGAGACGGGCAGGCTCTCCGTCAGACGCCGCAGCAGATGGTCCTTCCGCCCCACGGCCAGGGAGAGCGTCAGGCGGGGGGTGCGCGCCCTGACGGCCGGTGTGACGGTGACGACGTCCACCGCCACGCCGTCCACCGTGTCCGTGCCCGCCCCGGCCACCTGCACCCCGGGCTGGACCAGGAGGCGGGTGAGGATGGCGGGCCGTGCCAGAAGGGTGGGCAGCAGCGTCCGTGACTGGCCCAGAACCTCCGCGATGGCGTCGGGACCGCTGGGCGGGTCCTGGCGGGTGTATTGCTTGGCGTGGACCGAGTAGACGATCAGGTTCTTGCCGTCGGTGCTGAACTGCACCAGGGGGCCGGTCTTGTCCGCGATAGCGACCGTGGCCTGGTTCGGCCGGCGGAACGCCAGGGTGATCGTTTGCTCCCGGTCGGCTCCGGCGCCGTAGTCCTGGACCATGACCGTGGCCTTCAGGCCGGAAAGCGCCTGGTGTGCAGCCGCCATTTCGTCCAGGAGGGTGCGCGCCTGCGGGTCAATCCGGGTGCCCATCTGAGCATGGGCCGCAAGCGGGGCGGCCAGTAGCATGAGGCCCAGGGCGGCCACGCCGAGCGGGCGAGGAAACAGCGGGCGAGGAAACAAAGCGGACATGGGAGTCTCTCCTTTGACTGACAAAACGCCGAATCAGGGTAAAGCGGTTCGGCGTTTCGTGCGGGAGCCTGGCTATTTGGACCGGCTGCCGGTCCGGTTGACGCGAACCGGGGTCGCCGCGCCGGTCGTGCGCGGGTTCGGCCCGCGCATCCCCCCGGCGGCGGGCAGGCCGGCGCCCGGCGCCCCGCCGCCCGTCTTCTTGCCCTTCGCCTGTGCGCGGCGCTCCGCCCGGTTCAGCCCGGTGGATTGAGCCGGCATCTCCGTCCCGGCCTCGGCCTCAGTCGTCGTCTGCGCCTGCACTTCTTCGGTCAGACTGGGTTCCCCCGTGCCGCCGCCCGTTTCCTGCTGTGCCATAAGAAGGGTTCTCCTTTACTCCCCCAGGGCTGAACCCCTGGGCTTTAGTCTTGCAAGCCCCCGCCGGCGCGGGCGCAATGCCATCGGCATGATGATCTTCTGCCCGCGCCTCCTAGTCGCTGCGCTCCGTAGCGGAGTGAAAGGCGGGGAGTTGCTCTTCTAAAGCACGGGGGTTCAGCCCCGTGAAATACGCCTGGTCCTTCAAGGCTGGGTGCTCAAGCAAAATCTCTACCCCCAGTATACCCCGCCCGCGCCTGCAAACGCGGCAGGGCGTACCGGAGCAGCGCCTGCATGTTGACCACGTCCTCCTGGTTGTAAAGCAGCAGCAGGCGTCGCGCCTCCTCGGCGCCCGCCCCGCCCCGCCGCCACGCCCGCCACAGACGCACCGCGTCCATACCGCCCAGCCCGTCCGTTTCCGGCGTCCGGGCGATGTGCAGCGCCGACTCGATGCGCTTCAAGCCGCCCGTATGCCCCAGCCGCTTGAGCAGCGGGCACAGGTCCACATGGAAGCGATCCGCGAAGACGGACTCCAGCACGGGGAAGCGGCGCTTCAGAAACGGCACGTCGAAGCCGGTCCCGAAAAAGGTCACGAAACCGTCATAGTCCTGGGCCTCATACGCAAACTGCGCCAGGTTCTCGCCCTTGACATAAAAGTGCGTTTCCAGCCCGTCGTACAGCCCGATGACGGTGATCGAGTCGGCGCTCAAACCGCCGTTCGTCTCGATGTCCAAATACCCGATCTTCGGGAACTGCTCCACGGCCCGCCAGTGCTCGCGCCGGGGCAGGTTCCGCGCGAAGTAGTCCGCGCGCCCCTCCTCCAGAGCCGCCAGGCTGTCTTCCACCGTCCCCCGCAGCACGTCCTTGTGGCGCGGCGCCAGTTTCACGGCCTCCGCCCGCTCCAAATACTCCTCCCACGACCGCACTCCCTGCGCCCAGAGCGACTGCTCCGTCGCGGGGCCGACGCCGGGGGCATGGATAAACGTCGCAGTGAGCATGACCCCCTTAGTATGGCGGCGCAGCGGGAGATTTGTCAAGAAGGGTATCGGGGGCGCCTTTAGCGGCAGGGGACGGGCAGGCGATAAGATATGGTACAATGCGCTGAAAATGGTACAATGCGCTGAAAAAGGAGACCACATGAGCAGCAACGAAGCGGAAGTTGTTAAGTTCGTGGCGGCGGCGGAAGCAGCACTGGCACACGCCTGGGGCGGCCCGGTCCGGTTGGGCGATGCCGAGACCCTTGGGGAACGAGGCCGAAACTTGACCCTGCGCTGCTCGATGCGCGAGGCGCCGGACGGTTCCCCCGCGAGTGTCATCGTCAAAGCCTCCGTCGGTGAGAGGGGGGAGACGTTTGACCCCGCCGACGACAGCCTCGGCAGTCCGGCCTGGCGCTTCTACAACGAGTGGGCCGGGGCGGAGTTGGTTGGGAGCCTGGGGGCGTCCCCCATCCTTGGCGCGCGCCTGTATGCCGCCAATCGGGAGGCCGGGATCGTCATTACCGAAGACCTCGGTGCGGGCGGGTGCCTGGCCGACCGGATGCAGGGAACGGACCGGGCCGCCTTAGAGGCGGGCCTGTTCGCCTACGCCCGCTCCCTGGGCCGCCTGCACGCGGCGACGGCGGGCTGCGAGGGGGAGTGGATGCGGCGTCGGGCCGCGTTCGGGGCTGCCGAGCAGGAGCGAGAACGCGAAGGCGTCCGCTGGCTGCGGGAGAACGTTGCGCCCTTCCGGGCGCAGTGCGAGGCGCTGGGGGTTACACTCGCCGCCGGGTTCGAGACCGAGATCGCACAGGTACGCGCCGCGCTGGACGCGCCGGGGCCGTTTTTGACTTTCAGCCCCGGCGACACCTGCCCGGACAACCACCGGTTTGTGACGGAGGATGCCCTGTGCTTTTTTGATTTCGAGTTCTGCGGCTTCCGCCACGCCCTTCTGGACGCGGCGTACCTGCGCGCGCCGTTCCCGTCCTGCTGGTGCGTCAATCGCCTGCCGCCTGACTTGACGCCGCGCCTGGAGGCGACCTATCGGGCGGAACTTGTTCAAGGCTGCCCTGAAGCGGCGGACGATGCGCTTTTCTTTCCGGCCCTGGTGTCCGCAAACGCTTATTGGGCCATCGCCTCGGTCAGTTGGAGCCTGGGAGAAGCGCTGAAGGAGGATGACCAGTGGGGCCTCTCGACCGTTCGGCAGCGCCATCCCCTGCGCCTGGCGAACTTCGCCGAGATCAGTGAGCAGTTCGGAGTCTTGCCGGCCCTGGCCGCGACCGCCCGCGCTCTGGAAGCGAAACTGCGCGCGCTGTGGGCCGCCGGGGAAGCCATGCCGCTGTATCAGCCGTTCCGCTAAAGGCGCTCGGCCTCTGCCCTATCAGTTCACAGACCGGGTCGTCGCGAAGACGACTTCATAATCTTCGTCCTGGAAGCGCGGGTCGTTCGCATACAGAGGCCCCCATTCGTCCGCCGTTCGCGGCCCAATGATGCCGGTCAGGGCCGCAAGGGAAGAGCGCAGACGCATCAGGAATGACGAGATGTGGGGCGATGAAAACATCGGCAAATCCTAGCCCGGCCCTTCCGGGCCGGGGGCTTCCTACTCCCCCAGAATTGGGGGCCGGGGGGTGACGTTCTCCGCGTCCTGCATGGCGATCCATTCCAGAATGGCCGTATCCGCCTCGCCGACCTGCACGACCCGCCCGGCGTGGGTCATCGCGCCCAGCCCGTGTTCCTGGTCCCACAGGCAGCGGAACTCGAAGCTGACGTAGGCGAAGCCGTCTTTGGCGACGGCAAGCAGGTAAACCGTAGAAAGCCCGATCAGCGCCCGCAGACCCTCCGGCTTTTGGAGGTCCGGCATCCGCTCCGCCGCGTCCGCGCCCTCCCACCCGCAGGCTTCCTGCTCGTCCGGGTAGCTGTCAAACACCGCCCGGAGGATGGCGTCCCGCGTCTCCTGCTGGTGATCCACCAGATGCCGAAACGCGGCGGCCTGCTCCGGCGTAGGGAGCGCCCCCACCCTATCCGGGGAGTCCACAGACAGGGACACGGAGCCGTCAGAGGGTGCCGGAAGGTCGCGAGGCATATACGGCCCACGCCCCGGTAGGCATCCGGCCCAGGCCGGCAGGACGAACGCCCCCTTCCAATCCCCGGAGCCAAACGACTCCCTCCATGCCAGCGGCGGAAACGGCGGCAGGTTTAGAAGTTCGCTCATGGTCAGCAGACCACCTCAAAAGGCTTCGCGCTGGCGGCGACCAGTTCGTCACCCTTGTCGTCTTCCAGCAGCAGCAGGTGGACGCCCCGCTGCCGGGCCAGCGCGGTCACCGCCTCCAGGCCCCCGCCGCGCTTCTCCACCGACGACAGTTTCCGCTGACTCATGGTGTTGGAGCCGTCCGCCACCCCATCCAGCCACTCCACCGCCCATCGCGCCGCCGTTTCCGATGTTGGCTCAGACTTTGATACGCTCATGGTTTGCCTCCTTGAAGGGAAGGAACAGCCATCGGCTTTCCAATAGGCCCCCTGATATGTCCAACCTCTCACCTGCCCGCAGATAGTCGCAACAACGGCCCCTGATGCACGCTCAATCCGGCTTGCGTACCTGGACACGCACTCCGAGATAATCGAGCACGTCTTTGGGTTCTAGATGCGGCAGAACGTGGAACACAAAATCGGCGTCGCAGGCCACCCGCATCGGCTTGTTGTCTATACCAGGCTCCCAGCCGGATTGAAGCGAAAATTTGATCGCCCGGCTCGCCAAGCCCGCTGACACTACAGGAAAGGGGTAGACGAGAAGCAACTGACCGCCGCATTCCTTGTCCTGAATTGCCATCCATCCGCCTTCAGGATATTTGAGATGACGCAGGTAGACTCGCCCCCCTACGACTATCATTCGCGTTTGTTTCTTTGGTAAAGTGATCTCAACTTCCTCCTGACTGTCACATGCCTTCACCCTCAAGGTTGCCTCCATACAGCACCTTGAACCATAGAGTACTTTTGTTGGGCTGCTCACGCAGAGCCTTCTTCAACAGGGGGCGGCGTCGGAGGTGGCCTTTGCGCGAAGACTAGCCGCCGTATGACAGTGACCAGGACTGCCGTCTCAAAGCCGACCACTAGTTCAGCCAGGATTACAGAGCGCAGGCCGTAGTTCCTGCTCAGAAAGATGTACAATTGAAAAAGAGCGAAGGCAAGCGCGCCGCTAATCACTCCAAACATCAGGTTCCTGGGTAAGCCATAGCAGCGATACCGGTTCGCCAGGCGGTGCAGAGCGATTGCGAACAGTACGGTGCCGATGACAGCGAATGGATAGTGGACAATAGCCGTCCATAGGTTAGCAATAGCGAATGGTAAGGTTTGCATGTTCTTTCCTCTGCCCGCGCTGGCGGACAACCGCCCTGCTGAAAACCCCGACTTCAATCCGGGGACCTCCATCCGTTCTGCCTGCTTGTTCCACACCCGCCGCTCCGATTCCTTCCTCCTCACCTTCCCGCTCCGAGAGAGTCGCCGCTTGCGGCGGGGCGGGTTCCTCAGTCGCGGAGCGACTTTCACTGGGAGTAGCCCGGCACTTCCAGTGCCGGGGTCTTGCGCCTTTTTTCACAAACTAAGCCTCTCGAAGAAGGATTCCTTCCTCCTCGCCTTGAACTGCCCTGCGCGATGTGGTACAATAACGGCGTATCTTCCTGCTCCCCCTCCGTCAACGGCGGTGGGGGCTGGGGGCGTTCCCCTCGTTTGGAAAGAGTGGCCCATTTAACATGGCTGACGAAAAACAGACACCCTACCGGGTCAAAGTCCCGGACATTGATTACTGGCGCGGCAAGATCGGCTGCCAGACCGGATGCCCCGTCAAAACCGACGCGCGCGGCTACGTCATCGCCATCGCCGAAGGGCGCTACAACGACGCCTACGCCATCGCGCGCGCCCCGAACCCCTTCGCCTCCATGTGCGGGCGCATCTGCGGCGCCCCCTGCGAGGTCAAGTGTACGCGCGGCAACATCGGCACGGACACGTCCGGTCCGGTCGCCATCCGCGCGCTGAAACGGTTCGCCACCGAGCAGTACGGCGTCGAGAACCTGCACGATCTGCACCGCTCGCTGGAATACTCCAACGCGCGCGGCTCGTCTTACCCGGTCCTGGACAAAGAAAAGATCGCCGTCGTCGGCGCGGGCGTGGCCGGCATGACGGCGGCCCATGACCTGGCCCGGCTCGGCTACCGCGTCACGGTGTTTGAGGAGTTGCCCGTCCCCGGCGGCCAGATGGCGACCGGCGTCCCCATTTACCGCCTGTCGCGCGAGCTGATGAACCTCGAAAACGCGGCCATCTGCGAGCTGGGTGTGGACCTGCGGCTGGGCGTCTCGGTCGGCAAGGACGTCACCATCCCCCAGCTCCGTGAGGAGGGCTACAAAGCCTTCATCATCGCGGCGGGCTTCATGCTGGGCCGGCCCCTGACCATCCCTGGCGTGGAAAAACAGGGCGTCCACATCGGCGTGGACCTTCTGCGCGAGGTCAACTTAGGCCACGAGTACCATGTCGGCGAGAAGTGCGTCGTCATCGGCGGCGGCAACGTCGCCATGGACGTCGTCCGCATGACCGTCCGCACCCCCGTCATTCCCGGCCTGTCGAGCCTCGCGAAGCCCAAAAACTACGCCATGACCGACATCGCCCGGACGCTCGCGCTCACGGCCAAAAGCATTGACTGCATCTTCGGCGAATCGCGCGCCCAGATGAACGCCGACGAGTACGAGATCGAGGAAGCGGTTTTGGAGGGCGTCAAGCTCTGGCCGAAGCGCCTGCCCATTGAAATCTTGGGCGAGGAGAGCGTCACCGGCGTCAAGACCAAAAAGGTGTCGTCGCTGATTGACGCCCAGGGGCGGTTCAACCCGCAGTACATTGACGGCAGCGAGGAGACCTTCGAGTGCGACTCGGTCATCGTCTCCATCGGCCAGATGGTCAACTGGAACTTCCTCGCGGGAGTCGAGGACCTGAAGCGGACGCCGCGCGGCACGGTGGATGTGGACCCCGAGACGCTCCAATCCACGTCCCACCCGGACGTCTTCGCGGTCGGCGACATCGCCCTGGGCGCTCGGCTCTTCATTGACGGCATCGCGAGCGCCCAGAAGTGCGCGGTGGGCGTGGACGAGCACCTGTCCGGCGTCACGCAGAAGCTGGTCAAGCGCGGCTATATGCGCGCCCTGCCCATCGTCAACTACGCCATGCCGACCAAGTACGACAACTTCATCCGGCAGGAGCCGCCGGAGCGCGAGATCACCAACCGCTCGGCGGGCTTCGACCTGGTGGAATTTAATTACACCGAGAAGGCCGCGCGGGAACAAGGGATGCGCTGTTTGCGTTGTCATGTTAACGTGGTCTTCGATGCCGAGAAGTGCATCCTCTGCGGCCTGTGCATCAACATCTGCCCCGAGAGCATCCTGAAGATGGTCCCCGTGACCGATGTCGTGGGCGACGAGGAGGTAGCCCGGCTCATTGAGGCCAAGTACGGCGTCCCGCAGGACGAGCTGCGGCCCGACGACGGCACCATCATGCTGATGGATGGGACGAAGTGCATCCGCTGCGCCCTGTGTGCCAAGATCTGCCCGATGGACTGCATCTCGATGGAAGCCTTCGAGTACGAGGAGGAGCTGGTCCCGGTCAGCACTCCCACCCGGACCGCCACGCCGCCCGAACCGTCGCTCGTCGGCTACAAGGCCGTCGGGGCGTAACCGCCCCCTAACCCCCAATCCTGGGGGGACCGGATCACGAACGATAACGCACCCTGGTCTTTCCTGCTCCCCCAGAATTGGGGGCTGGGGGGCCATCAACAGGAGAATTTGAAAATGCCCGCAACGCTTGATATGCCCACCACGGCACCCGAATCCATGATCCAGACTTCGCCCCTGACCCTGACCGACGCCGCCGCGTCCGAGGTCAAGGCCCTCATCGAGCAGCAGGACCGCGATGACCTCGCCCTGCGCGTCTACGTCGCCGGCGGCGGTTGCTCCGGCCTCCAGTACGGCATGGCCCTGGACGAGAACATCGAACCCGGCGACGAGACCTTCCAGGTGTCCGGCGTCAGCCTCGTCGTGGACCCGACCTCCCTCAAGTACCTCGTCGGCGCGGTCGTGGACTACATCCACACCGACCTCGGCGGCGGCTTCAAGATCGAGAACCCCAACGCCGTCAAGTCCTGCGGCTGCGGCTCCTCCTTCAGCGCCGAAGACGGCGAGGCTTCCGGCCTGGACACCCGCGCCGGCGGCGGCTGCGGCTCCTGCGGCAGCCACTAGGCTCACATGGGAACAGGGGCGGGCCACACGGCCTGCCCCTGTTTTTGGTTATGCTGAATTATGGAGGCATGATATGTCTGTTACCGTCACCGTGTTCAAACCCGATCCCAACAAGATATGGACTGAGCCGGAGAACGTGGAGAAGGTTACAACCACTGATCCCCGCCACGGCGTTGTCTGGGCCAACCCGGCCCGCGTGAGTGGGACGCCCTGCTTCGCCGGGACCCGTGTCCCCATTCGGAACCTCTGGGACTATCTGGAAGAAGGCCCCAGCATGGATGACTTTCTCGACGGCTTCCCCGGCGTCACCCATGAGCAGGCAAAGGCGGCACTCCGCATGGCCTGCGAGCGGCTGCTGGAAGGTCTGCCGCCGGACACCTGCCACGGATGAGAATCCTCCTGGATCACTGCCTCAACTGGCGGCTGAAGCGGCTCCTGCCTGGTCATACGGTCCAAGCTACCTTTGAGCTAGGCTGGGACAAGTTCAGCAACGGACGGCTGCTGACGCTTGCCGCGCCTCAGTTCGATGTTTTCGTGACCGTAGATAAAGGCATCAGATATCAGCAGAACCTCGCCGGGCGCGACATCGCGGTCATCACCCTGCGCGGCAGGAACAACCGGATCGAGACACACGCCCCGCTCATGCCCCAGGTCCTTGCTCTTTTGCCCACGGTTCAGCCGGGCCAAGTTTATTTCGTGGAGGCTCCAGCGGAAGACGCGGCGGCAGAGGCTTAAGCCTGCCGCGTCCCCCGGCACCGTGGATACGCGGGGCACCCCCAGAACTCATTGCCGGCGTTTGCGCCGCTCCGCGCCGTCCGCCTCACCATAGGCTCCCCGCATTTTGGACAGGCCGGCGGGGCGGCAGGGGCGTCCGGCACAGGAGGAGGCGTCTCTTGTGCCGGGGCGGCCCGCCCCTGAGCCAGCCGCACCAGTTCCAGCAGCGCTTCCCCGTTCACCAGTTCAATCGGCGGCTGCCCCTGTGCCTCGGCGACCGCCTCTGCCGTGAACTCGCCGCACGTCACGAAGATGCCGCGCGCCGCCCTATCCCGCGCGACTGCGCCGCGCAGTTCGCGCACGGTCGGCGCTCCGACTTGTCTGTCACGCCATCGCTTGCACTGGACCAGCGCCGTGTCTCCGCTGCGGCGCAGGATCAGATCCACGCCGCCATCCGGCCCGCTTCCGCCCGTCTCCTCGACCCGGTAGCCTTGACGCCGATAAGCCTCCCCGACAAGCAGTTCAAAGTTCTGCCAGGACATTTCCCGGACGGTGTCCAAGCCGGTCTGCTTATCCAGCAATTTACGGCGCTGGTACTTATCCGCCTCCGCGTACAGTGCGAACAGGGCCGCCACAACCGTCAGCACCGGCGCATAAGCGATGCTGTAGACCGTCAGCCAGTGGCGGCTGCCGAGAACGGCCGGCAGCAAGAACCGCAAGGTCACATAGATCGCCGCCACAATCGCCGCCGTGGCCCAAGTCGGCATCCGCCGGAAGATCAAGTATAAGAGGTTGTCCTCTGCCTTCTGCCGCGCCATACTTACCTTTCTTTGCTGCTCTAATGTTCTTCGAGAAATGTCGCTGGCGTTGCGCGGGGCAGGTACAGGTCAGCGGTGTGTCCGAATGAGCCGGGGCGGCGCACTTCTGCTGCGACCGCGAAATGCTCCGCGCCGATGTCGAACTTCCGAACCTCCCCGTTGAAGAAGGCCCCCCGTTGGAAGACGATGTTGACGGAGTTGACTGTCAGGTCGGGCCTTGACTGCTGGACGGTGTATCCGAACGAGGGCCAGGGGCCGTAATCCGGTTGGGCCGGGGCAAGAAGACGGGAGTGGTAGTTGCCGCAGACGGCGATGACCCTCCGGCCGGGGCAGCGCTCCTCCCACTGTTCCACCAGACCCTCCGCCATGCGGCGGTCCCGGTCGGCCCATTCCTCGCCTTCGCGCAGGAAGTCTATGTCGAAGCAGAGCAGGTTCCAGCCGGGACGGGACAAGACCTGCTGGATGAGGGATAGCGCCTGGACATTGCCCCGCCCGTCGTGGTACTCCGCGGGGCCGAAAAATGGGGGCGGCTCACCCTTGCCCGCCGCCCATTCCAGAAGCCGACTTTCCTGGCCTCGCGGCAGTTCCAGCGCGAGACCGCCATACCCCAGCGCGGCCAGGTCATCCAGCAGGCCCAGAACGAGGCACGGCACTTCCTGTGTTCCGTGCGTCTCGCCCAGCAGCAGGAGATCGCTTTGGGCGGCAAGCTCAAGCAGTTGCTCTTTGGCGGGCTGCGGCAGGTCATACGGGATGATAGGATCAATCATCGGGGACTCCTTTTTCATCATGCGACACCGGGTATACTGGCTTCAGGAGGCAGTCATCATGGCAATCGCGGAAAGTGAGATACAGTCTCTCCTGGCGGACAAGGCTGAGATGCGGCGGATCGTGGAGGAACAATATCGGCTGATGGGTATTCTCACAGAGCCGACAGTCAGCATTGAAGAACTTCAAGCAATGGTCGCGGAAGACTTAAAGGCAGCCGCCATCCGGCCGGAGGACTGTGACGCTTCACGGGCAATCATCGCCGCGAGGGATAATTACTAGTGGCACGGCCTATGATTTTATGGGACGCCAGTGGCCTTGTCAAGCGGTACTATGCCGAGCCGGGATCGGATACAGTCAATGCAATCTTTGCGGCTGCTGTGCCCCAGGGGATGAATGTCACGCCCTGGGGCTATGCAGAGACTTATGGCATACTCTTGCGCCGCTACAATGGCGGCGTTCTGCGCCAGATCACTTTCAACAATGCGATTGGCAGCTTGCAGGCGGAAGTAATAGACCGTTCCGGCTTCAACCTGCTGTCCATTAGCGATGCTTTAGTTTTCGGCAGCCTGTCGCTGATGGCGGCACACAACATCAACTCGGCGGATGCGGCGATCCTGGCGACCTACCTGCGGTTCCAACGGTCAGTCTCAGAACCATGCCTGCTGGTCGCCTCTGATAAGCGGCTGCTACGGGCAGCAATGGCCGAAGGACTGAACGGCCTGAACCCGGAAGAGGTCGGCCCGGACGGCGTTTCGGGGGCGCTTCCGCGGGTTTAGCATCAGTCCTTCTTGTCTTCATCTTTCGTATCTGCCGCCGGGACTTCCAGCGTGACGGGGGGGAAGTCGCGGAAGCGGAACTGATAGGTCCCGCCGGTCTTGGGCAGGCGGAAGGTGACGGCCAGGGGCGCGGTCAGGGCGCGGTCGTCCTTGCCGGGGGCGAAGACGAAGGACCAGCCCATTCCTTCGGCCAGGGCCGTCTGGCCCAGCACAGCGACCGGAAGCCCGACCAGGCGGGCGCGGCGGCCCGGAGGCGCGGTGCGCGTCAGGGACAGGTCGGCGGGGATGACCGTCAGCGTCCGGCGCGTCTCGGTCGTGTCGCGCAGGGCCAGGGCGACCTCGACATAGCGCCGATCTTGGTCTTCCTGAGGATGGCCCGCGTAGGTTTCGAGCGTCGCGCTCGTGACGATTAGTTCCCAGCCGTCCTGGGTGATCTTGTCGCCCGTCCGGTAGGCAATCCGCCGGCCCTCACCTTTGAGATATTTGTCGAACCAGGCGAGGCAGCGGCGCAGCTCGTCCAGCCGGTGCTGGGGTTCGCCCAGGCCGTGCCCCTCGCGCGGATAATGGACGTACTCCACCGTCTTCCCCAGCAGGCGCAGGGATTGGTACATCTCCTGGGAGTTGGCGATAAACGTGTTCGGATCGCCCTCGCCGTGCAGGATCAGGACGGGCGTGTGGATGTCCTGGAGGTAAGTAGACGGCGAGCGCTCGGCATAGAGTTCGGGTTTGTCCCAGGGGTAGCCGCCTAAGTATTCCGTCTCCCAGCGCGGGGCCTGGGAATTGGAAAAGTCGGTCACGAGCGAAAAAATGCCGAACTGGGACACGGCGGCCTGGAAACGCTGTGTGCGGCTGATGAGCCAGTTGACGAGGTAGCCGCCGTAAGAAGACCCGATGACGGCGACTTTGGCGAGGTCGGCGATGCCCTCACGGATGGCCTGGTCTATGCCCGCCAGCACGTCCCTGGCATCCCCGCCGCCTAAATCCTGACGATTGGCGGTGCTGAAGGCGTTCCCATACCCCTCGCTGCCCCGGTAATTGGGTGATAGCACGACGTATCCCTCAGCGGCCCAGACCTGGGAGGCGGTGTAGGGGGAAAGCGCCTGCACCGTCCGCCCGTGCGGCCCGCCGTGCAGCGAGACGACCAGCGGGCATTTCATCCCCTCCTCATAGTCCGGCGGCAGCGTCAGCAGGCCCTCGATGACTAGCCCGTCGGGGGCCTCCCACGTCACCAAGTCGGTCGGGGCCAGCGCGTAGCCGTCCGCCCAGTCGCCGTTCAGATCGGTCAGCGCCTCGGCCTCTTTGGCGCCGGGCGCGAGCCAGAGCAGCTCGGGAACATCCTGGGCGCCGCTGGCGACATGGGCCAGCCCGCCGTTGGCCGCGACGTGGTAGTCGTGCAGGTGCTGGTCATCGGGCGTGACCTGCTCCCAGCGCCCGCCTTTCTGGTTTTGGTCCAGGCGGAACACGGTCGTCATCGTTCCCACGGCGGCCAGGGCGTAGATGCGGCCTTCGCCGTCGAGCCAGACCCCGTGCCAGCCGGTCAGGTCGTGCGGGAAGTCGTGGGTCAGGTTGACGGATTCCCCGCCCTCAAACGGCACGACGTACAGGTTCGGCTGGGAATAGGACAGGTCGGGGTCGAGCGGGGCGATGTAGAGGATTTGGCTGCCGCCCTTTGCCCAGACCGGGTGGAACTTGCCGCCCGGCCCGTCAGCCACAAGCCGTGCCTCTCCATTCTCGACGTTCACGACCCACACATCGCTCTTGTGGTAGTCGTTGACCTCGCCCGTGTAATTGGTCGTGAAGGCGACGGACCTGCCATCGGGCGCGACGGCGATCTCGCCGATGCCGTAGTCGCCCGCGTGGACCAGCTTCGGCTTCTTTTTGTCCCGATCAATCCGCCAAATCTGCTGCCGGAACTTTTCAAGCCGCTCCACAACGGCGTCGTCCTTGCGCTCCTGCCTGTCCTCGTGGGCGGTCTGCAAGGGTTTGGGGCGCGGCTCACGGGCCAGATAGACGACGCCGGACGAGTCCGGCAGCCAGTCATAATCCCCCGCCCCTTCGGGTGCGTCGGTCAGTTTCTCGGCCTCGCCGCCCCCGCCGTCCATCGGCAGCAGCCAGACCTGAGATTTGGGATCGTCGTCAGCGTCGTAGTCATCGCCGTCCTCGTCCTCGCGGCTGCTCAGGAAGGCCAGCCATTTGCCGTCCGGCGACCAGCGCGGGTCGGTCTCACTGTCCCGCCCGCGCGTGACCTGCCGGGGTTCCGCCTCGTCGCCGACGCGGGCGACGTACAAGTGCTGCACGACGCTGTTGTCTTCCCAATCCGTCTCGCTCACGCCGTAAGCGACCCGGACGCTGTCCGGTGCGGCCTGTACGTCCCCCGGCATCTTCAGCTCCATCAGTGCGCGCGGGGTGATCTTCTGCTTCCGTCTTCTTGCCATAGGGGGAGATTGTACCCGAAGAGGAGGGGAACCCACCTCCTTGTTCACTTCGTTCACAAGGGTCCTCCCGAAACGGGGAGACAAGGAGGTTTAATAACTGACGTTACGCAGGGCAACAGAGGCCGGGGGGCAGGAATGCCGTGGGATTGAAATCCTCGGCTGTGGGCGCGGACGCCATTAATGACTTAATCCCCACCTGCGTGGGGAGAGGAAAAGACGAGGGCCGCACTTCAACTTCTCTTTGCCCGCGTTCTCTTTGCCCGCGCAGGCGGTCACTGGGCGTCCGCGCCCCACAGCCGAGGATTTTAATCCCACGGCTTCAGCCCCACGGACTCTGCGGCCCTACGGCACTTCCCGCTTGCGTAACATCAGTTAATAAGGAGGTTTAATCCTGCGGGCCTGTCCGATACTCTTCCCCCTCCCGTTCCTGCACTGGCAGACCATCCCAATAACTGAATAACTGAGACGCGGAGGGCGGGAGGGTCGCCGCCCCTGGCGGCGGGGTGGGTTCCTACACCTGATCCAGCGGCGGGACATAAGGAAGCCGGGCGGGGAACAGGCGGTCCGCCAGGACCAGCGTTGGGGGCGAGTCGCAGACGGCCAGGCCCAATCCCGCCGCCTCGGATGGGGTACGGTAGCCCAGGTAAAGCTGAGCGAGGATGCGGATGTCGGCGCGCAGCCAGGCCGCGTCATGGCCCGTGCCGGACACAATGCCATCCGGCGTCAGGCGCAGCGGACGGGTGTTCGCGGCCCGCCCCGTATCTGTGGCGCGGACCGTCAGTGTTCGACCCGCCTCGCCCAGCGCGGGCGCGTACAGAGCGGGGTGGACGGCGGCCAGGGCGGCGGCCAGGTCCACGATCCGCAGCATGACATCTGGCTCGGACGGCCCGCTGACGGGCAGCCCGAAGCGTTCCAAAAGCGTGGGTGAGACGAGCCACTCGACGGTCGGCTGGGGCTGGCGGGCCAGCCAGCCCGCCAGCCCGCGCCGCGCGTCGAGCGTTCGTCCATGCATCTCCAGCAGGAACAATGTCTCGCGCCGCTCCCAGATCAGGTAGCCGAGGACAAGGCCATCTTCATCATAGACAAATGCCTCGCGGCCCGGCACGGGCAGGCCGATCAAGCGCCAGCGGCGATCATCGCGGACGCTGGCCCCAGTCTCAGTGCGGGTTAGGTCGGCCTGAATTTCATGGATTACGGGCCAGTCGCAGGGGCCGGCGGGCCGGACACGGGCGGCTTCGGGATGCCGGGGCAGGGACGACGGCACCGCGCTCCAGCGGAGCGAACGGGAAGCGGTCTCCCAGCCGAAGCGACGGTAGAAAGGGGCGGACAGGGGATGCAGCAGGGACAGGGGGTAGCCCAATTCGTCCCATAAGGCGGGCACGGTGGCTTCCAAGAGAGCGGCGGCATGACCTCGGCGCTGACATTCAGGCCGGCTGGCGACCCCGGCAATGCCCCCTGCAAGGACGGGAACACCGCCGACCTGGAGGAAAGTGGGCACGACCGTCAGGCAGGAAACAATGCCCATTTGCGGCATGACGAGAACACGCTTATGGGTCAGGTCGTAATACGGGTCGGCGTAGAAGATAGGGCGGGCAGCATCCGCGTTCAGATCAAAGGCGGCGCAAAGCGTCTCCAAGACGGCTTCGGCCTCGGCGGGGCGCGCGGCACGCGCGAAAGGCCTTACGACGCGGGCGGGGTGGCGGGCCATTGGCTGAGGAACTGATACGAGAGGGCGTCCCGGTGCAGCAGCAGCGGCGGCTCGTTGGCGTAGAACGAGAAGGCCTCGGCGAAGCCCTCCTCGACATCCGTCTGGGCGTAGCGCGTCACCAGATGGTGCAGCGCTTTTTGCTTCTTGTAGATGCTCTCGTAGCGGTTCTTGTCGTCCCGGCTTAACAGGTTAAACCAAACGTAGTGGCCGTATTCGTGGGCAAAGGTGTTCAGATCCGGCTGACCCGACGCCGGGACTCGCAGGGTGATCCGGGCCGGGTTGTCCTCGAAAACGCCGTCAATCTCACCGTCGCCGGCGTGGGAGCTTTGGTCTTGGTCGGAGCCGGTGTCATCGCTGCCCCGCAGGTACGCTTCCATCGCACCGTCATGTAACGGGTGGACCTCGAACCGCCCCCGTGCCTCGAATCGGGCAGGGATGTGGCGGGTGAACCAGGACGTCAGCCGCCGGGCCGTGGGCGTGGCCGGGCCGGAGACGACGATCTGCGCCCCGGCCCCGTGCGGAAGGAGAAGGAGTCCGGCGGCCAGAAGCGGAACAATGACAGGAACGATAAACAGCGAATGCGCGCGTGTCATGTCTAATTTTACCATAGTCGTGCCCATTCTGCAATGACGTTTTTCCCGGCCATGAAGGGCCGGGAACGGCGTGAGCAGCAGTTCCATTATCGGCAGCCCCAGGGAAGGACACGAGATCGAAGGAAGGACACGAGATCGAAGGAAGGACACGAGATCGAAGGAAGGGAACCAGACCTCAATGGCGACAAAACAAGCAGACCCCATGCTGACGGAAGAAACCCCGGTTCAGCTTCTCCAGAAACACTTCGGCTTTTCTGAGTTCCGGCCCGGACAGGAGCGCGTCATTGACGCGCTGCACACGCATCAGGCGGCCCTGGCCGTGTTCCCGACCGGGGCGGGCAAGTCCCTTTGTTATCAGCTCCCGGCCCTGCGTTATGATGGGCTGACCCTGGTGGTTTCGCCGCTGATCGCCTTGATGAAGGATCAGATTGACTTCCTGGTACGGCACGGCGTTCAGGCCGCGCGCCTGGACTCGACTCTCTCCGGGGCGGAAGTGCGGGACGTGACCGACCGGATCGAGGCCGGGACGCTGAAGCTCCTATATGTGGCCCCAGAGCGCTTCAACAACGAGCGGTTTTTGGGCCTATTGGGGCGGACACCCATCGCCCTGTTCGCCGTGGACGAGGCGCACTGCATTTCGGAGTGGGGCCACAACTTCCGGCCCGACTACCTGAAGCTGGCGTTGGCGGCCAAGAGCGTCGGGGCCGAGCGCGTCCTCGCCCTGACTGCGACGGCCACGCCCGCCGTCGTCAAAGACATCCGGGCCGCCTTTGACATCCCCGACGAGGCTGCCGTCGTGACCGGCTTTTACCGGCACAACCTGAACCTAAGCATCACCCCAGTCCGGGCCGAAGACCGCGACGCCCTGCTGCTGCGGCGATTGGGCAAGCGCCCGCCCGGCCCGACCATCGTCTATGTCACCTTGCAAAAGACGGCGGAGCGCGTCGCCGCCCTGCTCGAACAAGAAGGCCACCCCGCCGAGGCCTATCATGCCGGGCTGGACGACGAGGTCCGGGCGGCCGTGCAGGACCGCTGGATGGCCTCGGAGCAGGGCATCGTGGTCGCCACCATCGCTTTCGGCATGGGCATTGACAAGGCAACCGTCCGCTATGTCTACCACTACAACCTGCCCAAGTCTTTGGAGAGCTATAGTCAGGAGATCGGCCGGGCCGGGCGCGACGGCGTCAAGTCCACCGTCGAACTGCTGGCCTGCCCGGAAGACGTGCCGACCTTGGAGAACTTCGCGTATGGCGACACGCCGACCGAGGCTTCGCTTCGCTCACTCCTGGACGACCTTCTCTCGCGCGGGCCTTCGTTCGACCTAGCCTTATACGGTCTTTCCAACCAGCACGACATCCGGCTGCTGGTCCTGCGGACCGCGCTGACGTACCTGGAGATGGACGACATCTTCCATCAAGGGACGCCGTTTTACGCCGGCTACGAGGTCCAGCCGTTAATTCCTCTCACTCAGATCATCGGCAACTTTCAAGGACAGTACGCTGACTTCGTCCGTGACCTGTTCCAAACTGCCCGTCGGGGCAAGCTCTGGTACGCCCTGAACCCGGACGAAGCGGCCGAGACGCTGGGCGTCGAGCGGCGGCGGGTCATCCGTGCCCTGGAGTACCTGGAAGAGCAGGGCTGGGCGCTGCTCAAAGTCGCCGACGTCCGCCAGCGGTACACGCGCGGCGAGGCCGAGGCGGACGCCGACGCGCTGGCCTTTGATCTGGCGTCCCGGTTTGGGCGCCGCGAGCAGGCCGAAGTCGCCCGTCTGCGGCAGGTGCTGGACCTGGTGACGCACGAGGGCTGCCAGACGAACGCCCTGGTCGGCTACTTCGGCGAGGTGCGGGATGCGCCCTGCGGCCACTGTGCGTATTGCCTGACGGGGCGGGCCGCCGTCCTGCCGCCTTTGGATGATCTTCCCGCGCCCGAATCCCTGCTGGACGTAGAGGCCTGGCAGGCCCTGAAATCCTCACACCCCGATGCCCTCAGTGAGCCGCGTCAGCAGGCCCGGTTCCTGTGCGGCCTGACCTCCCCGGCTCTCGCCCGCGCCCGCATCAGCCGCCACCCCATCTTCGGCGTCCTGGAACGGTTGCGCTTCGGGGATGTGCTGGCGTGGTGCGCGGCGGAGGAGTGAGGACCCCCAATACTGGGGAGTAGGACAGGTTACAGCCCTCTCCTCTCTGGTTCCCCCAGAATTGGGGGTTAGGGGACGACCTCGGATAAAGCCCAGTCTTTTCAGGTACAATAGCGGCATCTCAAATTAATCTCAGCATCGCGGCGTGACCACACGCCTTCGGGAGACACGCATGTCAGTGACAGAACGGTTTTATGGCGCGAACACGATGGGGACAGGGCGCCCCATCCAGGACTTCGGCCTGAGCGACCTCAAGGGCAACTACCAGTACACGGCCAAGCTGCGGGCGAAGGGTCTGCTGGTGGTCGTCTTCTTTTCGCCCGACTCGGCCCCCTCGGTGCGGGCGCTCCAGGTGGTGCAGTCCTGGACGGCGGACCTGCCGACGCAGAAGTGGACGGCGATTGGTGTAGGCGACGGAGACCGGACGGAACTGGCCCAATTCGCCGAGGCGCACGGGCTGGGCGATGTCACGGTCGTGCTGGACCACGAGCTGTATCAGACGCGGCAGTGGGGCGTCTCTCACCTGCCGAGCCTGTACCTGGTGTCGGGGAAGACGGGCCGGGTCCTGCACAAGATTCTGGGAGAGGACGGCCAGGCCCTGGACGGCATGAAGCAGATGCTGGCCGACGAGGTGAACAAGATCGTGACGGCGGAAGCCGCCGCGAAGAAGGCCGAGGACGACAAGAAGGCAGCAGAAGCCGCCGCCAAAGCCGCCGAGGCGTCCAAGCCCTCGGACAGCACCCCCGCGCCCGCCAAAGCCTAGTTCCCTCTTGGCCTTCCGGCAGACAAAAAAAGCCGCCGCAGCAATCCCAAAGCGCTGCGGCGGCCGCTCTCACGAAATCTTGCGAACTCGGAGAAGCAATGATAAGGAGATCACATCTGTCTTGACGCCGCGCACCGACCAAATGTTCCCTTGTTGTTTATTTCATATAGAAAACGGCCGCTGGAACCTCGCGCGCGGAAGCGATAGCGGGTGCGAACATAGGTGGGGACAAAAAGAGGAAGGGCGCGGGAAACCGCGCCCTTTTCGTCTGTGTTTCGTCTGCGTCCGGCCTTAGAGATTGTATAAAAATGCGTCAGGATGCCCCCCGCCCCCATTATTGGGGGCGAGGGGGTTTTCTGGGGCTTCCTATACAGTCTCTTAGCGCCAGCCCGCCCCGGCGAAGTCGAAGCGGACCTTTTTGGTCTTGGTGGAATAGTAGAACGCCAGGTCGCGGCCAAAGACCTTGCGGCTGACCATGTACTCGAAGTCTCGGTAGCTGTTCAGGACATACTGTTCATAGGAGGTGGCGATGCCGACGCCCCAATTGCTGTTGATGCGGTACATGGCCGTCCCAAACAGGCTGCGGTCGCCCAGGGGCAGGCCGTAGCCGCCGGAGAACGAAACCGTGAGGCGCGGCAGGGGCACGGTGAGGTAGGTCGCCGTCAGGCGCTGCTGGGTGCTGGAACGGAGCAGGGCTTCCAGCGGGTTAAGACTCGACGAGGGCGAGCCAAGCTGGGAGAGGAGCGGGTCGTAGCGGTAGGTGTAGTTCAGGGTCAGCGAGTCCGACTGGCGGAACGTGCGCGTCAGGCCCAGGCTGGCGCTGACAACCGGGGCGAAATGGTTGTTCCGGCCGCCCCACACCTGGCCGACAGTCAGCGAGTCGGTAAGCTGGGTGCGCTTGTTGAGCTGCAAGGGCGCGGTGAACAGGCGCACGTCCACGGAGCGGTTGGAGATCGGCGTCGTGATCGTGCCCGTGTCCGGGGCGGTCTCGGTGAGGCTGCCCTGCTGGAGGGTGAAGTCAGTCGAGTAGTTGAAGATCGAGTGGCCGATAGGCTTCGGGTTGGTCTGGAGGTAGGTGCTCACGCTGTAGCTCTTCGCCTTGTAGCCGTCCGCGCCGGGGTCGTTGCTGCCGGACGCGCTGGCGTTGACGGAAAAGCCGCTGAATTGGCGCGAGACATTCGACGAGACGTACTCGCTGCGGTGCTCGGGATAGTCCACGAACAGGTAGCCGGTCGTGGCCTCATCAATGCGCTGCGTGTGGCTCCATTGGGCGCCCCATTCGGAGCGCGTGATGCCGTTGATCAGGAACTGGCCCGTCCCGCCGCGCCCGATCTCGTAAGTCTGCTCCAGGTCCAGGGCCAGCCCGTGGCGGGCCGCCTGGCCGGTGAAGAAGGAGGTCCCCGACGACAGGCTGTTGGCGATGTTCGCGCCGCTGACGGCGGCGTTCCGCAGGTAGATCGTGCCCTTGGAATGCGGCGTGACATTGTAGTAATACGGGATGTTGAGGAAGACGCCTTCCGAGCCGAACCCGATGAGCTGCTGGCCGAAGATCTGGTCGGTGTTCATCGGCATGACGTGGTAAGCGACCGAAAGCAGCTTTTTGCCGTCGCTGTAAATCGTAGCGCGCCGGAACTGGATCTGGTCGCCCGGATCGGCGGTGATGGCGCGGGCGGACACGACGACCCGGCTGTCGGCCAGGTCGGCGAAGCGGTACGGGTTGGATAGGAGCGGAAGCTGGGCCGGATCAAGCGGCTGCGGCGCGGTTTCAAGATCGGAGCCGGTGACGGTGACGCTCTGGGCTTCCCCGGCGAGGATGGCGGTCCCGGCCTCGTTCAGCAGATCGTAGCGCAGTTCAGCCACGCGCAGGACGTGCCGGCCGCGCTGGAGGGTCGCGTGATGGGCGAGGACAAGCCGGGTCTGGAGGTCCACCTGGAGCGAGTTCGCCTGGATGTCCAGGGCCTTGTAGGAGAGGTGGGCCGAGCCGTTCTTGCCCTGCGCCTCGACGATCCGCGTGTCGGCGCTGTAAATGAGGTATTGGGGGCAGTCCAGGCGAATCCAGCGGGCATCTCGGGCGAACAGCGACTCGCGATCCTCGGTGAACTCGACCGTGGTCGCCCCCGCCGAGGAGCCGTCCGCCGTCGCGCCGAAGGCGACGGCGGTGACGGTCGCGGTCCCCGCCGACGCGGCGCTGGTCAGCGAGATACGGGCGACCCCGGACGTCGTCGAGGCCGTGTCTCCAGTAAGAGTCCCCAGGGTGGTCGTGAAGCGGACCGGGGTGTTGTTGGCGACCAGGCTGCCGCCGCCGTCGCGCACGGTGGCAGTGATGACTGTGGTGCTTTTGCCGTCCGCGTAGATGATGTCGGGCGAGGCGGCCAATGTCACGCTGGCCCGGCCCGCCGCGCGCGCGGCGCAGGGCAGGAGCATCAGGGCCGCGAGGGCGACCGTCAGGAGGAAGACCAATCGAGCCATACCGGGCGGCGTGACGGAGGGGCAAACGGAGGGACGCATGATGGGTGTCCTGGAAGGGGTGCCTTGCGAAAATCCCGCCCCGGCGCAGGTGCCGGGGCGGGTGATCCCACTGATCTTGACTTTGACTTATAGGCTAGGCGCCCCCGGCGGCGAAGTGGAACTGGGGGGCGTCAAGGAAGGCGGACTGGGCGGGCCACCGCCACCAGTGATGGTCGTGGTTCCGGTGCCGGTCGAGCCGCCGCCCCCGCCGCCATGGTGAGAGGAGCCGATGACGATGCCGACTGCGGCGGCCAGCAGGATGCCCAGCAGGATGGAGCTGTTGCTGCTGTGGTGCGTGGGCGTCGAACCCACCGGCATCATCCGTTCCTGGCCGACACTGCCGCTCAAGGCGGAAACGATCTGGCCGGCCACATCATTGATGGCGCTTTGCAGCACATTATCCGCGTCATCGCTCGGGTTGTAGGAGATGCCCTTGCCGGTGAAGGCCAGCACCCGTGCCGCCGTGCCCGTCGTCGAGTTGTACAGGGTGGCGCTGACCGTCAGGGAAACGTTGCGGCTGCTGGGTTCAACGCGCAGCGCCTCGATCGTGCCGATCATGTAGCCGTCAGTCCCGACCTGGGCGGCGATTTTCTGCGTCTTCTGCGCGTCGTCATAGGGCGGCGTGAGGTCGTTCTCGCTCAGGCCTTCGACGCGCGCTTCCTGCAAGGCGCGCTGGATCTGCGGCAGCGAGGGCGAAAAGCTGTTGGCCTTGTAGCGTCCAATGACGTTCAGACGCAGCTTGACGGCATCCTCGACCCGCGCGCCGACTTGCTCCGGGTTGAAGCCGGCGGCGCTGCCCGAAGCCGGGATGTTGTTGGCAAACGGGAACAGCAGGATCGAGTGGATCGGGCCGGGCGCGACCGGCGACGTCGGGATGCGGATGGCGCTGCCGGCGGGCAGCGCCGGGGCGGAGGGGACCGGAGCCGCCTGCGAAACGGCCGGCGGGGCCGGCGGGGTTTGCTGGGCCTGGGCGGCGGCCAGGAGGCCGCCGGGCGGGCAGAGCATGGCGGCAGCCAGCGCGAGCGCCAGAGAGCGTTTGGCCAGGAAGCAGGAGGGCGTGCGGCCCTTGCTGTCGGTGAGCATGGAGATGTTCCTCTCGGTAAAGCGCATCAGTTTCGGTTCCGTCCCTTGAAGTTGCCGCCCCGCAGCAGGGACCGAAGCGCCGGCGCCGCGCCGGTGATGTTCAGGGTCAGCGGGTCGCTGAAGACATACGGGTTGTCAAACCCGCTCTGGCCGTTGTCGGCGGAGTTGCGCGCACCGACGCGGTAGAAGAAGACGGTCCCGTTGGGGAAGTCATTCGCCAGGTTGATGTTGTTGAAGACGACCGCCGTTCCATTGGCCGTGCTGATGCCGGTCGCCGACCCTGCCCCCTGGTTCGTCGGGTCCGCCGGGGTCGCATTGTAAGCCCCCGCTGCCGCTGTGTAGGTGCGCGAGTTCGAGAAGCCGGGATCGGTGCTGATCTGGAGGATGTAGTCGTTGGCGCCGCGCGTCGAGGGCACGGTCACGTTGACGTTGGAAGCCCCGGTTCCGGTCACGGAGTTGCCGAACGGATGGACCGGCTCGATGTAGGTGACGTAGTTGGTGTTGCGCCGACCCGTCAATTGGAAGGTCTCGCTGTGGCCTTGCTGGGTCGTGCCGCTCGTGTTGGTGCCGTTCGTGCCGGTGCCCGCCGTGCCGGTGCCCGCCGTGCCGGTGTTGTTCGTGTTAGTGCCGTTGGTGTTCTGGCCGTTGTTGCCGGTCGTGCCGGGGTTGATGATAGTCCCGGAGTTGCCCGAATTAAAGGTGGACGGCTGGATGTAAAGTCCCTCGACCTGATAAGAAACGCGCTGGCCGAACTGAAGGCCCGTGCCGGGGATTGTGGCGGCGGTTGAAGTCGTGGCGCCGGTGTTGGTGCCGGCCGTGGCAGTGCCGGTGACGGGGACGAAGCCGAAACCGGCCCCGGTCGCGACAATCAGCGTGCCGCTGTCCGACGGGTCCGGCTTGGAAGCCGTCACCGACCTTTTCTCGTTGAAATCGTCAAAGATCGTCAGGTTGTTGTGGCCGGCCTGTGCCAGCAGCGGCACCTGGCCGAATCCGGCAAAGCCCAGGATTCCGCCGACAAACGTGGTGGTGTTGTTGCCGGTGCCGTTGGTGTTCGTGTTGCCGCCGAAAACCGTTTCCGTAAAGCCGCTGAAGAACGGCAGACTGGCGTAGCTGTTCAGCGCGGCAGGGGCGTCACTGCGGTAGACGTGGAACTCCAGGAAGTTGGTGGGGTCAATGTTGCCGGTGTCCGCCGTGATGCGGACGGCGACGGGGATGTACGAGGCGATTGTCACGCCCAGCGACGGCGCGGCTGTCAGGGAGCCGCCCAGGTCGGCCGAGCGCCCGGAAACCGCATGGACGCCCGAAACATTTGCCCCGCCCAACGAATGGTCTTTACTGCCCGCATGGATGGCGCTCAGGAGAAGCCCGGCGGCCAGCAGGGCGACGAGGATGCCGCCGATGCCGGTGAAGGCGCTGCGGTGGGTGGCGGTGGAAGCCGTGTCCGCGCCCACCTGGGCGGAGCTGGCGGTGAGGAAGGTATTGGTCGTCTTGTCAACCCGATAATCAGGCAAATGGTACAGGGCTGTTGCATGGTCTTCGGGCTGGATACCCTGCCCCTGATCCGTGATGATCGCGTCGGAATCATTGTTGGTGGCATTGAAAATGCGGATGCGCCCGGTCACCACGCCGCGGCGGGTCACGATCATGTCCAGACCATTGTAAAGCCCGTCGCGTGTGCCTCGGTTCAGCGTCACCGAATGGGTGTCGCGACCGATCAGGACAGTCGCCGTGAGCAGGTTGAACTTGCTGATCTGCCGGACGGCGTTGAAGGCGGCATTGCCGAACGCCTCGTTGACCAGTTGTTCCTCATCTGTGACCGGGATAGGGCGCTGATTGGAATAGCCCTCGGCCAGCGCACCGTTGAGCAGGAAGCCGGAGCGCGGGTCAATGACGCGGACGACGAGGTTGACCTTCGCCTGACGCTTGTCGCGGGAGAAGGAGATGGAGGCGACCTCTCCGGCGACCACGGCCTGCACCCCCAGCGCCTGGCCCAAGCGCTGGATGCTGGTGAGGTTAAGCGGAGGGGTCAAATTGTTGTTCTGGATGCCGTTGAGCAGGTCCTGGCGGGGCAGGACGGCGTAGCGGTTGAGCTTCGCCAGCTCGACAACGAACGAGTCGGCGGCCAGCCGCCCGACGTCGGTGCTGCCGTACCCGGAAGGGTTGGCGAAGTCCAGGACAGCCCAGGTCGGCTGCGGGGTAGCAAGCCCCTGCGCCTGCGCGGCGGGCGCGCGGAGCAGGAACAAAGCGAGAACGGGCAGCGCCATCAGTACCGAGAGCAGGAAACTGAGGGGCTGCGCGCTCCAATGCTGCTTGAAATGTTTCACGGGATGGAGTTCCTCCTAAGAAATCGTCCGATTTCGCCGTTCAAACGGCTTTGATGTCCAATAATGGCTGCCCCCGCCGCCCCGGCAAGCGCCGGGGCGGGGAAGGCTTTGTGAGACCGTCGGAGCGGCTCTCGGTCCGCTTTACCTTCCGGTCGGAATGCGAACGGTCGTATCCACGAAGACCTTGATCCAGTACCCCTGGTAAGGCTGAAGCGAGTCGTTTGCCGAGACCGCCTGATAGTTGGAACCATCGTAGCGGTACAAGGTCGGCGAGACGATGTGGTTCGCGCTGCCGACGGCATCCGCGAAGGAAAGCACCGTGTTGCCCGTGGCGAATGTCAGCTTGGAAACGGGAACCGGCGACGTGCTCGGCACACCGATCTGGTTCCATGCCGGGTGCAGGGCGACGCTGATCGCACCGGTCGTTGCCACACCGGGATCGGTGAGGGCGACCGATTTCTTCAGGTAGACCCAGTAGCCCACCCCCAGCCGGAGCGCATCCGCAGGCGGGACCGGGTCCACGGCATACTGCGCCGTCAGCGGATTCCAGACGGCGACGTGGGAGCGGTTGCCGTTGGGAGTCGTTCCCGTCGGGGCCGTGTTCAGCGCGCCGAACACGGCATCGAAGGAGGAGCCGCTGTAGTCAAACGGCACGGACAGGAAGTTCAGGCCCGCGCCGAACGTGTGCAGCGGCGGCAGGCCGGTGATCCCCGTGAAGTCCAGACGGCTGAACGTGTTGGCCGTGATCGTGACCGTCTGGGTGTCCGTGCTGACGCCGTTCTTTGTGGCGGTGACGGTGTAGGTCCCCTGTGCCAACGTGACGGGACCGTAGTTGATCTGCCCGCCGTCCGAAGCCGCCGTGGATGTGCCGGTCGTCGTGGGCGAGGGCGAGACGACCTGAGCCGTGCCCGTGTTAGTGATAGTCAGCGTGACGCCGGCCAGCGGCGCCCCGGTGCTCGTGCTCGTCACCAAACCGCCCAGGGTTCCGTTGGCGGCCGCGCCCAGTGTGATGTCGGGCACGGTCGTCGTCGTGGCGCCGACGACAACCACGGAGATCGGCGCGCTGGTCCCAAAGCCGGCGGCGGTGGCGGTCACGTTATAGGTGCCGGCCGTCATTGCGGCGATGTTGTAAGTACCGGTGGCGTCCGTGGTCGCCGTGGCGACGATCTTGGCAGGGGTGCCGCTGCTGAAGAAGACGCTGGCGTTAGGAATCGGGTTGCCCGAAGTATCCACGACTCGTCCCGTCACAGCCCCCGGTCCAGGCGTCAGGGTGAAGTTCACGACCACGGCGGCGCCGCTGGTGACGACGATGGAGTTCTGCGTCCCCGTGCCGAAGCCCGTCTTGGTGGCCGTGCCGGTGTAGGTCCCCGGCTGCACGTTCGGCAATGTGTAGTTGCCGTTGGTGTCCGTCGTGACTGAGTAGATCTGGCCATCGGTCGAGGTGAAGACCACCGACGCTCCCGAAACGCCGTTGTTGGACGTGTCGGAAACCTTGCCGGAGATCGAGCCGGGCGAAGCCGGAACGAGCGTCAGGCTGGCCTGCTGGACCGAGTCGCCCTCGATGGTGAAGACGACGCCGGGGTTGGACGTGGCCCGGAGGAAGCCGGTCCGGTAGGCGACCAGAGTGTAGTTGCCCGGCTCGATGCCGTCAATGCGGTAATTACCTGCCGAGTCCGTCGTCGCGCTGAAGGTGCCGCGCCCCGGAATGGCCGCGCCGTAGGCCGACTGGACGTAGACGGTGACACCCGCCACGCCCGACCCGACCACGCCGTTGCCGCTCGTGGAGCGGATGGTGCCGACAATGGAGCCGGTCCGTAGGTAGCTGACGATATTGTGCAGGATGACCTGGCGCTGGTTGCGCGGCTCGTAGATCACCGGGTTCGGCTTGAACGAGGCGGTCTGCTTGTAGTACTCGGTGCTCAGGGCTTCGAGGCCGAAGGTGGCATAGACTACTTTGGAGCCGGTCCCGCCCGTCGCGCTGAGGGGATTTTCGGTGTAAATCAAGCCCACGCCGCCCGGCGACGTGGCAGCCTCAGGATTGCCCCGGAAATCAACCCCAACGACGCCGAAGGGATTCTTGAAGGCAGCCAGGGTGATGTCCGTGTGCGCCCCGGCGTTGGGCGTGACCGTATCGATCTGGCCGACCACGGAGTTGGAGGCGTTGCCGGTCCCCAGGTCGGGGAAGGGCTGGGTGTACGGCCCGAGCTGGTCCAGTGAGCCATCCGTGCGCCAGTTGCCGAAGTACCCCAGATTCAGAGGCAGGATGCTCTGGAAGATGTTGCCTCCATAGTTGTTGGAGATGCGGATGAGCCGCTGACCCGGAGAGATCGTGGAGATCGTGAGGTCCGGGTTGAGTTCCGGGAAGTTGCCCAGAATCTGGCCGTCGAAGAAGGCCGAGTTGGTGATGCGATGATCGGCGACGGCAGGATTCGTGACGATCGCGGGAATGTGGGTCCCAGCGTTGGGACTGGCCAGCGTCGCGTTCAGCACGTCGGACAGGAAGCCGCCCGCCTTGTTGTTGGTCTGGCCGTTCTGGGTCAGCGTGGAGCCGACATCCTGGCCGGAGACGCACAGACGCCCGCCTGCCGCCACGAAGGCGCGCAGCGAAGCCTGCGTGGCGGTATCCGCAAGCGTTCCCGGACCAGCCAGCACATCCCCGGTAAAGGGCGAGATCCACAGGATGCACCGGTTGGCGACCGCGACCGGCCCCGCTTTGACGCTCACCGGCGTCGGCGCTGTCGTATCCTGGATGGCCGGCTGGGTAACGGGCCGGGGCAGGTACGCCGAATAGACGGCGCCCGGAAGCGGGCCGCGCGCCAGCGTCCGCCAAATGCTGTATTGCTGTGAGCGGACGGACGGGACATTGTCCTGGGTTCCGCCGTCGTTGATGAATTGGTCGTAATAGGAGCCGACGCCCAGGCCGTTGAAGACAGGGTTGAGGAGGTTGGTCTGCTCCTGACCACGGGATTCGGTGCTGAGGTCACGCCCGGTCGGCGAGTACAGCGACCCCAGGTACAGCACTTCCGTGTTCGGCGAGTCGGGGCTGGCCCCGGTGATGACCGTGTGCCGGAAGATGGCGTTCGGCAGGATGTTGACGTCAACATCCGTGACGTAGGACTCGGCCCCGAAGAACTTGGGGACGAGGTTGAGCAGGCCGCGCTGGCCGCCGAACGTGGTGGCGGCGAACTTCTGGCCCAGGGCGTAGTCGCTGACGACCAGGATGTCGTTGTTGCCGATGGACTGGTTCGTGCTGAAGCCCCAGATGTTGTCGTAGATACGCCAGTTGCTGCCGATGCTGCCGCCACTGCCGGGCGGCGTCGCTTTGTCGAAGGCGATCACATCCAGGTAGAAGTCGCTGCCCGTGGTAGGCGTGACCCAAGAGACGGAATAAAGCACACCGCCCTGGCCGTCCTGTTGAGCGTCCGGCAGACGCTTCATCTGGAGCCACTCGGCGGGGGCGAGGAAGGAGCCGCCCTGTGTATCGGTGTTGGAGGTCGGGCGCACTCTGAAGGCCCCGCTGAAGGGCTGCTGGTCGTCCACGCCGGCCAGGTAGTACGGGTCGCGGAAGTCGGAGCGGCTGACGTCACCGGAAGTGGAACTGGGATCACTGGCGAACTGCGGGTTCACCACCTGGCACTCGAATTCCGGCCCCCACGGGATGAACAGATTGGGGTCGCCGCCGGGCGGGCGAACGACGACCTGCTTAGTGTCAGGGTCGGTCACCGGCTTGCCGTCTTTGGTAAACACCGACTCGGAGTTCGTGCCGCCGCCGTAACGCCCGACCGAGATCGTGTCGGTCGTGTTGTTGTCGGGACCGGGCGCCGGGGTGCCGGGCGGCGCGTTCTCGGTGCCCCCGATCGCGCCGCGCTGGCTCAGGAAGAAGGGGTTGCCGTTGCTGTCCACAAAACGGTTGAAGCCGGTGTAGCCGCCGCCGTTGATCAGTTGACCACTCGAAAAGCTGGTTCCCAAGAGGGGGTTATTCGCATTCGGGTTGTTCCTTTGGGAGAAGAAGCGATTCCCATGAGAGAAAACCTTGTGCTCCAAGCCCTGTGCGTCCTGGTACTTGCTGTTCGGGTTCTTGATCTGGAGGTAGACCTGCGCGCCCGCAGGCCCGAGGTTCGCGGCGCCCGTGTTGTCAATGCCCGCCTCACGGCTGCTCAGGCGGACGGTGACGTTCACCGCCTGGCCCGGCGTAATGCCGGTGCGGGTTGTCCTACCCGACGAGTCGGCGATGTGGACGATCTCGTTGCCGCTGAAGGGCAGCAAAGTCGGCGGGTCCAGATTGACCACCTGGGACACCAGGATGCCGGCGTACCCGGACCCGACGGTCCCGCCGCCGGTCAGTTTGCCGCCCGGCCCCACGGAAAGGGCCGTCTCCGAGGTCGCACCTGTCGTCGGGTCGTTGTAGGTGACGGTGCGGTTGGACGAATAGGCGATGCTGAAGACGCTCAGGAACGGCGACCACGTCGGGTAAACATCGTCGTAGACATTGCCGCCCGTGCCGGTCTGGCCGGGATTATCGTCCGTGTTGAGCTTGGTGGCCGTGTTCTTGGTGGCCGTGTTGCCGCCCGTCGTTTCCGGCGTCAGGGTCTGCGCGAACACGGCGGTGATCTGGTAGTAATACTCGTCGCCCAGCGTCACATTGGTGTCCACGATCTGAAGCGTCCCATTCGGCCCGGCCATAACGGGCACGTTGGTGATATAAGGATTGTTGCCTTCCGTGCCGGAGTTGCTGGGCGGCGGCCTGTTTGTCGAGGTCGGCGCGGCCGGTGAGCGGAACAGGTTGTAGGAGGTCGGCGTACTGGTGCCGGTGTTCTGGAACGTGATCGTCACCTGCGGACGGGAATTGCCGTTGGCATCCGTGCCGACGCCGCCGAGGGCGCTGAGAATTCGGGGAGGCGCGGACGCAGTCACAGGCTGGAAGGAATTGTTGACGCTCAGGTCCCCAAAGCCACTGCTGATGCTGGCGGCGCTGTCGGAAACGATCTCAATGCCCTCAACGATGGGCGGGTCGCCGGACACAGGGTTGAAGGCGACGACAATCGAGTCGCGGGGAACGAAAGTCCCCCCGTTAAAGAAGAAGTCTTGGCTGTTGACCGTGGCGCCATACTCGACAACGACGGCGGTATTCTGGCCCACCGTGGGCGCGGTAGTGGTCAGAGCGCTGTCGGCGCGCGTGAAGGCGTTGGCCGCCGTGGTGCCGTTGGCGGGCGTGTTGACGACGGCCGCCGTGGTTTGGGCTTGTGTAAAGCCCGCTTCCGTGACAACCAGGCTGTAACCCGAATTGACCGGCAGGAAGGCGAGGTAGTTGACCGGCTTGCCGTCGCCGTTGGGCGCGGCGGGCGCGTTGGTCGTGGCGCCCGTCCTTAGAATGGCGACCAGCGTGTTGTTGGCGCCTTTGACTTGGATGATCGCACCCTGGAGGGCAGCGCCGGTAGACTGATTGGTGATCAAGCCACCCAGTGTGCCAACACCTGTGTTGGTAGTCGCGCCGCTGGCGAGGGTGAAGGTCAGAGCGACGGGAGTCGCCGACGTAACCGTCGTCTGCTGGGTTTGGGTCGTCAACTTGGCGCTGTAGGGCGGCGAAACGGTGACGTCGTACTTGTCACCGGCAGGCGTCGGCGCCACCTGGATGAACGTTAGATTGTTGCTGTCATGCAGCCGCCCCTGGCTGTCCGTCAGGCCCGTCGCCAGCGTCTGCTTGGAGTTGTCATCAATGACGCTGACAGGAACGCCGGAGACCGGGACGCCATTGCTGTCATTGACGACGCCGGTGATCATCGCGGTGCCCTGCGCGAGCGGGAAGTCCACGCGGGTAAAGCCGCCGCTGTTGACGGTGACGGTCTGCGAGGCCGGCATATAGCCCGAAGCGGGATCGGGCGTGGCCGTGACGGTATAGGTGCCCTGCGCCAGCGCCCCGTTGTAGTTGATCGCGCCGCCGCCGTTGGGGGCAGCGGTCGTCGTCGTGGACGAGGTCAGCGGTGAAGGCGTCGTGCCGACCGGGTTGCCGCTGGAGTCGGTGACGGTGATGGTGGCGGCGATGGGCGTGGCGCCCGTCGGGTCGGAGACCAGGCCGTCAATGCGGCCCGGCGCGGACTGCGCCTGGCCGACGATGTCAATGTTGGATTGGACAGTCCCGTTGACTGTCACGTTGAAGACGCGCTTGCCGGGGGCATTGTTAGTCGGATCGGACAGGTGCAGGCGGACACGATAGTTGGCGCCCGGCGTCAGATTGCCGAACGTATAGGTGAAAGTCCCATTCCGGTCAGTCTGGTAGATCTGCGGCGGCGCACTGGGATCGTTGATCGTGTTGACGGCAGGAGCCGGAGTGAGCGTCTGCGCCGTCCCGCCGGTTACGGTGAACCCCTGCGGGGCGCCCGGGCTGGACTGGTTGACGAACGTATCCGAGACGTAGTTGCCGAATAGGTCCGTGGCAGTGGTGTCACCAGAGTTGACCTGGTAGATCGGGCTGCTGGCCGGCTCGGGCGTGGTGGCGGCCTCATTGGAGCGGCCGGTCTCGCCGCCCGCGTCCGTGTTTTGCAGGACCTGGAGGTAGTAGATATCGTGGGGCGAAGTCGGTCCGGCGCCGCGCGAGAAGGCGAGGTACTCGAAGCCGGGCGCGGGGTCGGTATACGGGTTGCGCCGCAGTGACGACCAAGCCGGACCGAAGTTGTCCGTGCCGGCGAGGGTCACGGGCTTGCCGCCGTTGGTGACCGTGCCGAACCCAAAGCGCCCGCCGCCGCCGACCAGGAAAAGGGAGCGGTTGGCACCCGGCGTTCCGGTGAGCAAAATGGACGTGTTCGGGTCGGGACCGGCGGCGCCGCCGGTCGCCGTCAGGCTGGCGGCGGTGGAAGCGAAGGCGATAAGCTGCCCGTCCTGCGAGAAGGCCGGGTCGGTGTCGTCGGCAGGGCCGTCGGTCAGCTTGGCAGGCAGGGAAACGTTGGTCGGGTCGGAGCCGCCGGTGTGGACAAACAGGAAATAAAGGTGGTTGTGCTTGGCGTAGGTCCCCGTCGTGCTGAACGCTGAGAAGACGATCTCATCAGAGTTGCCGGGGACAAAGGCAGGGCGCTGGACGCCGGAGAAACTCAGCCCGCCCTGGGCCGTCGCCTGCGGGTCGGTGCGGATTGTCGGCGAGGTCAGCGAGGTCACGGTGACTGTTGAGGTCGGCACCGGGATGCTGTACAGGTTCTGGACGCCGGGCGAGTTGGCGTCCGACGTGAAGGCGAGCTGGCGGTTGTTGTCCGCGCTCAGGGCAGGGAAGAATTCGCCGCCGCCGGCCGGGCCGCCGCTGTCGGTGAGTTGGATCGGAGTGCCGCCGCTGACGGGGATCGCCCAGATGTGGTAGCGCGTCCCGACCGTGCCACCCGCAGTCCGGTTGGAGGAGAAGACCAGCATGGTCTCGTCCGCCGTCCAGACCGGCGTCAGGTTGGTCGGCGTCAGGCTCGGCCCCTGAGTGGGCGTGAAGCCGGGGGGCGGGCTGAAGACGTCATAGGTTTGCACCGCCTCATCCACCTGGGGGGTCGTGGCGCCGGCGGCACTGGGCTTCAGCAGGGCGCCGGGGCGCAGAGCAGCCCGGCTGTAGATGAAGCGGCCATCGGGAGCGCGGCGCAGGTCCTGCGGCCCCAGCCCAACCATGTCTTTGAACGTTTTGGCATGCACCGCAGACGGCACAAGGGCACGTAGGGACGCGCGCAGGGCAAGGGCCTGGCCGGTACTGCCGTGCCCACGCACCGGGGCCGCGATTGCGGGCGAACCGGCATAGAAGGCCGCGAAAAAGAGGGCCGTCAGGAAAGACAGCAGGGCGATGGCGCGAATGGAACGTATAGCTTTCAAGCGAATACAACCTCCTTGGTTGCAGGCACACGGCCGAGGCGAACTTTTCCGGGGCGAAGGATGCTCAGGCAATCAGCATCGGGGCGGGGCGCCGTTAGGCGCATCAGGCGAACATTCGTTTCCAGAAAAACAACGGTTCGGGGCGGCAATCCAATGACCAGGCAAAATAAACAGGCAAAATGGGCAAGACGGACCAGGACGGCACGGCTCCTGTTTGAGAGGCATCGCGCATCCGCAGCGTGGTGCGGCTGAACAGCAGCGAAGACAAGAACAAACGGAAAAGCAAGTCTCTGGGGGTGATTTCGGGTTCTATCTCAGGCGGCAGGTCGGCCCGGCATTTCTCCAGGTCCGCCGGCGGCCCCGGTGTGATCGTCCTTGAGCGTCATTTTCCTTGAGTGTGATCTGTCTCGAAGTCGAACTCGAGGTCGAAACCCCGTTGATATGTGGGGCAGGTGAAACGATTATAACACAGAGGCGGCTTTTACGCAAGCGGTTTTTTCGCCAATTTTCGACCAGAAGCAAGATTCGACATTTATTTTACGAAAGAGAAACGGCGGAGACGATCAGGTCGCCTCCGCCGTCTGAGTCAGCTCTTGCTTCTGAGTCAGCTCTTGCTGGGGAGCCGCATCCTACCTGGTCGGGATCTCGATCGTGGCGTTCGAGAACACCTTGATCCAGTAGGCCTTCCAGGGCTGGAGGACGCTGCTCTGAGTTACCGGCTGATACCCGCTCCCGTCGTAGCTGTAGAGCGTCGGCGAGACGACGTGGTACTGGCTGCTGGCCGCCGTCGCGAAGCTGATCATGCCGCCCGTGCCGTTGTCGAACATCAGATTCGAAACCGGGACACCCTTGATGTTCGGGACGCCGATCTGGTTCCATGCGGGATGCAGCGCGACCGGTACGAAGGGCGCGGAGGGCGTTCCTCCCTGTACGGTGACAGGCACCGCGTTCTTGATGAAGACCCAGTAGCCGACCCCCAGCCGCAGCGAGTCGGCGGGCGCGTCCGGGTCCAGAGCGTACCTGGAAACCGTCGGATCCCAGACCGCGACGTGCGTGCGGTTGCCGTTCGGCGTCGTCCCCGAAGGAGCGGTGTTCAGGATGCCGAACAGACCGTCGAAGCCGAGCGCGCTGTAGTCGTAGGGCGTGGACACGAACTGCAAGCCCGCCGGGAACGTGTACACCGGCGGAGTGCCGTTGGCCCCGATGAAGTCCAGCCGGTTGAACTGGCCGCCCACGACCGTCACCTTCTGCGAGACCGGGGCACGGTTCCCGAAGGTCAAGGTGACGGTATAGGTGCCCTGAGCCACCGGGCCGGAGTAGTTCAGCGTCTTGCCGTCCGGCGCGGACGAGACGGAGCCGTTGGTGGTGAACGTCGCCACCACGGTGCTCACTCCGGCGACGGTGCTCGTGACCGTGACGGTCGCGCCGCCGACGGCCGTGTTCGTGGTCGCATCGCTGACCAAGCCGCCCAATGTCCCAATGCTGCTGGTCAGCTTCAGATCGGCACGGCCCACCTGGCCGAGCGCCAGCGGCGCGGGCGTCACGGCGACGGCCGCCGAGGGGTTAAAGCTCGGCTTAGACGCCGAGACCGAGTAAGTGTCGCCGGGTGTAAGGACGAACGTCGCCACATAGTTCGACGTTTTGCCGTCCAGCCCGACAAACGTGCCCAGCGTCGTGACCAGGGGCGACGGCGCCAAGTTGGCCGGCGTCGCGCCGGTCTTGATGTCCGTGACCGTGAGAGCCACGTTCGGCAGCGGCTGCCCGGTCGAGGCGTCCGTCACCAATCCGGTGATGATGCCCTGCTCGTCCAGCCTGATGTTCTGCCCTGTCAACTGGTCGCCCAGGCTGAGGGACGGTGCGGGCGTCAGGACGCCGGGGAAGTAGCCGCCCGGAGCGGTGACGGAGACATTGAAGCTCCCCGCCGTTTGGCCCGCCGGGATGGCGGTGAGAGAGTAGGTCCCATCCGCGCCGGTTTTGACCGTACCTACAGTCTTACCGGTGCTGTCCGTGATTGTCACGGTCGCGCCGCTGATCGGCTTGCCGGTCTGGTTGTCAAGGACCGTGCCCGACAGGGAGGCAGGGATCTCGGTCAGCACGAAGTTGACCGTCTGCGTCCCGCCCGGCGGGATAGTGACCGCTTGCGGCGCGGGCGTGCTGAATTCCGGCTTGCCGTTCGCGTTCAGCGGGCTGGTCACGCTGCCGATGTAGTTCCCCGCTGGGTCGGTCTTGCCGGGAGGCGGCGGGATGGAGTAGTTCCCGTTCGCATCCGTAGTGGCAGGCCCTAGGGTCGTCGTGCCGTCCGTGGAGGTGAAGATGACGGCCGCGCCGGCAACTCCCGCCCCGCTGCTCAGGTCCGTCACCTGGCCGCTGACGCTGCCGGGCTGGACCGAAATGAGCGCGATGTTTTGACCTGTCAGCGCATCGCCGTTGTAGATGCTCTGCGACGGCAGCGACTGGGTGGCATACCCGACCAGCGAGGCCGTGATCGTGACGGTGTACTGGCTCAGGGGGTTTCCGCTCGCGGGCAGAGGCCCGGTCGAGTAGTTGCCGCCTGCATTCGTCTTGATCGTCTTAATGACCGCGCCCGTGGCCGTGTCCGTGATTGTCACCAGTGCGCTCGCCAGACTCTTGCCGGTGGCCTTGTCCGTGACCGTCCCGGCGAGGCTCGGCGGGATCGTGGCGACGCTGAAGTTGGCCGTCGTCACAGCCGGGGCGGAAGCAACCGTGACCGTCCCCGTTCCCGCCGTGGTCGTGGGGCGCCCGTTCGGATTGAGCGGACCGGTCGCTGTGCCGTTGTAGGTCCCAGGGAACACGCTGGCAATGGTGTAATTGCCGTTCGCGTCCGCCGTGGCATGAAGCGTAACGGTCCCGTCAGCAGACACGAACGTGACCAGGGCGCCGGCGACTCCCGCGCCGCTTGCGTCCGTGACCTGTCCCGTAATCGAGCCGGGCGGGATGGGCGACAGCCCGATGTCTGTCGCCGGGCTGGTGAGTACGCTGCCGAGCGTGACCGTCACCGTTTTGGTGTTGTTGGTCGTCGCGAACCCGACCTTGGTGGCCGTGATCGTGTAAGTCCCCGGCGGTACGCCGGTGAACGTGTAGGTGCCGTTGCCGGCGTCCGCCGAGGCGGGGTTAGTAGAAATCGTGGCGACGGTCTTGCCGGTCGAGTCGGTGAGCGTGACGGTCGCCCCGCTGGCGCTCTTGCCGCCCGCGTCGGTGTCTCCGATCGTGGTGTCGAAGATGCGGCCTGAGATCGAGGCCAGTGGCGTCAGGCCGACGTCTTTGCCGGTGATCACATCGCCTAGCAGGACTGTCACCGAGACGGGAGCGCCGCTCATTCCAAAGCCGGCCTTGGTGGCTGTGATCGTGTAGGTGGTCGCCGTCGAGGTCGCCGGCACGTTGGTGAACGTGTAAGTGCCGTCTGCGGCCGCCGTGGTCGTGACGGGTTTGCCGGCGCTGTCCGTGACCGGCTTGCCGGCGCTATCCAGCAGGTTCACGGTTGCGCCTGCCACAGTCGCGCCGCCGGCGGCGGTGTCGCCCACGGTGGTGTTGAATATCCGACCCGAGATCGTCGCCAGGATCGGTGTCAGCGTGAAGTTGACCGGCTGGGTCGTCGTGTTCGCCTGGACCGTCACGCCCGTATCGAACGGCTTGTCCGGGGCGGAGGCTTCCGCGTATTCCGGCTTGCCCTGATCGTTGAGCGGACCGTCGGCAACCGCCGTGTAGTTGGTCACCGGGACGTTGTCCACGAAGTAGCTGCCCGCCGGCTGGTTCGGCTGCGACCCGTCGCGGGTGGTGGCGGTCTTGACGACCGTTTTGTCCTGCGACGTGAAGGTCGCGGTGGCTCCGACGACTGGGTTGCCGCTGGCGTCCTTGATGGACCCGGCGATCTGGCCCGGCGGCAGCGGCGCCACAGTGAGGGTCGCCCCCCTGAGGTTGACATCCCCCTCGACCGTGAAGCCGACGCCGGCATTCGAGATGGCCCGCGTAAATCCGGGCTTGTAGGCGACCAGAGAGTAGGTTCCCGGCTCGACTCCGCTGATGGTGAACCGCCCATCACCGGACGTAGTGGCGCTGAAGGCCGCGCGGGTCGGCGGCGCGGCGCCGCTGGCGGGCTTGAGGTAGACGGTGACGCCGGAGACGCCCTGCCCGGCGCCCTGCCCGGTGCCCGCCGTCTGCGTGATGATGCCGCTGACGCTGCCTGTCCGCAGGTAGCAGACGATATTGTGCAGGATCTGCTGCCGCGCGTTGTGCGGCAGGACCGGCGGTACATGGTTCGGCTTCGCCGGGTCCGGCGCATCCGAGCTGATATAGTCGGTGCTGAGTGCTTCGAGGCCGAAAGCGGCGTAAACGACGCGGCTTCCCGCTCCGCCGTTCGGCTGGCCCGGCTTGGCCGAGGTGTCGGTCCGCAACGGGTCGTCATGGAAGACGATTGCTCCTTGCCCGTTGTCATAGGAAGCCGCCAAATTCGCGCCGTTGGCCGGCTTGATCGTATCAATCTGCCCCTGAACGCTGGCGCCTGAGGCAAGCTGCCGGGACGGAATCTGGTCCAGAGCGGCGTCATTGTGGTCGTCGCTGCCCAGGGCCAGGGTATCCAGGTAGGGGTACTGCCCCCCGCCGGGGGGGATACGGAATATATTCGTGCCGGTGACGAAGGTCCCCTGCACGGTGCCCAGGGGGAATGGATAGGCCTCCGGCGGGGCCGAGCCGTCGTAGTTCGGGTTGCCGGTGATCCGGTTGGCGGTGGCGGTCAGTGCGCGCGTCCCGCCGCCGGGCGCTGCCAGGGTGGCATTCAGCACGTCGGGCAGGAAGCCGCCGGCGCTGTTGCCGACCGAGCCGCCAAGCGTCAGGGTCGCACCGATGTCCTGCCCTGTAATGAACAGGCGGCCGCCGCCGGGGTGGGCGGCTGTGCCGTCGCCCAGGACGAAGTTCCGCAGAACAGTCTGTGTGCTGGGCCGCACCGTTGCGCCGTTCTGAGCCGGCGTGCCGGGGTCGCCTAGCGAACCGGGATCAGTCAGCAGGTCGCCGGTGTACGGCGACATCCAGATGACGCAGCGATGGGCATCCAGCACATCCCCTGCCGGGATGCTCCGGTAGGCGGCATCTGGGCTGAGGGTGTCCGCGATGGCCGGCTGCGTCTGGCGCGACGGCAGATAGGAGTTGAGGACCGCGTCTGGAACGGGGCCGCGCGAGAGGATGCGCCAAATGGCGTACCTCTGCGAACCGACATCCGGGTTGCCGTCCCGGCGTCCGCCGTCATCAACCACTCGGTCGTTAAAGGACCCGACGCCCAGGCCGTTCAAGACCGGAACAAAGAAGTTCGGGATCACGGCAGGAACGAAAGTGAACGGCGGGACAACAGTCGGGGGCGGCCCCGGTGAAATTGTCGCGATGGCTAGGCCGCAGTAGACGCTGTCGGGCAAAGTGCTGACGTCGACATCGGTCAAGTAGGACTCGGTGCCGAACAGCTTGGGCACCAGGTTGAGGTTGTTGTTGGTGCCGGCAAAGGACGTCGCGGCGAACTTCTGCCCCAGGGCATAATCGCTGACGACGAGGATGTCGTTGTTGGCCAGGCTCTGCACGGTGCTGAAGCCGCCGACGTTGTCGTAAATGCGCCAGTTGACTTGCCCGCCGATATAACGGGATGTTCCCTGCGGGATGTTCGGGAACACGGCTTGGTCAAAGGCGATCACGTCCAGGAAGAAGTCGCTGGCCGAGGCCGGCGTTGTCCAGGTGACGGTGTAGAGCACACCGCCCTTGTTGTCCTGCTGGGCATCCGGGACGCGGGTCATCTGGAGCCACTCAGCGGGCGCCAGAGTGCCGTCCTGCTTGGCGCCGTTCGCCGTGGGGCGCACTTTGCCGCTCCCGCTGAAGGGTCCCTGATCGTCCACGCCGGCCAGCCAGTAGGGGTCGGTGTAGTCTGCCGGCGACGGGTCGGTGGGGCCGTTCGGCTGGCCGCTGCTCATGAACAGCGGGTTAACCAACTGGCACTCGTATTCCGGCCCGGTCGGGATGAACTTGCTGGGGTCGCCGCCGGGGTTGCCACCATCGACGAACGGCCCGTTCGGATTGACACCGCCGCCGTTGCGGCCGATGTAGATGAAGGTGTTGTCCGGGTTGTTGGTGTTCGGGAACGGCCAATGGCCGCCGTGAACGCCGCGCCCTGAGATGTTGTTGGTCGCGGGCGCCCCTTGGTCGGGTGTGCCGTAGGGGGGGTAGCTGAACTTGTTGATCGGCAGATTGATAGTAAAGGTGCCGTCGTTGTTGGGGACGTTGAAGATGCCCTCAAAGGCGTCAAAGCCCAGGCCGAGGTACTTGTTGGCGGTTCCACTGTTGAAGTCGTTCAAGGTCACCCGGTTGGCTTGACCGTTGAAGAACCTATCCTTGGAAAAGACCTTGTGTTCCAGCGCCTGCGCGTCCTGGTACTTGGAGTTCGGGTTCTTGATCTGGAGGTAAACCTGAGCGCCCGTCGGCCCGCCGCTGAAGGCGCCGGTATTGTCAATGCCGGACTCGCGGTCACTCATGCGGACCGTGAACGTCACCGCCCGCCCCGGATTGAGGCCCTGGAACTTGGTGGGCGTCCCAGTGACGGGGTTCGCAGAACCGCCCGCCTGCACATGAACGATTTCGTTCGGGCTGAAGCGCAGCAGGGTTGGCGGATCCAGGTTCAGCACCTGGGACTCGAAGATGCCGGTGTAGCCGCCGCCAACCGTGTACGACGGCTGGTTCGGGTCGGACGTGTTGACGGTGCCGCCCTGGCCGACCGACACGGCGGTTTCGGTGGGGAAGCTGTTGGCCGGGTTGTTGTAAGTCACGGTGCGGTTGGACGTATAGGTGATGCTGAAAATAGACCGGAACGGCGACCAGGCCGGGTACACATCGTCATAGGAGTTGCCGGCGGTGCTGGTCTGGCCCGCGTTGTCATCCGTGTTCAGCTTGATGGCGGCGTTGGGGTTGCCGTTCGGCTCGGCGATGCCTTCCGGCGTGATGGCTTCCTGATAGACCGCCGTCACCTGGTAGAAGTACTCCGACCCAGTCTGGACATTGGTATCCACAAAGGTCAGGCCGCCGTTCCCGTTGGGCGCGACATTCGCGGCATAAGGCACGATCCCTTCGTTGCCGCCGCCGGAGTTATTGGGAGTGTTGTCCGAGGTCGGGCCGCCGGGGCTGCGGTAAACGTTATACGCGACGGGCCGCCCCAGATTGTTGTTGTTGTTCGGCTGGTCAGCCGTCAGCGTGATCTGCGGCTGGCCGTTGACAACGTCGCCAATCGCTCTGATGTTCGCCGGTGCAGTGTCGGTGCCGGTGCCGACCAGGATGCCGAAGCCGCTGCTGGGGCTGGCCTGGGTGCCGGTCCCGGAAGGGGTTGAGGAATAAACGTCAATCCCCTGGACGATCGGGTTCCCCTTGGCGGGGTTCGTCTGGGTGAACCGCAGGAAGATGTGGCCGGTCTGGATCGTGTCGCCCTGGGCGTCCACATACCCAGGGCGCCCCTGGGCATCGACAACAGACGGCCCGTAAGGCGCGGTCACGCTGCTGCGGAGAAGGACGGCCTTGTTCTGGGCGCCGGCGAGGGCGAAGATGTCAATGTTTGGCGTCTGCTGGCCGTTGATGGGGACGGTGAGCCGCCGCCCGTTGACGGTCAAGTTGAACAGGCGCGCGCCGGCCGCCGTGCTGGTGGGGTCCAGGAAGTGCAGGATCAGCGTGTAGGGCACGCCGGGCGTCAGGTTCGGGATGTCGTAGCTGAAGGTCGAATCCGAACGGTCCGTCGCATAGATCCCAGGCGGCGCGATCGGGTCGCCCGACGTGTCAAACGGCCCCGGCTGCGTTTCCACCCCGCCGGGGGGCGCGGAGGCGCCGGTGAAGAACTCGTCGTTCACATAGGGGAGAACCGGAGGACCAGTAGCATTATTAAGCTTGCCGGCGTTGATCTGGTACAGGGGCGTCAGGAACGGGTCGGGCGTGGTCGCGATCTCGGACGAGCGCTGACTTTCGCCGACGGGGTCCACGATCCGCGCCGCCTGGACGTAGTAAATGTCGTGCGGCGCGGTCGGGCTGGCGCCGCGCGCAAAGGCCAGGTACTCGAAGCCGGGCGTGGGGTTAGTAAACTGGTTCCGGGTGTTGAAGCTCCAAGCCGGGCCGAAGTTGTCCGTGCCAGCCGCCGTGATCGCGCCGACGCGCCCGTTCACCGCCTGCGCGGCCAGTCGTGTCGGCACGACGCCGAAGCCCAGCCCGCGCGTACCGCCGCCCAGCAGGAAGATGGAACGCAGACCGTTCGGATCAGGCGTATTCGTCAACGACTGGGACTGGTTCGGGTCCTGGACCATGGGCGTACCGTTGACGTTCGGCGGGTTGGGGCCGAACGAGTTCTGCGAGTTGTTGGTCACGCTGGAAGCCGTGGAAGCGAAGGCGATGAACTGCCCGTCTTTGGACCAGGCCGGGTCGGTGTCGTCAGCGGGGCCGTCCGTCAGCTTACCCGGCAGGGACACGTTGTTGGGGTCGAAGCCGCCGGACGTGGTGAACAGGAAGTAAAGGTGGAAGTGGCCGGCATTAGTGCCGGTGACGCTGTGCGCGGAAAACACAAGCTCACTGTCGTTGTTGGGCGAAAAGGCCGGGCGCTGCACCTGATCAAAGCCGGTGGCCGGCGTCCCGCTGCCGTCCGGGTTCGGGCCGCGCATGGTCATCGAAACGATGCCGCCCTTGCTCGGATCGGGCTGCGAAACGTTCAAGAACTGCTGGCTGTTGTTGTTCAGCCCAACCAGTATGCTGAAGGAGAACTGGTTGAGGACGTACAGGTTCTGCGTTCCGGGCGACTGGGCATCGGAAATAAAGGCCAGCTTGCCGTCATTAGCAGAGAGCGTCGGGAAGAACTCGCCGCTGCCCGTAGTGCTGGTGGTGATCTGGTAAGCCTCGCCGCCGTTGACGGAGATCGCCCACAGGTGGAAGCGGCCGTCCGGCTGGATATTGCCGTTTTCGGTGCGGTTGGAGGAGAACACCAAAAACGTCTCGTCCGCCGACCAGACCGGGGTCAGGTTGGTCGGGGCCAGCGTGTTCGCTGGCTGGAAGAAGGGCGGATTGGCCGGGTTGTTGCCGATGCTGCCGTCCGGGTTCCGGAAGCCAACCAGCGGCTGAAAAGCGGGCGGAGGGTTGTTGACATCGAACGTCTGCACCGCGCCGGGAATGGGGACGGTGTTGCTGCCCGAAGCGGCGCCCGCGCGGAGCGCACCGGGGCGCAGCAGGCCGTGCGGGAGCAGGACGCGGCCGTTCGGCGTCCGCTGGAGGCCGTCGTTCGCTGAGACGCCGCCGGGCGCGGCGGCGCGAACCTGGGAGGTGTGCAGGGATGCCATGAGAGCAAGCACCTGTCCCAAACCGTCCTGCCCCATCCGCGGCGCCGCCGAGGCCGCAAGGGGCGTCAGAGCAGCCAGGAAGGCCAGAAGGCACAGGAACAGTGAAATACGGATGGCGCGAGAAGCGCTGGAAACAGTGCGTGAAGCGTTCAAAGGGTACAACCTCCCTGGTTGTGCATGGAGCCGCGCGGCGTTCGTTGGGAAAGCCTCAGACCGGGACCTTATCAAGCGACGGGTGTCATTAAGACGGGTGTCATTAAATCGTTGTTCGAGAAATGTGGCACGGAAGTGTCATGAAATAGCATGGCGGGGATGAAACGGCAGCGGGTCGAATTCGCCCGTCGCTCAGGTGTGATCAGGCTCGGAATGCTCCGAGCCTGATTGATTATAACACACCGGCTGATTTTTGGCAATATGATTCTTTATGAATAATTTGAAACCCGCAAAATTAATCTGCCCGTAACATTGGACACCGAAATGCAGGCCTTCACGCTGCATTTCCCCCTATCCGCCGGGACAGCGCGCTTTCGCGGACGAAAATCAGCGCCAGCAGCGTACCCAAAGAAACCAGAATGGAAGCGGCGACGAACGGCGCGATGTGGCCTACCCGGCCATAGATCTGCGTCCCGACCAAGCCGCCCAGCAGAAGGCCCGCCCCCTGCGCCGTGCTGACAGCGGCGAAGATCGTGCCACGCTGCCGCTCCCCACCCAGAGACGTCAGCAGCGCCAGCCAGGCAGGGAAAGCGAGCACGAAGCCCGCTCCCAGGATGCCCGATGCTACCATGAAGCCCGCGATCCCCGCGCCGAGGTGGTGCAGGATGGGGATACCCCAGATGCCCAGCGCACACAGGAGAAAGCCAAGCCGGACGCAACGGGTCTTACCCCAGGTATCCGCGAGATGTCCGGCAGGCACGGCGATGGCGGCGATGCCCAGCATCGGCCCCAGCACCAGCAGGCCAAAGGCGCTTTCCGACAGGCCGTACTCATCCAGCGCAAACTTTTTGACCAGCAGCGAGATGCAGCCGATGCCCAAGAACGTCACAAAAGCCAGCGCCAGGAACTGCGGCACCGACTTCAGCGCGGCGGCAAACCCGTCCCATGTCATCGTCTCCTCATGCGTAGCCGGACTGTTCCGGTCCTCAGACGCCGCCGGGCTGTTCTGGCGCGGGAGCCGCCCCCGCACACCGAGGGCCGCGATGAGCGCGATCCCGAACAGGACACTGGCAAGGATAAATGACGGAAAGTAGTACTCCGGCTGGTGGCTCGGCAGAACTGGGGGCGGGCCGGCCGGCAGCGCGGCGAGTGGGTGCGGGGGGTGTCCATGCCCGAGCGGGCGGTGCAGCGCCCCATGAAGGCCATGTCCAACCGAATGCATCCCCGATTTAAGGCTGTGACCCAACCCGTGGAACGTGTCCCCCAACGTCGCCTGGTGGGTGAACAGCTTGCCGAAGTGGTCGTCCACAAACCCGCCAACGAGAAAGCTCAGGGCCAAGCCAAGCATATATACGACGTTCAACGCCCCCATCGCCGAGCCGCGCCTTTTCTCATCGACCACATCTCCAACATAGGCGTAGAGAGCAGGCCAGAGCGCGGCCTGTCCTAATCCGTCCAGCGCGCGCAAAAAGCCGAAGACCAGCAGAGTAATGACGGCGGTTGTTGCTAGGGGATCGTACTTCGTCGAGATCAGAATCAGCGGCGTGAAAACGGAGATGGCCGCCCCGCCCAGCATCAGCGGTCTGCGCCCGAACTTGTCCGACAGTATTCCAAGCGGTGACTTGAACAGGACCTCGCTGACGAAAAATGGGACCATGAGAAACCCGTAGATGCCTGGCATGATCTTCAGCCCCGTCATGAAGTAGATCGGTAGGGCCGAGTTGTTCAGAATAGAAATCCCCAGCTCGGCGCAGGCCGCGATCAGCACGACCGGCATCACAGCGGCGAGCCACTTGCCGGACCGGGCAGGGGCGAGGGGCGCGGCGGCGTCAGTCGGCGCGGGGTATGCCTTGGCATTTGGCTCTGGGAGGGACTGGCTCATGGGTTGTTCCAATGACTTCGGAGGGCGCGATAAATCGCGCCCTACAACAAAACTTCGCGCCCGGTCTCGGCGGACTCGTACAGCGCGTCCAAAAGGCGTGTCACCAGCAGGCCCTGCTCACCGGGCACGGGCACGGGCGCGTCGTCGGCCAGCGCCTGGACGAAGGCGCGAAGTTCGGCCTCATGGGTGCCGACGCGGGGCAGAAAAACGGGCGTCGTGTCGGTCAGTGTGCCGCTTTCCTCGCGGAACAGGCGCGTCTTGCTGTCATCTGACGGGTAAAGCTGCGCGCCGCCCTCCATCCCCAGCAGGGTCGTGTGGAACTGATTCTCGGCGATGTTGGCGGCAAACGACGACTCCAGCGACAGCGCCGCGCCGCCCTTGAACCGGATAAAGCCTGCCGCGAAGTCCTCGACGGTGAACGTCTTGGGGTCCCATTGGCCCATCAGACCCAGCACACCCTCGCGCGTCCCGAACTTGGCGTAAGTTTGGCCCGTCACCGACACGGGTTCGGGGTGTCCCATCAGCCACAGGGTCAGGTCGAGGATGTGGACGCCGATGTCAATCAGCGGCCCCCCGCCCTGCTTGTCTTTCTGCGTGAACAGGCCCCAGCCGGGGATGCCGCGCCGCCGCAGGGCGTGGGCGCGGGCATAATAAATCTCGCCCAGCCTGCCGTCGTCAATAAAGCGCTTCACGGCCTGGGCGCCGGCCCCGAAGCGCACGTTGAGCGCCACCCCAAGCTGCTTACCGGCCGCCCGCCCCGCCGCGACCATTTCCGCCCCTTCCTGGGCGTTGACGGCCAGCGGCTTCTCGCAAAGGACGTGCTTGCCCGCCGCCAGCGCGTCCACGACGGGCTGCTTGTGGAGGTAGTTGGGTGTGCAGACATCTACGGCGGCGATCTCGTCCATCTCCAGCATCTTCCGGTAGTCGGTGAACGTGTGCGCGATGCCGAACTTCTCCGATGCCGCGCGCAGAGCTTCCTCGTTGATGTCGCAGACGGCGACGATGCGCGCCAGACCCTCGTCCTGCATCTTCTGATAGGCCGGCAGATGCGCCCCCTGCCCAATATAGCCCGTGCCGATGATCGCGATCCCGATAGGTTTCGCCATGTCCGAGTCCTGCTTCGCCCATGCGTTCAATGCTGCTGACGGTCTATTCGCCGCCCGCGCCGTCTTTTCCTGCCTGGGCAAAAAAGAAAACGCCCCCGGTATCAGCCGACGGGCGTTTTCTCAATTTCCGAGTGTGCGTTCTCGCATTTCAACATGTGCATTTCGGAAGTCGCGGGGCGCGCAGCGCCAGCAGAGGTCGGAACCGGCGCAGCGTTTGGTCTCTGATGGACCGCGTCCGCTGCCATCGGGAGCGATGATGACGAACCAAGACGGGCACATCCGTGGCCGTCGCCGTCAGCCCCAAGTAAAAAAGAGCCGCCAGAGCCAGATAAATACACAAGATTTCCAAGACCACCGCCGCTGTCCCACACTTTCCGACCCCGGTCAAGGCGCCGGTGTCATTGTAATGGTTATCTCACAGAATAGCCTGGGTTGAACGTTTAAACATCGGCGGCGCTGGAGGCCGGCAGCAGGACAGGTGTCCGGTCGGGCATGTGCCAGTCGCTTTCCAAATACTCGGTCCAGACGCGGTCGTAGACGCTAATCGTTTGCCGACCGATGGTGTGCCAGTTGAACGTCGTTTGGACCCGCTCGTAGGCGGCTTCGACCATCCGCGCCGCCGTGTCCGGCTCGTGCAGCAGCTTCAGCAGGCCGTCGGCCAATGAGTTCGGGTTGCCGGCGTAGGTGGTGATGCCGGTGACATTGTTCTCGACCACTTCCGGCAGGCCGCCGGCATCGGAGACGACGACGGGGACACGGGCAGCCATCGCTTCCAGGGCGACAATGCCGAACGGCTCGTACAGGCTTGGAAAACAGGCGATGTCAATGATGCTGTAGATCTTCATCAGGTCGTCGTCGGGGACAAACCCGGCGAAGTAGACGTGCCGCTCCATGCCGAGATACGCGGCCAGGTTGACCAGGTGCTCTCGATGGCCGCCGCCGCAGACAAGCAGCTTGGCGTCGTGGTAGCCCCAGCGCACTTTCGGCAGCGACTCGATCAGGACCTGGACGCCCTTCTCGCGCACCATGCGGCCGACGAAAAAGATGATCTTTTCCTCAGGCGCGGCGTAGCGGGCGCGGAAGGCGGCTTTTTCGGCGGGCGTGAAGTCCGGCAGCCTGAACTTGGCCGCGTCCACGCCGTTCGGAATGACGTCCATCTTGTCCCAGGGCGTGTGCAGGGCGTGCTGGCACTCGCGCTTCATGAACTCGGTGCAGACGATGACGCGCCAGGCCTCGTTCTGGAGCTGTCCCTCGACCGAGTTGATGTACTCCTGGGTCGGACCTTTGATGCCGCTGTTGCGGCCATATTCGGTGGCGTGGATGGTGGCGACGAGCGGCAGGTGGTACTTGTGCTTGAGCGCGGCGGCGGCGAAGTGGGCGAGCCAGTCGTGGGGGTGGAGCAGGAGCGGCTGCCCGTCGCCCTTGTCGAGCAGGCTGGCGACCAGCGTGTCGGCACGGGACAGCATGGCGTCGTTCAGAAGCTGGATCCAGTGGATAAAGTCGTTGCCCGGTCCCGACGGCGTGACGCGGTAAAGGTAGATGCCATCCTCGACCTCCTCGGCAGCGGCGCCGGGGTGTTCGCAGGTGACGACATGGACCTCGATGTTCTGCTTGACGAGCGCATGTGCCAGGTCATACACATGGCGCGAGATGCCGCCGACGATCTTGGGAGGATACTCCCAGCTCAACATGATGACGCGCATGGTCTTTGTGTGGTCTCCTTATACGGCCCCCACCCTTGCCCCTCCCCCGTTCCGGGAGAGGGGTAAGAACAGAGCCAGTAGGCTTCTATTCTGGTGACTTTGGGAATTATGTGGTGTGCGTTCTTCGGGATAATTTGGTGTCTTACAGACACAGCCTCCGCCGCTATCGAAATTCGTTGCTACCGAAACGCTGCGGCGTCCGGCCCCATCAATGCGGATCGTTGTAACAGCTTTTTGATCGTCCAGCCATCATCGTGCGTCCCGTGCTGGAAATCACGACAGGCGGCCTCAATCAGACCGGCCCACCAAAGGGGCGTGATCAAGGCCCATTCTTCCGGTTCCAATGGCGACACCTCGGCATACCCGTAGATGACCTCATCATACTTGCCGCGCCAGGAAAGCGCGAAGTCGCCAACACGATGGTCCCAATGGGCAAGTTCAAAGTCAAGGATGCCGCAAAGACGACCATCGATGAAGCGAGGGTTCCACGGGGTGAAGTCGCCATGGATCACAATGCCAGGCCGGCTTTGGAGATGAAGACCCTCTATCCTCTTGCGGGCGCGCTCTAGGTGCCATCGAAGGATACGGATTTCTTCCGAGTACCCCTGCTCATTCCTGCTCAGGACATCATCCAGTGCCGGGTCGGCAAGAATCTCCTCGCATCGCCGCCACCCTACCCGTTGCCCAAGATCCTCGATTTGGGCTAGGTCGGCATGAGATTGCGCGAGGAGACGGCCACGCGCACGCTGCTCAACAATCGGGCCATGCGTCGAGGATGGCTCACCGGGAAGGAAAGTGGCGAGGCTCCAGATATGCCCTGCCAGTTCCGTCGGCCCTTCGACCGTGGGCGCGACGGGCCATCCCAGCGCCGCGAGACGTGCGACCAGGCGCACCTCGTAGTTAATCGAGGCGCAACCAACCGATTCAGCCGACTGCCACCAGCGGCGCAGAACCAATTGTTCGCGTCGCGATTCGACGAGCCAGTGCTGGTTGAGTCTGCCGCCGAGTGGAGCGACAAATCGGACGCCGAAGTGGGTAAGTATTTCGTCATTTGGCTGCATCGGCATTCATTTTTGTCACGCATCTTGCCGGGACAGTCCTAATCTTTACCCCTCTCCCGCTTGCGGGGGAGGGGCAGGGGTGGGGGCTGCTTCCGCCCGGTGCCCGATGTCGGTCCGGTAGTGCATGTGGTCGAAGGCGAGGTTCTTGACGGCGGCGTAGGCGCGGGCACGGGCCTGGGTGAAGTCGTCGCCGAGGGCCGTCACGCCCAGCATGCGCCCGCCGGCCGTCACGACCCGGCCCTCTTCGTCGAGCTTCGTCCCAGCGTGGAAGGCGACCACATCCGACAGATGCGCGACCTGTTCCAAGCCGTCAATGGGCAGCCCCGTGGCATACGCGCCGGGGTAGCCGCCTGATGCCAGGACGACGCAGACCGCGCTCTGCGGCTTCCAGCGCACCTGGACTTCATCCAGATGGGCGTCGGTGACGCCTAGCAGAATGTCCACCAGGTCCGTTTCCAGCAGGGGCAAGACGACCTGCGTTTCCGGGTCGCCGAAGCGGCAGTTGAATTCCAGCGTCTTGAGCGCGCCGTCTTTGGTGACCATAATGCCCGCGTACAGCACGCCTTTGTAGGGGATTCCGGACTCGCGGATGGCTTCCACGGCGGGCCGTAGAATTTGCTCCACCGCCTGCTGGTACAACTCGGGGGTTACAAGCGGGACGGGGGCGTAGCAGCCCATCCCGCCCGTGTTCGGGCCTTCGTCATTGTCGAGCGCACGCTTGTGGTCCTGGACCGGAATCATGGGTACGATGGTGGTGCCGTCGGTGAAGGCCATGAGGGAGGCTTCCTCGCCCTCCAGGAACTCCTCCACGACGACCGTGTCGCCGGATGCGCCGAAGACGCGCTCCTGCATGATCTGCGACAGCGCCTCCTGCGCCTCCGCCTCCGTGCGGCAGATGAAAACGCCCTTGCCCGCCGCCTCGCCGTCGGCCTTCACCACCAGGGGCGCGTCAGCCTGGGCCTGAAAGTGGGAGCGAACATAATATGAGGCCGCCTCGAAAGACGTGAACGCGGCAAAGTAAGCCGTTGGGATGTTGTAGCGCAGCATCAGCCCTTTGGCATACGCCTTCGAGCCTTCCAGCAAGGCCGGCTCTCGGGCCGGGCCGAAGATTCGCAGGCCGCGCTGCTCGAACAGGTCCACGATGCCGCCGATCAGCGGCACTTCCGGGCCGACCACGGTCAGGTCAATGCCGTTCTCGATGGCGAACTGGAGCAGGGCGTCGCTGTCGGTGATCGCCATCGGCACGCACTCCGCCAGCTTCGCGATCCCGGCGTTGCCCGGCGCGCAGTAGATCCGGCTGACCTGCGGACTCTGCGCCAGCTTCCAGACCAGCGCGTGCTCACGCCCCCCGCCGCCGATCACCAGAACTTTCAACATTCCTCTTCTTCCCTAGAAGTTTCCCTAAAACCCGGTCGGCTCATCCGTGCGCGTCGTGTCGAGGTCCACAAATTTTGCGAACTCAGGCATGAAGCCGACCTTGACCATGCCGGTTGGCCCGTTCCGATGCTTGCCGACGATGATCTCCGTTTCCTCCATTGCTACCCGCTCCGGCCTCTCTCCACCCTCACCCTCGACATTGAAGGCTTCCTTCATCTTATAATACGCTTCGCGGTACAGGAAGCAAACCATGTCGGCCTCCGCCTCGATGGAACCGCTGTTATGGGCCACGATGCCGTTCGCCAGAAAATTCGCGCAGCCCGGAACGGTAAGGTCAAATACTTCTTCCTCGCCCGCCGGGGTGATGCTCTTGATCTCCTCCCAGAGCAGATCGCTGTTCGCCCACACGCCCAAAAGCTCGTCTTTAAGGCTTTCAGCGAACTTGGCGCAGATGTCGCGGCGCGGCCTTTTACCCTGTGGCTTCCAATAGAGTCTTGGCCCGACTTCCCGCTTGCGCCCCTGCTGACGCAAATGCTTAGACTTGTCAAATAGCAGATCGGAGACTTCGGGCGGCAGGCCGAACAGGCTGCCATTGGTGACGCTCTCCGGCAGTTCAGCAGTCATGCACTCCAAAAGCGCGCCTTTGCGCCCGCCTGGCCTGACGGCGGCGGCAAAACGCCGCAAGTTGTCCGCAAAGCCGGCAACCGAGATGCGGTAGAGAAGCTGCGTCGACTTGGCGCTGCGGTAGCCGTCGTTAATGGTCGCGATGATCCCAAGACGCAGAAGCAGAAACTGTACGTCCTCGGCCAGTCGGCGGCTGACGGTATCAAAGTGGACGAACCAGCCACGCCCCGTTGTGTGTTTCACACAACCATCGGCAGACAAGTAGCCCGCGAGGAATTGGCTTGCGCCGGTTTGCCCTGCCTCCCAGACCCAGTCCGGGACATGCTTGGTGCTATCTTTCTGCCCAAGAACGCCAAGACAGCGCAGCCATTCTCGTAAGGGATTTCCATAAGGCTTGCCGTAGCCGTTCTCATACAGACAGCGGAAATCGCCTTCCTGATAACCGTCATAGCGCTTCTTTTCCCGCCAGGTGACTTCGGGGAAATTCTGCTTTACGATGCCAATGGCATCTTGGACAACAACGGGGTCTGAGCCGCAGAAGCCAACTGCACGGTGCGTTTGAAATGTGCCGTCGCCGACGAGGTAGCCGAGTAGACGGCATAAGTCAGCACGGTCAAGCTTCTCCACGCCATGCTCCGGCAGGCGCATGGCCGTCGCGATGATGTCGCCCGGATGCAACTCATCCAGACGCTTCCAGCCTTGCGCCGTCAGCAGCGGGTGGTTGGCCGTGGCAGTGATGCTACGCCCGGTGCGGGTTTTGAGCGTGAAGACCGGCTTGACGCCCGTGGACCAAACGCGCTCGACCTCAAACGGGCGCACCTTCTGCCGGCTGTCCATCGCCAGAACGCGGTCCCCAGATGGGATGTCGCGGATCGGCACCAACTTTCCGGTCGCCGCGTCCACCAGGCGCGTGTCGCCGACGACGCACTCCCGCAGGTCACTCAGCATGGGCCGTTTGTTTTCGCGGCTCTCGACGGCCCGCGAAAGCTGGGACAGGGCAACAACAGGGACTTTCAGCTCACGGCCCAGCGATTTTAAGCCGCGCGCAATCTCGCCAATCTCCTGAACCCGGTTTTCTGTCCGGCGATGGGAGCGCATGAGCTGCAAATAGTCCACGATGATCAGGCCCAGCCCGTTATGCTCGGCCATCAAGCGGCGGCACTTGGCGCGCATCGTGAGGGCAGACGTATCGGTGGCGTCATCAATAAAGATGGGCGCCTCGTACATACCCTGGACCACGTTCGCCAGCTTGGTCCACTCGTCCTCGCTCAGATGCCCCGTCCGCAGCTTGTGCGAGTTGACCTGCGCCTGCGAGCACAGCATACGCAGGGCAAGCTGCTCCTTGGACATTTCCAGCGAGAAGATCGCGACCGGCTTGTGCTCCTTAATAGCGACATGTTCAGCTATTGACAGACACAGACTAGTTTTCCCCATGGAAGGGCGTGCAGCCACAATGATTAAGTCCGTGTTTTGCAGGCCCGACGTGATCATGTCGAAGTCGTGGATGCCGGTGGACAGGCCGGAAATGCGCGACTTCATCTCGCTAAGTTCTTCGGCCTTGTCATAGACCGCCAGCAGCAGAGTCCGTAGGGGGGAGAAATATGCGACGGCGCGCTGTTGGGAGACGCCGAAGATGGAGCGCTCGGCTTCGTCCAGCACTTCGCCGACATCTTCCACTTCACCGCGCGCCGAGCCGATGATCTCCAAAGAGGCGGAGATTAGGCGGCGCAGGGTCGCCTTTTCCTCGACGATCTTGGCGTAATATTCGACATTGGCCGCCGTGGGAACGGTGTCAAAGAGGGCGGCGAGGTAAGCCATGCCGCCGATGGCGTCCAGTTGGTCCCGGTTCTTGAGTTCATTCGGCACCGTCACCAGGTCAATCGGCTCGTCGCGCTCGGCGAGGAACGTGATGACATCGAAAAGCGTTTGGTGGTTCTCTCGGTAGAAGTCTTCGCGATCGAGAATCTCGAAGACCTTTTCGACGGCGGTCCGCTCAATCAGCATCGCGCCGAGCGTGGATTGCTCCGCTTCGATTGAGTGCGGAGGGACATACGCGCCAAGCGGCCCGCCGCCATTGCCGTTGCCGCCGAAGGCATTGCCTCCGAAGCCGCCATTGCCGTTGCCGCCGTTATAGCCGCCGTTGCGGCCTGTTTTGTAATCGTTGCGTTCAGGCATGGGAGGAGGTCCGGGGCGCGTCTATGCTGGGAAGAACGCGCCCCGAGGCGGCAGGTCTATTCGGCGATGACGGCGACTTTGAGGGGGACAGTGACGTCGCGGTGCAGTTTGATCGGCACGTCGTACTCGCCGACAGCCTTGATGGGGTCAAGGAGGCCGACCTTGCGCTTGTCCAGCTTGATGCTGAGGTCGCGCTCGACCGCCTCGGCGATGTCGCCCGCTGTGATGCGGCCATACAGGCGGCTGTTCTGGCCGGCCTTCACGGTGAGGGTGACGGTCTTGTCGTTGAGCTGTTCCGCTGTCCGGTCGGCCTCGGACCGCAGCCGCTCGGTGCGGCGCTCTTCCAGGGCGTGTTTGGTCTGGAGGTTTTTGAGCGCGCCGCCGGCGGCCTCGATGGCGAGTTTACGAGGGTATAAGTAGTTGCGGGCGTAGCCGTCGGCGACGGTGACGACCTCGCCTTGTTTGCCCTGGTTGGCGATGTCTTGCAGTAGTATGACTTTCATGGTGCGTTTTTCCTTTGTGTGTGTCGTGTTGATGTAAAAGACGAGTCCCCCCTGCCCCCAATAATGGGGAAGCCGGAAGGAACATGGCAGATGCCCCTCCGGTTCTGTTCCGACTCCCCCATTATTGGGGGCGGGGGGTCTCACTTCGACTGCCGACGGTATTCCAGCCCGATCAGTCCGCCGGCATGGCGGTTCAAGTTCTCACCGCCGATGATGAGGCCGAGTTCGGGGGCCAGCATCAGGACTCCCTTGGCGTCTACATGGTAGTTGTTCGGGTCGTAAACGTCCAGGGAAAGCGTCGTGCGCCGGCCCAGGCCGATGTCGCCGCCGACGGAAAGCTTCGAGGCGTAAAGCCCCGCGCGAGCATCCACCTTGCCGTCCGTTCCCAGCCCCTGCCCGGCCTGCAAGATCAGCTTGTTCGCGCCCGCGAAGTCATAGATGCCCGCCCGCACGAAGGTGACGGGGGCGACGCTCAGGGGCACCACGGCGTCAATGTCGGTGCGGAAACGCCGGTCGCGCGTGTTGACGACCGCCTCCACGCGCGGCAGGTAATACGGAGCGCCTAACGCGGGAGCGGGGGTCGTCTTGACCGTCGGTGTCCCGCCGGGGACGATCACTGTCGGCCCGCCGGGGATGACCACGGCAGCCGTCTTGGGGCGGACGCCGGCCAGCTTGTTCAGGCGCTCGATCAGCAGCGTCGCCTGCCCGCTGCTGGCGGCGATGTTGGCGACCGTCTCGCGTAGGTTGCTTTGCACCTTCGGGTCGCCGGTCAGGGACTGGAAATTGCCCGCGATGGCGTTGAACTTGGCCGTGGTCGCCGTCAGGTTATCCGTCGTCGCCTTCAGATTGGCGACTGTCGCCGTCAGGTTCTGCGTGACGCCGCCTTTGAGGGCCTCGTTCGTTTGGCCCGTGATGCCCGCGACCGCCGAGGTCGTGTCATTGAGGTTATGCACAATGGCGGCGATCTGGCTGCGGTTCTCGCGTGTCGTATCCCGGATCGAGGCCGTGGTGGCGGCGATGTTGTTCAGCGAGACCTGCGCCCCGGACTGCGTCTGTCGCAGCAAGGTCTGCACCTGGGCATTGTCCGAAAGGAGCAAGCCGTTGAGTCGGTCGGTCAGCTTCAGACCGTTGGCCGAAGCGGCATTGATGTTGCCGACGGTCTGCTGCAAGCCGCCCTGAATCTTCGGGTCGCCGGCCAGCTTGTTGGCCGTGTCCAGCAGGCGGTCCACTTTCCGGGTCGTCTGCGTCACCTGGTCGAGCAGCAGCGTCGCCTTGTCAAACGAGGCCGTCAGGTCTCCCGACCGTTCGCCGGTCAGGTTTTCGCCTTCATGTACGTTGTCGTTGGGTCGTGCGGCGGCATCGGCAGGCGGCACGACAATGACCGTCCCGCTCGTGCCGAGCAGGGGCGTGGTGATTGTGAACTTCGATCCGCGCGGGATGCGGACAGGCGCCCCGTTCAGAGTATCCCGAATCTGGAGCTTCAGATCGGCCTGCTGCGCGGGCGTGAGCCGGACGCGCTGCACCTTGCCGATCTGCACCCCGGCCAGCGTCACCGGCGTTTCCGCCGTCACCCCTTTGGCGTCGTCGAACAGGACGTCGAAGGAGTAGGTGTTGTTGGCCGCCAGGCTGCCGCGCAGGAAAACGACCATGCCGGCGAACAGGGCCACCGCCAGCACGAACACAATGCCCACCCCGCCCGCGTTTCCCAGAGTCCTCATAACACCTCAAGTCGTTGTGTGCCCCCCCTGCCCCCGATTCTGGGGGAGTAGGATGGAGAGGGCCTGTTCTTCTTTTCTTCTCTGGCTCCCCCGTCGGGTGCAGTTGCGCCAGAATTAGGGGCCGAGGGGCATCCCTTATTGGGGGCCGAGGGGCATCCCTTACCGCCGCGCAACCTCGATCGGTCCCTGCGAACGGCCCTCGATGAACTGGCGGACGATCGGGTTGTTGGACGCCTGAATCTCCTGCGGCGTCCCCGTCGCCAGCACCTGCCCATCGTGGATCATGGCGATCTTGTCGCTGATCCGAAAGATGCTCGGCAGGTTGTGCGAGACGACGATGCTGGTGACGCCCAGCTTGTCGCGCATCTGCATGATCAGTTCGTCCACCACGCTCGAAATGACTGGGTCCAGCCCCGACGTCGGCTCGTCGTAGAGCAGGATCTCGGGCGACATGGCGATAGCCCGCGCTAGGCCGACGCGCTTGGCCATGCCGCCGGAAAGCTGCGAGGGGTACATGCTCTCTGTCCCCGGCAAGCCCACCAGGGCCAGCTTCTCGGCGACGATCTTCTTGATCTGGTCCCCTGGCAGCTTGCGGCGGCGGCGCAGGCCGAAGGCGACGTTCTCGAACACGGTCAGCGAGTCGAACAGGGCGGCGTACTGGAACACCATGCCCATGCGCTCCCGAACGCGGTTCAATTCGGTCTCGCGCATCCCGACGATCTGCGCGTCGCCGATGCGTATCTCGCCGCTGGTCGGCGCGGTCAGCCCGCCCATGCAGTGCAGCACGGTGGTCTTGCCGGACCCGGACATGCCCATGACGCATAGAATCTCGCCGGGTGCGACCCCCAGCGTCACGCCTTTGAGGATCTGCTTGCCGGGGACGGCATAACGCAGATTCTTGACCTCGATCCAGGCCGGCTCGTGCCATTCGCCGCCGTCCTGCGTCTCGGCGTCTGCTGTCAGGGCATAATCCGTCAAAACGTCGTCACCTGGCTGAACATGAAGTACGTCATGACAAAGTTGGCGATGTAAATCAGCACAATCGAAAGGACGACGGCGTTGGTCGTCGCCCGCCCCACTTCGGTCGCCCCGCCGCGCGTCGCCAGGCCCTGGTGACAGCCGACCAGGGTGATGATCAGCCCGAACACCACTGTCTTAAAAATGCCCTTCAAGAAATCCATTGGGTCCAGGAACTGCTTCATGGAGTTCAGGTAGGTCGCCGGCAGCACCCCCTGGGTGTTCGAGAGCAGGTAGCCGCCAAGGATGCCGGCGGCGTCGGCCAGCGCGCAGACCAGCGGCACCATGATGACGGCGGCCAGGATGCGCGGCACGACCAGGTACTGGATCGGGCTGACGGCCAGCGCGCGCAGGGCGTCAATCTGCTCCGTCACTTTCATCGTGCCCAACTCGGCAGCGATGGCCGAGCCGGCGCGGGCCGCGACGACCACGCCGGTCAGGACCGGCCCCAGCTCACGCGAGATGGCAAGCGCGACAACCGCCCCGGTGAAGCCCTCCGCCCCGTACTGCTTCAGGAAGGGCGCAAAATAAAGCGCCAGAACGGCGCCCGACGTAGAGGACGTCAGCAGGGCGATGGCAACCGAGTTGACGCCGAGCGAGGCCATCTGCTCGGTCAGGTCCCGGAGGTCGATCCCGCCGCGCAAGGCTTTGACCGCCTGGCCGAGCAGGATCAAAATCTCGCCCAAATAGACGAACACGGTCGTGAACGGGTTCAGGATCGTCTTGAATGCGGCCTCGCCGAAGGGCGCGGGCGCCGCCGCCGGGGCGGGCGCTACCGTGGTTTGGTTCGCCATAAAACGACAATCAAAGAACAGTGCGTGTGCGGACAAGCGGGCTGAAATCCGCTACAGTATACTGGCAAAGGGGGGGCAGAGTCAAGTTGCCGGGCCGAGCCGCGGGCTGTGGGGGGGTTACTCGGTTTTCGCGGGCGAATAAATTCGCGGCAACAAAAGCACGAAGTCCGCCTGCGCGGACTAAGAACTTCGACCCTAACCTGCGAAGGCAGGTTTCGTGAACTTGTTGCCGCGAATTTATTCGCCCGCAAAACAGGAATCGCGCGCGTCCGAGTGGAACTCTCCCCCCATGCTCACCAATGACCAAGTGTTGCAAATTTTCAAGGACTCCGGCGCGCTGCTGGAAGGCCATTTCCTGCTGGCGTCGGGCTACCACAGCGCCGTTTATCTGGAAAAATTTCAAGTGCTGCAATTCCCCCGCTACGTCGAAACGCTTTGCAAGGAGATTGCCGAGCGGTTCGCGGGCGACGAGGTGCAGGTGGTGGTCGGCCCGACGACGGGCGGCGTCCTGCTGGCCTACGAGGTCGCCAAGAATTTGGGGGTGCGCGGCATCTTCGCCGAGCGCGGCGACGACGGCCAGGGCCGCGTCCTGCGCCGGGGCTTCGAGATCAAGGAGGACGAGAACGTCCTGCTCGTAGATGACATCCTGACCACGGGCGGCAGCGTCCGGGACACAATGCAGGTGGTCGAGGGCTACCGGGGCAACCTCGTCGGCATCGGCGTCCTGGCTGACCGCAGCGGCGGGGCTGTGGACTTCGGCGTCCCCCTCGAAGCCCTGCTGCGCCTGGACGTGGAAAAGTTCGCCCCCGACGCCCTCCCCGACTGGCTCGCCGCCATCCCGCTGACAGAGCGCGGCAGCACTCGTCATCTGAACAACAAATAAGCGTTCTCATGCACTCGCTTACCTACGTCATGGGACAAAGGCGGGAGTTAGATTATGGACAAACAAACACTTGTAGCAGAAATCAAGCGAGTTGCCGAAGCCATGCAAACCCAGTCTCTTAGCCGAAGCACGTTCCAAGAGCAGGGCACAATCAGTGCGGCAACTGTCGAGGCAACATTCGGCTCATGGAACGAAGCCGTTAAAGAGGCAGGGCTAATTCCTCTGCCGCAAGGTGGCTTGCCTAAATCAGAGACAAAACGCCGTTTTAGGCTACAGTCTGATCCACAAACCCAAGAGATTGCACAATCAATCAGCGATGAGGAAGCTTTGCAAGACCTTGTACGTTTGACAAAAGAACTCGGTCGGCGTCCTTCTGGCAACCAAATCAGTGCCAAAGGTCATCATGACCCCGGTGTCTACAAGAAGCGATGGGGTTCTATAACCGCCGCTTGTGAAGCGGCTTACATAAAGTATGGCGACCCACTTCAAACAGAAAAATAATCAGTAGCGAGCGCTTGCTATGGCACTTCCCAAGTCGCCTTTTCCCGGATTATCACCAACCACGCCCAACAAGAACTGGCGGAGGAAATGCGGCTGGAACTACGGCAGCCCCATCCCCCAGAGAAGAGGACCAAGCATTATGAAGTCGAAAAACCTATTGACGATGACCCTCCTGGGCGGCGCGCTGGCCGGGACGTTCCTGGGGCTGGGTGCGACGCGCCTGACGCCGACGGCTCAGGCCGCACCCGCAAAAGAGTCCTCGAAAGGGACGGCGGCGACAGTGCCGGGCGGACCGGCCGCCGCGCCGCTGGCGGATGTCTTTTCCGGGAAGACGTACCCTCTGACGCTGCCGGCGGAGAAGATTGATTCGAGCTACCACCTGGTCGGCCTGGTGGACGCGCAGGGCAAGCCGGCCCAGATCGCCACGCGCGGCGAGACGCTCGCCGTCGGTGGCGAGACGTTTCTGGTCTGCTACGATGTGCCCCTGACCAGCGCGCAGACCCGCCCGCCGCAGCCGAAGGCGGGCGCGATCGGCACACTCATCTATGTCAACCTGCGGATGGTGCAGGCGATGGGCGGCATCCTCCCCATCACGCCCGCCGACGCGGTCGCGCCGACAGCGGCCCCGTAAAAATAGAAAGCGCGTTATGATCTCCGTCGAGAATGTGTCCAAAACGTATAACGATCAGACGGCATTGGCGCCGACTTCGCTCACCCTGGCCCCCGGCAAGACGACGGTGCTGATCGGCCCTTCCGGCTGCGGCAAGTCCACGCTGCTGCGGCTGATGGTCGGGCTGATCGCGCCGGACACGGGCCGGGTCGTGATCGGTAACGCGCCGCTGACGCCGCAGAACGTGGAGCAGCGGCGGCACGAGATCGGCTACGTCATCCAGGACGGCGGCCTGTTCCCACACCTGACGGCAGGGCGGAACGTGTCCTTGCTGGCCCGGTTCCTGGGCAAGCCGAGCGGCGAGGTCGAAAAGCGGATGGACGAGTTGGCCGCGCTGGTTCAGTTGCCCCGCGAATCCCTGTCGCGCTACCCGTCAGGCCTGTCGGGCGGGCAGCGGCAGCGGATCGGGCTGATGCGCGCCCTGATGCTGGACCCGCCCTTGCTGCTTTTTGATGAGCCACTAGGGGCGCTGGACCCCATCACGCGGAGCGAGTTGCAGGAACAATTGAAAGACATTTTCGCGAGGCTGAACAAAACCGTTGTGCTGGTGACGCATGACATGGGCGAGGCCGCCTACTTCGGCGACGCCATCGTGCTAATGCGGGCAGGCGAGATCGTGCAGACAGGAACGCTGGACGACCTGTTGCAGCGCCCCAGCGAAAAGTACGTCACGGACTTTATACGCGCCCAGCGTTCGCCCCTGCCGCCGATGCCGGAGGTGAGCGCATGAGAAGACTTACCCCCCCCGCCCCTTCCACCATTGACTTTTGGGGAGGAGCCGGAAGAAATCGCCCCGTAGGGGCGCGATTCATCGCGCCCTCTTACCCCCCCAGAATTGGGGGCGGGGGGGCTATCCTCCTCCTCCTCTTCCTCCTCGCTCTTCCCTGCCCCGCTCAGACGCCCTCGCTAACGGTCGGCTCCAAGCGGTTCGCCGAGTCGCGCATCTTGGGCGAAATTCTCACGCAGACCGCCAACGCCGTCGGCGAGGCCCACGCGGCCCATCAGTCGGGGCTGGGTAATACCGGCATCGTCTTCGCCGCCCTGCAAGGCGGCTCCATTGACGTATATCCTGAATACACAGGGACCATCTCGCAGGAGCTTCTAAAGAGCAAATCGCCGCTGACGCTGCCCGCGATGAACGCCCAGCTCGCGGCGCTCGGCCTGGCGGTCGGCGTCCCGCTGGGCTTCAACGACACTTACGCTCTGGCGATGCCCGAAGACCGGGCGCAGAAGTTAGGCATCAAAACCCTTTCCAACCTGGCGAGGCACCCGGAACTGCGGCTGGGGCTGTCGCAGGAGTTCCTGAAACGGGCGGATGGCTGGCCCGGCGTCAAGGCCGCCTATGGCCTGCCCTTCCCCGCGCCGCAGGGCTTGGACCACGGACTGGCCTATGAGGCCATCGCGGGCGGGCAGATTGATGTCACCGACATCTATTCCACCGACTCCAAAATCGCCAAATACAAGCTCCGCGTGCTGGACGACGACAAGCGCTACTTCCCCGCCTACGACGCCGTGCTGCTGTATCGCAAAGATTTGCCGACGCGCCTGCCGAAGACCTGGGCCAAGTTCCAGACGCTTGCGGGCAAGATCACCGCGCCGCAGATGATCGCCCTGAACGCCCAGGTGGAACTGCAAAACCGGACGCCGCCCGCCGTCGCCGCCGCGTATCTCGCGGGCAAGTCGCCGTCGGCAAGCGGCCCCGGCGAGCGCGAGTCGTTCTGGTCGGTCCTGTTCGCGCCGGACTTCTGGCCGGAAACGCGCCAGCACTTGTTCCTGGTCTTCGTGTCGCTCGCCCTCAGCGTCCTCGTCGCCATCCCGCTCGGCATCTGGGCCGCCCGGTCGCCCCGCGCGGCGCAGCCGATCCTCAGCGTCACCGGGCTGATCCAGACCATTCCCTCGCTCGCCCTGCTGGCGTTTCTGATCCCGCTGCTGCACCGGATCGGGCCGGTCCCGGCCATCGTCGCCCTGTTCCTCTACTCGCTGCTGCCCATCGTCCGCAACACCTACACCGGCCTGACCGACATCGCCCCGTCCCTGCGCGAGTCCGCCGTCGCGCTGGGACTGCCGCCCGGCGCGCGGCTGCGCTTGATCGAATTGCCGCTGGCCTCCCGCGCCATCTTCGCCGGTATCAAGACCGCCGCCGTCATTAACGTCGGCACAGCCACCATCGCCGCCTTCATCGGCGCGGGCGGCTACGGCAACCGTATCAGCCAGGGATTAGAAAACAACAACGACCTCTTGCTGCTCTCCGGCGCCATCCCCGCCGCCGCCCTGGCCCTCCTGGTGCAGTACGGCTTCGACCTGCTGGACCGCGCGGTCGTCCCGGCGGGGCTGAGACAAAGTAAGTAGATGGCCCCCCGGCCCCCAATACTGGGGGAGTAGGAAAGATAGCCGCAGCCTTCTCCTGTCCCCCCAGAATTGGGGGCTAGGGGGTTCCTAAACGATACATGACACCGATCACCTACAAAACCGACCTGGGCGGCGTGGATTGGGACGAGATGAAGGCAACGCTGCTGCGAGACGATTTCGACAATGGCCGCACCCCGGCGCAGCTAGAAAAATCGTTTGCCCAGAGCGCCCACGTCTGCCTGGCCTACACCGCCGGGCGACTGATCGGCACGGCCCGCGCCCTCTCGGACGGCGTCTGCAACGGATATATTGTGGACGTATGGACATTGTCGGCCTACCGCAACCAGGGGGTCGCGTCGGCCATGATGCGGCGTCTGCTGGACCAAATGCCGGGCCAGCATGTGTACCTGTTCTCAGACGATTCGGCAGGCTTCTACCAAAAGCTCGGCTTTGTGGAGCGTCCTGTCGGCTTGGAAATTGTCGTGGGTCGGTGGCTGGAAAACACGCTCCTTTGGAAAGAAGGATTATGATGCGAATGAGCCTCTGGAAGTCGTGGTTCGTCGTGAGTGTTTTGGCTGCTCCAGCCATTGCAATAGCCTCGCCTAACAAAGTAGAGAAACCGAGTTCAGCAGCGATCACTGAAATTGTTCTGGAACGAATAGGCGGAGGCCCTCAGTGGAGCGGTCACGGCTGGCCGCAGGACAAAATTGTTCTTCGCCCACAAGGAAAAGCCGAGCCAGATAATTTTCGAGGCCTAGCACAATGGTTATTGAAAAGTGGCTTCTTTTCTCGTAAAACAGGTTACGATGCCAGCCCGTTTCCCCTCGATGTAGGTTATCTTGTTATCACCGTAGCGTGGGGTCATCAGCGCAAGCAGGTCTACAGCTACAACGGGACACGGGACGCGGAGTTGTGGCAGACGGAAATGGTCATTCGGGGTGTGTCAGCTACCAGACAGTTGCAGGCGGCACGGGCCGAGTGGATAAAGAAACACAATAAAGCATCGCAAGGAAGCGCTGGTGGGTAAAATACCGGCATGGGCGGCTACTACATCAATGTCAACGTCAAGATCGGCGATGCGGCGGCTGTGCGCGGGCTGGTGACGACACTATTTACCGGCGAAGGCTTCCGGCTCATCGGGGAGGAAGCGGCGTCGGTCGTGACCGAGGACGAGGACAAGCTGCCGGACGGCGACGACTGGTACGGCGTCTTGGTCAGCGGCGCGTCGGGCAAGGGATGGGTTTCGGTCTATGTCGAGGACTGGCAGGACAGCGGGTTCCTCGCCAAGCGTTTGTCCCAAGCCGCCCAGGCTCCCGTTCTGGAAGTATGGGTGGCGGACGACATCCATTGGGGCTACAACTACTACGAGAACGGCGAGGTGCGGGATCGCTTCGCCGACGATCCTTCGCAGGTCGCGGAGAGCGTCGAGGAAACCGCGCTGTACCGGGGTGAGGCGGCCCGGCTGGCGTCCGTCCTGCAAGCGCCGCCAGCGCAGTTCGAGGCCGTGCTGCAAGACGCGCGGGAGGGCGCGGGTCAGTTCGCGGGCGGGGCGGTGGACGCGCTGGCCCAGGCGGTCGGCTTGCCGTTCGAGCATGTCTTCACCGGCTACGAATACTTCTTTGACGACGACCCGGAAGACTACAGCGAGGACCTAGAAGACTGGCCCGCCTTCCGGCATCTGGCCTTCCAGTCGCCAAAGGGACGAGAGACGCTTGCGGAGTAAGACTTTATCCCAGGGCTAAACCCCTGGGCTTCAAGAGAGCAAATCCCCGCCTCTGCACTGGCAGGCCGCCCCAATAACTGAGACGCGGAGGGGCGCGGGCAGAAAAGTGACGCGCTGGAGGGTGCTTCCTTTTCTGTTCCTCGCCCGCGAAGGCGGGGGCTTGCCCTTCCAAAGCACGGGGGTTCAGCCCCGTGGAATACGCCCCCGCCCGCGCAGACGGGGGCTGTTCTTGCCCCTTTGCCTATGAGCCAGACCAAGACCCTCCGCGACCGAAAGCGACAGCTCGGCCAGTTCTTGACGCCGCCGGAGACGGCCCGGCGCCTGACCGAAGACTTCGCCATCAGCCGCGACGACAAAGTGCTGGAGCCGAGTTTCGGCGACGGCTCTTTTGTCCTGCCCCTGATCGAGAAGTTCCTGCCTCTGTACGACGGTCCCCTGCCGGAGCGGCTGGATCAAGTCCTGAGCCGTAACATCTACGGCGTGGAACTTGACCCTGCCCTCCATGCCCGCTGCCTTGCCGCTATCGCCCAACGCTGGGATTACTGCCCAGCACACCACAATCTTCTGTGCGCGGACTTCTTTCAGACCGCGTTTCCCGCCCATTTTGATGCCATTGTCGGCAACCCGCCATTCGGCGGGACCATTGCGCCGGAACTTCAGGACAAACTGGACCGTGAGTTCGGGTGGCGCAACGGGTGGAAGATCAAAAAGGAAACCTACTCGTTCTTCATCGTCAAGTGCCTCGACCTGCTGAAGCCGGACGGCCGCCTGCGCTTCATTTGCAGCGACACGTTTCTGACCATCAACACCATGCAGGGCCTGCGGCGGCTTCTGCTGGACAACGGCAGCCCTAAAGTGACCCGGCTGGACGTGTTCTCAGAAGAAACGAAATACACGATGGTCGTGCTGGACTTCGCCAAAACTGGCCCCGCCCCAACCCTGATGCTGGACGGCAGGACCGTCTCACGGGAGCAGGTTGCGCTCACCGGCAACCACTCGTGGCAGATCACGGACGAGTACGCACCCTACTTCGCCGGGCCGAAGCTGGGCGATTTTTTGCTGGCGACCAGCGGCATGACCATCGGGGCCAACCATCTGTTCGTGCGGCCCATCGTAGAGGATAAGGTTGTCGAGCCGTACCAGTTTGAGTTCTTCGATGACCCGATCACGCTTGAAAAGGAGGTGGGGCGAGCGCGTCTCGGTTTCCTGTCCCCAACCAAACGGGCTGAGATCGTCGGGCAGGCGTGCCAGGGTGAAACGCGGCGCAATGTGGGGGTTTCGCTGTTACCCGAGGCTAGGGAGATAACGCTGCCCCACCCCGATTACCGGCCTTACAACAAAGCCCTGAGCGCGCTGGTCTATGCGCCGCCAGCTCATGCCGTCTACTGGAAAGATGACGGCGACGCCGTGCTGACCTTCAAGAAGAACGGCAACTGGTATCTGCATGGGGTCGGGGGCGGGAAGCATTTCGGGCGCGAGGGCTTGACCTGGCAGCTCATCTCGCAGACCTTGAATGCGCGGTATCTGCCGCCGGGGTACATCCTGGACAGCGGAGCGCCTTGCGCCTTCTTGCGGGAGGGTGTGGCGGGCGACGAGTTGTATTTCATCCTGGGCTGGACGTTCTCGGACCTGTGCCATCGGCTCTTGAAAGACGTCATCAATCACACCAAAAACATCCAGGGCAAAGACTTCGAGCGGCTGCCGTACCCGTTCTGGGTGACGGGTGAGACGAAGCGGGCGGTGACGGAGCGTGTCAAGGGCATGGTGGCGGAGACGCAAGCGGGGCGCGTGTTCCGGCGGACGGACCCGGAGATCGCGGAGGTAGGGGCAGCGTTTGTGATGGATGCTCCGGCACTGGAAGTGCCGGTCTACTGGTGAGTGAAAACCGCTACGCGGTTGAAGACAAATCAGCCGCCAACGCCTCCTCTTAACGCTTCTTCAGTCGCGGAGCGACTTTCACTCAGAGTAGACCGGCACTTCCAGTGCCAGGCGATCCGCCGGGCGCGTCCCCTCACAGCCGCCGCCGCATCAGATAGTGCGGGATGCCGGCGTCGTCGAACTCATCGCCTTCGGCCACGAAGCCCAGACGCTCGTAGAACGGGATGGCGTAGGTCTGCGAGTCCAGAACCGCCTCGATGAACTCCTGCCGCCGGGCTTCGTCCAAAACGGCGCGCATCAGGATAAGCCCCAGGCCGCGCCCGCGCGCCTCTTGGAGAACCGCGACGCGGCCGATCTTCGCCCGCCCGTGCTTATCCAGCAGCCGCGCGGTCGCTATGGGCGTGTCGCCGTCGCGGAGCAGGAAGTGGGTCGCCATGTCGTCGTACTCGTCTAATTCCAGCTCCAGCGGGACGGCCTGTTCCTCGACAAAGACGGTCTTGCGGATGGCGTAGCACAGCGCGCGGTCTACGGGCGTTTGAACAATGATCACAGTGACAGGCATAGGAGATCAATCCAGAAAACGGAACTTGAGCAGCGCCCAGGCGGCGTCGAAGGCGTCGCGCCAGCCGATCTTTTTGCCCTGCGCTTCCGTCCGGGGGTGGTAACGGATCGGCGTCTCGTAAATCTTGTACCCGCGCCGGATGATTTTGGCGGTCACTTCCGGGCAGAAGTCGAAGCGGGCGCAGCGCAGAGAGATGGACAGGAGCACGTCTCGGCGGAACATCTTGTAGCAGGTCGCCTCGTCGGTGATCTGGGTCCCGAACAGGGCGTTGGTCAGCCAGGGCAGCAGGCGGCGGGCGACGTAAAACTTGTCGCGCACCTCACGGTTCAGCCGGACCGCTTCGGGGGATAGCCGCGTCCCGTAGACCACGGCGGCGCCCGCCTCAATTTGGCGAAGCATCGGCAGGAAGTCGCGCGGGTCGTACTCGCAGTCGGCGTCCTGGATGACGACGACCTCGCCCGACGCATGGGCCAGGGCCGCGCGGATCGCCGCGCCCTTGCCCGCGTTCCGAGGGGCGTAGACAATCTTCAGATGCGGGTCATGCGCCGCCTCTAGCGCGTACAGCCGCGCCCGCGTCTCGTCGGTCGAGCCGTCGTCCACCACGATCAGTTCCAGGTCCAGCGGCAGGGCCAGGACTTCGCCGATGATGCGCGTCACCGTGTCTTCCTCATTGTAGACCGGCATCAGCACCGACAGACGGCGCGGTTCGGAAGCGGTTCCAGGATGGGTACCGGCGACCGCACCGATAGCCGACAATTGCTCCACGAACTGCATTGCCTGTTGATCGCTATCCACTGCCAGAACCACCTGCTCCCCGTCAAGGACGCGATCCGTGCAGCGCTTGGCATCCTTTAATCCCAGCGAGGTATATTGCCGAATGAGCTTCGTCATCGGGATTTTCTGCAAGCCGTCATTCCAACTGCTGATTATAACTTCTGCCACGGGAACGCCATCTTCTTTTGGTAGATACAAGGCATCTCGCCGTCATGCCGCAAACGCATCAAACGTAGGTCGGATAGTTTCTCGCAGACGCGCGAGGATGCTTTCCGTTTCTTCCCGCAAGGTCAGTATTTCAGCCTTTGTTATATTATACTTCGCGTTCATGCGTGCGATCTCAGCGTCATCCGCTTTCATCTGCTCACGGATTTCATCAATCTGGCGAAGCATCTGCGAGATCGCGGCTTTTATCTCCTTGGGGTTGTCCGAAACGATCACTGTTGAGGCCATATCCATACAAGTCGGCTCCTTTGGTGTGCTTTCGCGGGCTTCTTCGTGGGGTATTATACCAGAAATCGCGCCCCGGACACGGACGCTTGCTTGACAACGGCACCTTTGAAGCCTATAATGCGGTAGGGAAACTATGGCTACAACCGGCACACCACGAAGACCCGCGCAGGGCGGCCCGACGGCCCCGCCGCGCCCGCCCGCCCGGACAGGGAACGGCAAGGGAAGGGGGCGGCCCGCGCCGCGCCGCCGGCGCAGCCGCGTTTGGGGGGGCATCGTCGCGATCTTCCAGGTCCTCACCCTCCTGATCGTCATTCCCGCCCTCACGCTGATGGGCTGGTTCACCTGGCGGCTTTACACCGCGCCCAAAACCATTGACCTGCCCGAAATCCCGCTGGGCATTACTTACGTTTACTCGTCCGACGGGACCCCGCTGGCCGAGTACTTCACCGAGCGGCGCAAGGTCGTCCCCATCGAGGACATCCCCAAGAACCTGCAAAACGCCACGGTCGCCTTCGAGGACCGGCGGTTCTACGCGCACGGGGGCGTGGACCTCCAGGGCATCGGGCGCGCGCTTTACAGCAACCTCCGGCACCAAGACATCAAGGGGGAAGGCGGCAGCACCATCACGCAGCAGCTCGCGCGCAACCTGGGAGTCGGCGGGTTGACCCGGCAGAAGTCGGTGGGGCGCAAGATCAACGAGCTGATCATCGCCCAGCAGATCGAGAACGGCTACACCAAGCAGGACATCCTGGCGAAGTACCTGAACCAGATCAACTATGGCAGCGGCGCGTATGGCGTCGAGGCCGCCGCCGAGGTCTACTTCAACAAACACGTCCGGCAGCTCGACCTGGCCCAATGCGCCCTGCTCGCCGGCCTGCCCAACCGCCCGAACGACTTCAGCCCGTACAACGACATGGACGCCGCCCAGGGTCAGCGCGGTCGTGTCCTGGACCAGATGCTGAAGGAACACTACATCACGCCCGCCCAGTACGCCCAGGCCGTCAAGGAAAAAATCAAGCTGGCCGGGGCCAAACCTGCCTCCCAGGGCAGCCAGATCTACCATGCTCCCTACTTCGTCAACTACGTCGTGGACCAGATCCGGCGCAAGTACGGGCCGGACTACATCACGAACGGCAACCTGAAAATCTACACCACCCTGAACTGGCCGATGCAGCAAAAAGCCGAGCAGGCGGTCAAAGACGGCCTGGCGCGCGTGCGCGGCGGCGGCCCGACGCAGGCCGCCCTGGTCTGTCTGGACCCAAAGACGGGCGAGATCAAGGCGATGGTCGGCGGCGCGGACTACAAGAAGAGCCAGTTCAACATCGCCACGCAGGCCCGCCGCCAGCCCGGCTCATCCTTCAAGGCCGTCGTCTATTCCGCCGCCATCAATGATGGGTCGGTCAAGGAAAACAGCACCGTCCTGGACGCGCCCACGAACTTCGGGACTCGGAAGAACCCCTACATCCCCAAGGACGACGGCCCCTACTCGTACCAGCGCAAGACTTTGAGGCAGGCGATGGCGATGTCTATCAACGTCCCCGCCGTTCATGTCCTGGTTTACATCCGTCCGCAGACCGCGATCCGTTACGCGCGCATGATGGGCATCCATTCGCCGCTCGACCCGGTGCCTTCCCTCGCACTGGGTTCCAGCGGCGTGACGCCGCTGGAAATGGCGAGCGTGTATTCCACCTTCCCCGCCGGCGGCAACCACCCGGAGCCGTCCGCCTGGACGCGGCTGACCGACTCGCAAGATACTGTGCTGGAAGACGTGCCGCCGGCCATTGAGACCCATGTGCTCCAAAAGGAGACGGTCGCGCAGCTTGACGACATGCTGCGCGCGGTCGTCACCGAGGGCACGGCGGACAAGGTGGGGGGGATGCCCCCCGATGCGCGCGGCAAGACGGGCACCACGCAGGGACATAAGGACGTTTGGTTCGTCGGCTATACGCCCGATCTGGTCTGCGCGGTTTGGGCGGGCCACCCGATTTATAAGTCAAAGAACTCTCCGCCCGCGTATGGCGAGGAGATGGCGGGCAGCACCTGGGGGGCGACAACGTGCGCCCCAATCTGGGCGCAGTTCATGAGCCAGGCGCTCCCCATCTTCAAGACGGCCACGGCGAAGGAGGTTGCGCGGGCGAAGGCCAAGCTGCCGCCGGTCGCCAAGCCTGTCACCAGCGCGGACACGGCGGCGGCGGTGGAGGCGGCCCCCTCCGACTCGGCTTCCGACTCCTCCCCCAGCGACACACCCCGTCCCACCCGGCGCGCGCGTCGGAGCCAGCCCCACGACAACGGCGACGGCACGGAGACGGTGACCGTGGACGACAACAGCAGCCTCCTCGCACCGGAAGGCGCCCCGGATTCCCACCCGGAGACGTTCACGACAGGGACCGCGCCGACAACGCTCTCGCCACAGTATACGAAACCACAGCCAACCGGGGACGCCGGCAGCTCCGATACGGGAAGTTCCGGCGCTTCGTCCTCGCCTTCGGATTCGTCGGACACGTCCCGGTCGCGGCGGCGCCAGCGGCATGACTCAGGCAGCGACACCGTCAGCGTGACGATCAATCCCGAGGACGGCCTGCTGGCGACAAGGTGGGACCCGCAGACGGTGACGCGGACTTACTCGCGCGGGCAGGAGCCGCACCGCTATAGCCGCATGTATCCGCCGCCGCCCGGTGAGCGGTAGGGGCGCGATTCATCACGCCCATTAATACCATGCTTGCCTCGTAACACCATGCTCACCTCGCCGAAGCCATCCCTGCGTACTCCCATTCCACGGCACACGCCGCCGTCCCGCCAGCAGACTAAGCGGGCGGTGCAGCGCGCCTGGGGGTTCGGCGTCATCATCCTCCTGCTGTTTCTCGCCCTGGCGTCCCGGCTGTGGTACTTGCAGATCGCGCGCGGCGACGACTTCCGCGACGACGCCGCCGCGAACCAGCACCGGCGCATCCTTGTGCGCGCCCCGCGCGGCACGATCCTGGACCGGCACGGCGTCCTGCTGGCCGCCAACCGCCCCCGGCTGGCCCTGTACGCCACGCCCGACGTCGCCAAGAACCCGGTCGTGCTGACCCGTTTGGCCGCGCTGCTGCGCGTGACGCCCGACGAGATCCGGCAGACCATTGCAGACACCCAGCAGAACCCCTACGACCCGCTTCGCATCGCGCTGGACGTTCCGATGACGACTGTGACGCAGATCGAGGAAAACAAGCCGTTCCTGCCCGGCGTCAGCACCCAGCCGGAACCCGTCCGCTGGTACCCGAAAGGCGCGCTGGCGGCGCATCTGATCGGGACGATGGGCCGGATCAACACGAACGAATGGAACGCGCACAAGGGGCAGGGGTACTTCAACGACGACTTTTTAGGCAAGTCCGGGGTCGAAGCGGCTTACGAGTCGTACCTGCGGGGAACGCCGGGCGGCACGGACGTCCAGATAGACGCCCACGGGCGCACCGTCCGCGCGCTGAACACGCAGGACGCCGCGCCCGGCGGCAGCGTGACGCTGACGCTGGATGCGCCCACGCAGGCGGCGGCGGAGCGCGTCTTCAAGGAACATGAGTTCGTCGGGGCCGCCGTCGCCCTGGACCCGCGCACCGGGGCCGTGCTGGCGATGGCGTCCGCGCCCACCTTCGACCCGGACAAGTTCGCGACGGGCATCACGGCGAAGGACTGGGACCCGCTCCATAAGAGCGATGCCCATCCGCTGCTCAACCGGGCTATCCAGGCGATGTATCCGCCCGGCTCGACCTTCAAGCCGGTCGTCGCGGCGGCGGGCTGGGAAACCGGCGCGATCACGCCGAGCAGCGGCGTCTACTGCCCCGGCTCGTATCACCTGGGCCGGGCGCGCTTCGGCTGCTGGGAGACCCACGGCGCGACCGACTTCACCAAAGCCATCGCGCAGTCCTGCGACGTCTTCTTTTATGTGTACGGCCAGAAAATCGGCCCGGACCGGCTTTCGTACTACTCCAAGCAGTTCGGTCTGGCCGAGAAGACGGGCATTGACCTGGGCGGCGAAGACATCGGCTCGATCCCCTCCCCCGCCTGGAAGGCAAAGCGCTTCCACAAGCTCGGCCCGGCCTTCGACCAGTGGTACGGCGGCGACACGCTGCACATGTCTATCGGCCAGGGGGACGTGCTGACGACGCCCTTGCAGATGGCGCGCGTGGCGGCGACCTTCGCAAACGGCGGCAGCGTCCTGAAGCCCTATGTCGTGGCGAAAGTCACCGGAGGCGCCACGGGCCGGATGCTCTACCAAAGCAGCCCGACCGTCGTCCGGCACGTCCCGGTCAGTGCGGCCCACATGGAGATCGTCCGCCGGGCCATGCGGGTGACGGTGACGAACGGGACCGGCAAAGTCGTCAACTTCAAGGAGGTCGCCGTGGCCGCCAAGACCGGCTCGGCGCAGACGCACGGGGCGGCCAAGACGCACGGCCTGTTCATCTGCTTCGCCCCTTACAGCCATCCGACCATCGCCATCGCCGCCATCGTCGAGCACGGCGGGCACGGCGGCGACACGGCAGGCAAAGTCGCCCGCGCCATGCTGCAAGCCTACTTCCACCTCAAAGAGACCGGCGAAACATCCAACCGGAGCGATTAGACCAGTTTCGCCCCCTCGCCCCCAATTCTGGGGGAACCGGAAAGGGCGCGGTGACAGGAAAGGGCGCGATGAATCGCGCCCCTACGGGCCATCCCTTCCCCTCTTACCCCTCCAGAATTGGGGGCCGGGGGGCGATCCCTAGAATTGGGGGCAGGAATTGACCTGTCCTGCGCCGAACTTATCGCATCATGGAGGAAACTGCACTTATGGGAGAGACTGCCTTGCTGACCTGCGCGTAGACACCTACGGCGGCGTCAAACCGGATGCCTCTGCGACCCGCTTTCTTCCCTGCTCAGTGATAGTCCAGGTGCCGCGCTTGCTGCCATCTAAGTCGCCCTGCTGAACCAGGGTGTGCCTGACCCATTGCAGCGTGTATGTCCACTTCTCGCGGGCATGAACGATGTCGTACTCCGCTTCCTGATCTGAGAATCCCATCTTCTCTCCGACAGCGCGATAAAACTCAATGTCCGGCACGACATATCCGCCTCTCTCAATGAGGCTTTGGAGCAGAGGGAGTTCATAGGCGATGCGGGGGATTTTCTGTTTCTCGGCCATGCTCACCTCACAAGGCTTCCTGAAGTTGCCCAGCCTGGTAGACTACATCTTCAGGCAGGTGGCTCACCGGTTCCGTGAATTTCAGGAAAAATGTCAGAGCGGGATAATCCGCCGAAACTTTCCGAAGCCACGGCAGCGGGGCTTTCCAGGCGGTCTCGAAGACATAAGCCAGGCTGTCAGGCGTCTCTTTCACTGCGTCCTCCATCCGGGCGTTCACCTCGCCCCATTTCACTCCCCAGTGTTCTGTCTGCCAGTCGTACCCGCCGCCGGGCACGTCGTAACCACGTTCCACCGTTGCTTTGGGCATGGGATAAAGGCGATGGAAACTCAGCACCGACGGGCTATGTTCGCCGTTGTACGGGTCGCGCTCGTCCAGCAGCACGAAACGCTCGTCCGCCCGTTCGCGGAAGCGTCGGCGCTGCTTGGCATCGCCAGTGATCAAAAGAATGTTCTCACCCATGTCGGACATCGTGATCTCCCTCCGCAAAGATTATAGCCCGTTTCGCCCGATCCGTCAAATCCGGGCTTAACTGAGCCAGGGCGGCTAGTACGCCAGCTTGCAGGCAAACAGGAACGCCATGAAAATCCTCAAGCAGCCTCAGTCCATGTTGCAAGTACAGCCTAATTTGGGTATCTACGGCAAGTTCAAGACCGTCAACAACGGGGAATACCTGAAGATCGGCGGGCAAAGCTTCTGGGACTTCATTTCGGGCGACCCGCGCCTCTACATTGACGTGATTGAACCCATCGGCTACGAGGCGCAGGCCCACAACGCGCGTTATGAGACGGAAAAGGCACAGACCTACAACCGCTTTATCCGGGAGTTCAGCCTGACCTTCTGCGATGCGACCGGGCAGATTGATTGGGAGCGATTGGTGCGGTTCAATAGCGGCAACCTTCCGTAAGAACGGTGAGCAAAGTCGCCCGCGCCATGCTGCAAGCCTACTTCCACCTCAAAGAAACCGGCGAAACATCCAACCGGAGCGATTAGCCCCACAGAATTCCAACGGACTCCTATCATGCTTTACGAGCTTCGTCATTACGACATCCGCAGCAGTCGCGGCCTGGACCTTGTCACCGGGCGGTTTGCCGACCACATTCTACGCATTTGGGCGCGGATCGGCATCCATCCGGTCGGCTTCTGGAGCGTCATTCTCGGCTCCCCCAGCCCCCGCCTGACCTACCTCCTGGTCTGGGAGGACCTGGCCCAGCGCCAGAATCTTTGGGACGACTTCGAGGCTGACCCGGAGTGGCAGCAAGTCCGGCGCGAGACCAACGCCGCCTGGGGCGGCAGCCCGATCCACACGCTGGGCAGCACGATTTTGCAGCCGACGGCCTATTCGCGTGCGCCCCGCCACGACAACCAGCCCCACCGGCTGGCCGGCGGCATCTTTGAGCTGCGGACCTACCGCTTCGACGACATGGCGAAGCTGGCGCAGGCCGTGAACTGGTTCGGGGCGCAGGCCGCGCCCGCCTTCGAGACGCACGGCCTGTACGCGATGGGGTTCTGGACCACCTACATCGGCATCGCGCCCCGCTTGACCTACATGCTGGTCTTCGAGAACCTCGCCCACCGCGAGCGCGCCTGGGCCTCGTTCTACACCGACCCGGCCTGGCCCGCCCGGCAGGACGGCCTGTACCCGGACGGCCAGCCGCTCATCGCGGGCATTGACAGTGTTGCGATGAAGGGGACAGAGTTTTCGGGGTGGCGATAGGAAGGGCCTATGCCAGTTGCAGGGCCTGGGATTACAAAGATCAGACTTTTGCTTGCACTTAAAGGCTGACAAAGCGAAAGTCCTGAAAGAGAAAAGCATGAGAGATTATTACAACTATCTTTGGCGTCATAAGTTGCGGGTCTGGTTGATTGTCTTTGGGTTTAGTTTCGTGTCGTCAATCCTAGTCAGATCGGTGTTCGGTCGTCCCGATTGGGTCTTCATCGTGGCGTCGGCAGTCGGCTGGCCGAGCGGCCTTCTACTTGTCACTAGCCTTAAGCGCGATAAATAGTGACACTCCGGGAAGCAGTCCACCCAGATGCGGCGACCTGAGCCAAGCGCCTGTGCATCTGCTCCTCAAAGATGATAATGGTGGTGCCGTAATCATCGGGGGCAATTTGGCCCAGGCGGGCGCTCAGGGAGCGGCCCGCTTTGGTGTTGCTTTGAAGCTCCGACACATGATCTGTATCAAGTAGGTACACTATGGGGCTGCCTCAATAGTCTCCGGCGGCCTATCGGCATTGCGCCACTCCCGGCCTAGACGCACCGCCTCATCGAAGGTAGGATCATCGGCGAAGATGCCGGCAAATCGCTCCAGAAAGTCAGGAGCAGTCCTGTCCGAGATCGCGCCCCGTTCCCGCGACACTTGCATTCGTAGGCGCCGCACTTCCTCTTCCAGCGCGGAAAGGCGCTCTTCTAAATCTTGCGTTGCGTTCATCTTTTTCCCTCCCCGCTGTTATACCCGTGGCCGACCTCGGCTTTTCACCCCTCACCCGCACCAGCGCCAGCAGATCTCCCACCGTACAATACGCCTCCTTCGTGAGTGGCACATGAGTCAAAACGGGTCAACTTAGCTCTCAAGAACAGGAGCGTTTCAGGCCGCCAGCCATTCCGCCGCTGCCTGCGCTTCTTCGCGGGTCAATCCATGACCGCCCGGCTGCCAGTGCAGGGTGACATCTGCGCCCGCCTCGCGCAGCAGGGCGGCCAATCTTTCCGTCTCGTCCGGCGGTGCCATGGGGTCCTGCCGTCCTGCTCCGAGAAAGACGCGCGTCCCGGTCAGATCGGGGCGAGTTTCGGGGACGAGCGGGACCATGGCGTGGAATAGGACTGCGGCTTTCAGGACGCCGGGGCGCAGCAGGAGTAGGGAGGCGGCGATGTTCGCGCCGTTGGAAAAGCCGGCGGCGACTACACGGCTTGCGTCGAAGCCGTAGACGTTCGCGGCTGACTCGACGAAATCGGCCAGTTCGTGCGTCCGCGCGACCAAGTCGGGAATATCAAAAATGCCCTCCGCCAAACGCCGGAAGAAGCGGGGCATCCCATTCTCCGAAGTTTTGCCGCGTGGACTGAGCAAATTGGCATTGGGAGTGAGCAGTCTGCCCAGCGGCAGCAGATCGTTCTCGTCGCCGCCCGTCCCATGCAGCAGCAGGAGCGTGTCGGCGTCGGGACCCAAAGGTGCGGGAACGAAGCAGTGAATGAAAGCGGGTTCGTCTGTCTGCATGATTCTTCCCTTCGTCCGTTCCTCTTGCCGTCACTGCCGACGTGTGCTACAATGGCTGCCAGGAGGCACCTCATGCCCATAGTCACACGGAGCGCCCTGCGGGGCGCGCTGCTTTTTGCGTTTGGCTTCTCGCTTCTTACGACTGCCGCAGGAGCGGACCCCCTGCGCGTTCCGGCCTACACCGCTTATCTTCAACCGAACCCCGAAGCTGACGGCATGAGCGTATCGCCCCCGGGCGGCGTCACCGGCTGGACGGACGGCAAGGTCTCGCTGGTGTGGCACGGCGAACTGAAGGCGGCGGGGCGACTGTCGCCGTCCGTCTCGCTGCGCCTGCCGCCGGGGGAACAGAGCTTGCTGCGGCTCACCGTGGCGGGCCAGTCCCGAACGGCGACGGCGGCTGGGGGACCGCAGCCCGCTGTCGTGGCCTTTGGGCCGGTGACGTTATCCGCGCCCGGTCCGGTACGCATCGTCCTCGAAGGGCTTTCCAAGACGGGGGCGGGGTTCGGCGACGTGGAGGCGCTTTTGCTCGATGGCCCCGCCGCTCAGGGCACCCATTTCAGCCAGGCCGAGACGCGCGGCGCCCCGTCTGTGCATCTCTGGTACACGACGCCCAAAGGCGCCCAGATCGCCGAGTTCACCAACGAAGTCACAGTCCGGGTCGGCCCGCTCTGGTCGTATTTCATGGCCTGCGGCTTCTCGCGCGGCTACTTCGGCATCCAGGTCAATAGCCCGACTGAGCGGCGCATCATCTTCTCCGTTTGGGATTCGGGCGAGGAGCCGACGGACCGGAGCAAGGTCGCCGATGACGACCGCGTCCGGCTCATCGCCAAAGGGCCGGGCGTTTTCAGCGACAGCTTCGGCCATGAAGGGACAGGCGGGCACAGCCATCTGGTGTACCCGTGGAAGACGGGGCAGACGTACCGCTTCCTGGTCTCGGCCCAGCCGGACGGGACAGGGACGATTTATAGCGGCTACTTCTATTTTCCCGACCGCAAGGCTTGGGGCCTGATCGCCAGCTTCCGCGCCCCCAAAGACGGCGGCTACCTGCGCGGATTGTATTCGTTCAACGAGGATTTCAACGGCGCGAACGGGTTCGAGCAGAGGCGGGCCGAGTTCGGGCCGCAGTGGATTAAAACGATGGGCGGGCCTTGGACGGAGCTGCGGACCGCGCGCTTTACGCACACCAAAGACGGGGTGCAGGAGCGGCTCGACCGCGCCGCCGGGGTCGTCGGCGACCGATTTTTCCTGTCCAACGGCGGGTTTGTCCCCACCCCCAACGTCAAGTACGGGGATGAGTTCACTCGCCCCGCCTCCGGCCACCGGCCCGACATCGCTCTGCCGCCGGTCGCTCATTGAACGGATGGCAGACGGCCCACAAGGATGTCTGCCCGGCACTGGAAGTGCCGGTCTACTATGGAATGGAAGTCGCTCTGCGACTGAAGACCTGCCTCCTTACGCTTGCCCTTAGTGCCGGGGGCACTTTCATTCACCAGTAGACCGGCACTTCCAGTGCCGGGCAGCACTGACGCCGGGTAGACTTCTCGCAGGCAGAAGGCTACTTCGTCCCCGTTTCCTTCGCCGCCTTCAGCGCCCTCGCCACCTGCGCGACGCGGCGGCCCTGGTAGCGGGCCACTTCCAGGTCGTTCGCGGTCGGCGGCGCGTTATCCTGACCGGAGACCGAGGACGCGCCGTAAGGGGTGCCGGCCTGGAACATGGCCGGGTCGCCGTAGCCAAGCGGGACGATGATCAGCCCCAGGTGCGCCATGAAGTTATACATGGTCAGGTTCGTGCTCTCGTTGCCGCCGTGCAGGGAGCTGGTGGAAACAAAAGCGCCGCCGGCCTTGCCGACGAGCTTGCCCTGGAACCACAGCCCGCCCAGGCTGTCCACAAAGGCTTTCAGCTCGGACGAGACGTTGCCAAAACGGGTCGGCGTACCGAAGATGATGGCATCCGCGCCCTCAGCATCGTCCGGGGTCGGCGCTTCGTACTGCGCGTTCATGCGGTCGGCGTTCTCGGCCCAGCCCGGCACATGGGCCATGATGTCGCGGGAAACGATCTCGCGGACGCGGCGCAGGGTCACGGTCGCGCCTTCGGCCTGCGCGCCCTCGGCGATGGCTTTGGCGAGCGCCTCGGTCGAGCCGTTGCGCGAATAAAAGGCGATCAGAATCTTGACGGGGTCCATGCGTGTCTCTCTTTCTAAGGAGGGGGGTTACTCTAAAACGGGAACCGGCTGGTCGGTGCCGGGCTTTTTGGGCAGAGGCAGGAGGCGGGCCAAAGTCAGGCGACCCGGCCCGGTGGCAATGATCGCGAGCGCAAGGAGCAGCAGCACCAACGGATACTCAAAGCCCTGCTTCTGGGAGTCGTAACCGTTCTTGAGATGCACGAGGAAGATCGCGCCCAGCATGATCAGGCCGACACCGGCGCTTGCCAGGCGCGACAAGACGCCGAACAGGATGCCCAGGCCACCCAAAAACTCGCCGTAGCCGACCAGCGCGGCCATCACGAGCGGCATATGGGTGAACCCGGAAAAGCCTTGCAGGCCCGGCCCGCCGAACGCGCCGAACGCGATTCCTGCGCCATGATAGATGAACGGCAGGCCGAGCGCGATCCGAGTCAGGAGCAGAGCGGTGTCTGTTGCCGTTGTGGTCCGTTCCACGCCCGCCGTGGGCGTTCCCAGCGTCAAATTGCTCATTGGTATTCCCTTCCTATGTGGTATAATTTGCAAAGCGCATTACTTTTTAATGCGCCTGCACTCTGCCTAACGGCACCCGGAAAAGATTGGTTCCCCGCGCAGGCACATTTTTTTCTCGCAAGTGTTATGTCTGTGGGAGACAGTCATGGAACACCACGCACACGACCCGGAGATATTCTGCCCGGCAAACGCCGCGCTCAACCTTTTGAGCGAGCGGTGGACGCTGCACATCGTCCGCTCGTTATTAAGGCAGAAGAAGCGGTTCAATGAGATCGCCCGCGAGATCGGGCTGAACCCAGCCACGCTGCGCGAGCGCCTGCGGGCTTTGGAGGAAGAGGGAGTCGTGACGCGGACTGTGTTGGGCATTATGCCGCCGCACGTCGAGTACGCGCTGACCGAGAAGGGGCAAGCGCTCAACGGCATCTTCGAGGCGCTGGCAGAGTGGGCGCGGACGTGGATGAAGCCCAAAGGGGCGGAGTTGATAGACCCGCCGCTGGATGACGCGGCGGACCTGCTGGGCCATGAACATTCCGTAACCCCCTAACCCCCAATAATGGGGGAACCGGAAAAGAACCCTGAGAAGGCTACCTGTCCTCTCCGGCTCCCCCATTATTGGGGGCAGGCTGGACCGCCGAATCCAAAACCAGAACCGTGGAAGGATTGCGCCAAATGCGGCAAATCGGCAGGGCGGAGCGCCGTGCGGACGGCGAGGGCAGGGTTGGCTCCGTCGCGTACCAGACGGCTCTCGTCCGCGCGTCCCGATACTCGTACAGGGGCACGACGGCGGGCGATGCCTTTTCCCCCGCTGCTGGGACGGGCGGCAGCGCGTAAAAGAGCGGTACGCCGCCCGCCTGCGGGGCGGACACGGGAACCAACCCATCACGGCGGCGGCCCGGTGGGATCGCGAAAAACGGCACGTCCCGCACCCGGCCCCATTCGTGCCGCGCGTCTACTGTTTCGCGCATCGCGTAGCCAATCGTGCCATTGGTTCGCGTCAGCCGGTAGACCGGGACGGGCAGGGACAGGCGCGGGTCGTCCAGGGCCAGGCGGTACATGATCTGGTTGTAATTGTAGCGCGGCGTCAGGTCGGCGTTGCCCGAATAGGTGTCGGTGTAGGTGCCTTCAAAGTAGATGAGCCGCCCGCCGTCCTGGTCGAGAAACGGGTGCTGGGTCGGGTTGTAGAAGGTGTAATGGTCATGCGTGACGATCTTGCGGGCGTATACCCAGGGGCCGACAGGCGTGTCCGCCTCGGCGAACCACAACTCGCCCAAATAGGAGGACATGCCCCCCGCCTGGCCGGAGATCATCACCCAACGCTTTCGGTAAGGGTTCCAGAAGACCGAGCCGCCGTGCGAGTGAATCGGTACGTCCGTCTCGATGTCCCGCAGCGGCATCAAGACTTCCTTCGGCTTCATTTTCCCTGCTGCGACCAATGCCTGCTGCGTGTCATACCCCAGCTCTGCCGTGTCCGTTTTCCAAGCATAAACTAACTTCCCGTCCGCCGCACGGTCCAGCCGCGTGTCCGTGCCTGCCTCGCGCGCGCCGGGCGCGAGGCAGGTGAACGCCTGATACGCGCGCAGATCAACAACGTGGGCGGCGTCCGCCCGAACCCGCACCAGGGGGATTGCCTGGGACGACTTCGAGTGGCAGTAGAGGTACGGCTGCCCATTCACCGTCGCATGGAACGGCTGCCCGTCGGGATACAGCGGCGCGTCCACTCCAAACCGGCACACCGGCTCGAAGACGGCTTTGGCGTCGTCAAAGACCGCCAGCCCCTGCTCCGCCGTTTTGCCGTCATGGTCCAGGTGGCTGAAATGCGTATAGAGCTTTTCCGCGCCCTTCGCGTCTTTGAGCGTGAAGACCCCGCCCACCCAAACCGGCCCGCCGAAGCCCGGCAGCGGCAGCATCGGGCGGCTGAACCCGGCGGCGTCCGTCCAATAGGTCAGGTCCACACCCTTGTCGGGGTCCAGTCCACCCTTTCCCGGAAGCAGCGAGGTCGCCCCTGAAGTCGCAAACTGGCCCAGGGGGTATGCGGGCCACTCCGTATCGCCGTAGAACCAGTAGAGTTTGCCCCGGTACGGCGTCGCCATCACCGTGTCCTGCCCCATGACCAGGCCGTTCATCAGGGGATGCGCCAAGGGAACCGGCTGCCCGACCAACACACTGTCCCGGTAGATGCCCGCGCCCGTAATCCGGTACAGCCGCTCGGCGATGTTGACGCGCTTAATCTTGATCTGCACCTGCCCGCCTGCTTTAACCGCCAACGCCACGCCCCGGTAGCCAAAGCCGTCGGCGGGGTACTCATAGCCGTGGCTCTTGACCCCAAACCAAACCGTCTGCCCCATCAACTCCGGCTCATTCACAGCCACGATGCCGTTGCTGTCCGTGTAGAACGTGACCGCGTTTACCGTCTTTAACTCGACCAGCGGCACCCCCCGCCCCGTGTCCGCATCCACCACCGTGATCCGGTAATAGTCCTCCGGCGCAGCTTGGAGGTGCGGCGTGAATACGAACAAACACAGCAAGGCCGCCCAGCAGAGCAAAAAGAAAGAAGAGAAATGTTTCGGTTGCGTCATGGAGGAAACCTCTTGCACGATTTGCCCAGCCCTGAAGGGGCGGCCCACCGGCGGCGCCGGGAATAGACCAGGCCTTGAGGCCGGGGAGGACTGAGGCTCATTGTAGCACTGGGGGCGGGCGGCGTCAAGGTGGATCGCCTCCTAGCCCCCAATTCTGGGGATCGCCCCCTAGCCCCCAATTCTGGGGGAACCAGAGGAGGATAGCGCCGTAGGGGCGCGATTCATCGCGCTCTTCTCTGCCATCGCGCCCTGCCTATTGATCGCACCCTTCTTCTCCTACTCCCCCATTATTGGGGGCTAGGGGGCTTCTTGGGATAAGGTATACTAAGAAAGTTAGGCAGGGTCTCGGAAGAACGCGAAGGGGAACGGGTGCAGGGTTTATGTGTGGAATCACGGGCTATGTGGGCGGGCGGGAGCGCAGCGTCCGGCTGGCGCTGGATAATCTCAAGCGGCTGGAATACCGGGGCTACGACTCGGCGGGAGTCGCGGTGGTCAAGCCGGGCGCGGAGGCCGTCACGGTCCTCAAAAAGAAGGGCAAGCTCGCCAACCTCGAAGCCGCGCTGGACGGGCTGGGGCAGTCGTCCGGGACCGTCATCGCCCACACGCGCTGGGCGACACATGGGCGGCCCAACGATGTCAATGCCCACCCACACACAGACTGTTCCGGGCGGCTGGCGCTGATTCATAACGGCATCATCGAGAACTATGTCGGGCTGAAGGAAAAGCTGACGGCGGCAGGGCATGTCTTCACGAGCGACACGGACACGGAAGTGCTGGCGCATCTGATCGAGTCCCATTTGGACACGGCCGGCTCGCTGGAAAACGCCATCCGGGCCGCGCTGGCTGAGGTGACGGGCGCGTATGCCATCTGCGTCGTGTCCAGCGCGGAGCCGGACGTCATCTACGCCGCCAAGACCGCCTCGCCGCTGATCATCGGGCTGGGCGAGGGCGAGAACTTTTTGGCCTCGGACATCCCCGCCGTGATGGGGCAGACGCGCCGCGTGCTCGTCCTGGAAGACGGCGACTTTGCGCGCATCACGCCGGAAGGCGTCACCCTGACGACGCTGGACGGGCAGCCCTTGCACCGGGACGTGTTCCAAGTCACCTGGGACGTCTCGACAGCGCAGAAGGGCGGGTTCGCGCACTTCATGCTCAAGGAGATTTACGACCAGCCGCAGGCCATCCGGGACACCCTGCGCGGGCGGACGACCGAAACGCACCAGGTCACGCTGCCGGAGCTGACGCTGCCGACGAGCAAGCTACTTCACTTCAACCGCATCGTCATCGTCGCCTGCGGCACGGCCTACCACGCGGGGCTGGCGGGCAAGAACTTCTACGAGCACCTGCTGCGCCGCCCGGTTGAGGTGCAGGTGGCGAGCGAGTTCCGCTACAACGACCCCATCGTGGACGCCCAGACGCTTGCCATCATCATCTCGCAGTCGGGCGAAACGGCGGACACGCTGGCGGCCTTGCGCGAGGCGAAGATCAAGGGCGCGACCACGCTGGCCCTGGTCAATGTGGTCGGGTCTTCCATCGCCCGCGAGGCCGATGAAGTTTTGTATACCTATGCCGGGCCGGAGATTTGCGTCGCGTCCACCAAAGCCTACGTCACCCAGCTCATCGGCCTGTACCTGCTCGGCCTGTACATTGCCCAGGAAGAGAACAAGTTGGGGCCGGGCGTGGTCGCCGCCTATGTGGAGCAACTCCAAAAACTGCCGGAACAGGTGGCGGAAATCCTCGCCGATACCAGCATTGTTCAGGCCGTCGCGGGGCAGTACGCGCGCTCGTCCTCGTTCTTCTTCCTGGGCCGGGGCAACGACTACGCCGTCGCCCAGGAAGGCGCGCTGAAGCTCAAAGAGGTCTCCTACATCCATGCCGAGGCATACCCCGCCGGGGAACTCAAGCACGGCCCGCTGGCCCTGGTGGAGCCTGGCGTCTCGGTCGTCTGCATCGCCACGCAGTCCGCGCTCTATGATAAAATTCAGTCCAGCGTCAAGGAAGTGAAGGCCCGCGACGGCGCGGCCATCGGCATCGTCAAGGACGGCGACGAGGGCCTGGACGAGAACTTCGTGGACAGCATCCTGCGCGTCCCGGCCACCCACGACACGTTTATGCCCGTCCTGTCCATCATCCCGATGCAGTTATTGGCCTACTACATCGCCGCCGATTTAGGCCGCGAGATAGACCAGCCCCGCAACCTAGCAAAGTCGGTGACGGTGGAGTAGCGCAGGCCAATGTCCGAGCATCATGTTGCCGTAGTCGTGGATCGCGCGTTCGGGGAGCGGTTGCTGCCCCTGGCCCAGCGGCTTCACGTTTGGGTCTGTAACACGCCAGCCAATCGTGAAGCGGTAGAAAAGGCCGTGGCTGCCCTTCCTCCCGGAGCGGTCTGGAACGAAGCCGGCGCGACCACATTCCGCGTGAGCGAGAATGACAGCCCGGAGGGCATGGTACTAAGTAGTCATGCAAAAGAAATCTGGTACTGAGTCCCGAACCGCGCCAGAATGTCGGCGACACTCTGGCAGAGCGTCCCGAAGTCCGCGTAAGCCTCGCAGCCTAGCCAGCGGTACTTCACCAG